>Ga0160428_1000623_pt1 | contig 36209 bp, 35 predicted proteins | sample SolpanmetagenomM_FD_108198 | JGI IMG/M metagenome (GOLD analysis project Ga0160428, IMG submission 108198) | Solar panel surface microbial communities from Lawrence Berkeley National Laboratory, California, USA - M | ecosystem: Engineered > Built environment > Solar panel > Unclassified ... | reverse complement strand
TTTGATGCGCATTTAATTAAGCCGGTGGATTTGATGATGCTGCCGACTTTTCTCACGGCATTAATCGATAAGAAAAAAGCAGACGCAGCCTTAGGGTAAGTAACTTACGATTGACCAAATCTCAGTAAATGCTCCATTCAGGAAGCAAATACATGTGCGATAGATTGGCTTAAACCAATACCTTATTCACAACTTATCCAGGGCCAGTCACCCATCAAAAAAGCAATGTTAGCCCTCCCTTGCTTTTCAGTGGATTGCTTGTTTTAAGCGATTGGGGAGTGCTCAATCGAGCGGTCTCCTGGAGTAAAAATTGAGTGAGCTGGCCGTACATAAAATCGGCTATCGGCTTGGTATCCTCCTGCCGACGCGACTCTTCCAAGGCGGCAATATAAGCCGTTCGATCCTGGGCATAGACTAAACTCAAGGGCAGACCATGATATTGCTGAACATAGTTCATTAGCAGCCGGGAAGTGCGTCCATTGCCGTCGCCGAAGGGATGTATGCTGACCAACTGAAAATGCACCTGAAAGGAAAGATCATAGACTTGCCGGACGGTTTTGGCCGCGGGCAATAACGTATTCATTTCTTTAAGCAGCATATCAACGGCGGCCGGCACCTTCCTGGCATCCATAAACAGGCGACTGCCAGCCATGGCGCTGACCGTACGAAATTCGCCTAGACTGGAATCAAATGTGCCTAACAGGGTGTTGGTCGGACCTCCCGTCTGACGCATAACCGCTGCGGCAATAGCCTGTATGCGGGCCCGGTTTAGGGGCTCGTGTTGCGTGGCCCAGTCGAGGACCAGTTGCTGAGCGACCTGATGGTCAACAACCATTAAGTGATGCTCCAGTGGTTTTCCCCCCGCGGTAAGTCCTTTTTCTAACAGGGTCTGCGTCTCTAGCAGAGTTAGTGTACTGCCTTCGATGGCGGTCGAATGGTGGGTATGCACCATTTGATTATACAGTTCGAAGTTGATGACACCGGTGGTCAGTGCTTGATAGTGCTTAATTAATTCGGGCAATGTTGGGGCGGCAGGGGGTGTGTTCTGTGCCATGACGACGAGTTGCGCAGTTGAGCGAGACAGGTTGCTTAAAGATACGAAAGACGTCGATTCATGGCGCGAACGACTACTAAAACTACCCAACCCACTGCTTCGACCTGTTCATTGCATGCTCTGCTACCTGATCCTACTTGAGCAGGTTTGTTGCTCCCTTGAGATAAGCGCGTGCTTCCTTAGCGAACCAGTACAGCTTGATAATAACTCCAGCGTTCTTTTGATGAAGCGTTCTAATCTTTATCGATGCTAACTTGTCTCACAAATAGGACCTATTATAAATTACTTATAGAGAGCCCTAAAAATGACTCTGCCGGTACAACGGAACCTAATTAAAATGAATAGTCTGATTCGTTGGGCAAACCAGCTGGTGAACCTGCTTTGGTCTGTCTTGTGTATTGGTCCCCTGGCGTATTACTGCTATTATAATCTGGCTCCTGCCTGGCTATATGCTTTTTTGATTGTAAGCTTTATCCCGTTTCTGCTACCAAAGGTCTTTTTTGATCGAATTCAACTCAGCACTTCGACCAAAGCCTATGGTAGACTTGGTATCCGAATCGTTAGAAAATTTACCCAGGATGGTGATCTGATTAATCACTGGCTACAGCTAAAATTCCCGGGTTACAGCCCGGCTAAGCGCGTATCACTTCAACAGCATGTTGTCAGATCCTACATCAATGAGAAGTTTCACGTTGGCTGCTGCTTATTTTTTCTACTAAGCAGTCTTTACGCTGTACGTCAGGGCCATTGGGGTTGGGTCGTTAGCATCCTGATGAGCAACTTAATCTATAATCTATATCCAATCCTACTTCAGCAGTACAATCGGATCCGTCTGACCCAACTTATTCAACGACGGTTATTGACTAACGAGCAGTAGCTATACTGGGGAGTCATCCACATTCGTACGATCGGATCGCCGAAGCGAATGTTCCATCAAGAATTATTTGTACAGATAATCAACATGTTACGAGATTAAGTAAAGAAAACGTCGGTATTTTTAATCAGGCAATTACACCAGTTCGCTTCTCAGCGAGTTAACGCCACAGCCAGATTCAACGGACAAGGTTTTTCTGTGAGATAAGTGTTACGGTACAGCTTACTTTTTTCAAGATTTCCAATTAATTTTTCGGATACAAACGGTCGCGAACTGTACCTGGCGGGGCCGCCGGAGCGGTCGGATAGTTGCTTACCGGGGCCAGCTACCGCCTTGTTTGGTTATGCCCAACAGTTTCATAAAAACACTCTCATCAGGGACAAAGAGGTGCTTGTAGATTTACTGCTGAGCAGGACACTTAAACAATCGATCAGGCTTACCTCTCCACCCGTTTAAACCACAGATCATCATACGTGTGACTCTGCGGGAAGGTCAAATCTTGAAGCACGAAGCTGCCCTCAACTTCTCCGAAGGAAGAACTAAAACGAAGTAGCGCGCCATCGTCTAACTCGACATTCTCCCACTTCACGACAAACTGGGCATTCCCAAACCAATACAGTGGGCCCCGTAACTGGGGCGAGCGTTCGGCGGCAAACCATAATTGAGCATGGCGCAAACTAATGCGTACCTTACCTAACCATTGATCCTGGTAAATGCCTACGTAAGACGTTAAATCAGCGTTCGATAAGGGCGATTGCCGGGCCAGTTGCCGCTGAACCGAGTCCAAGATGGTCTGTCTCATTTGGCGCCCCAGCTGCTCTCGTTGATCCAGTTGAGCCGTTCGATCTTGCTTCCTTATACCCACATAACTATCGATGATCTGATCCGTGATGGCGTTAGCCGCCCCACTTTCTGAGTTGGTTAGCACCAGCACGCCCAAGCCTAGTTCGGGCAATAGAGTTATTGCCGAAACCATACCCACATCCTGGCCCGAATGAGCAATTTCCTTATAGCCTTTCACGTCACTCAGAAACCAACCCAGCCCATAAGCAGCAAAATGGGTTTGATACGAGCCGGGCTGGCCAACCGGGATGATCGTTTGGGGGGCGACCAGCTCGGCCATCAGCGACTCAGTCAGCAAGCGCTTGCTCAAAGCAGGGCCATACCGACCCCGGTTCAAAAACAGCAGCATCCATCGACTCATTTCCTCGGCACTGGAGTAGATGCCCCCGGCCGCATCATTTTTAGTCGAGCCATAGCGAGCCACCACCCGAACCGAGTTATTGATCCGTTTGTGGGCGTCAATCCGATTTGGATTCGTCTGACAGCCCTGGAAGGAGGCCGCACTATGGACCATGCCCAGAGGGCGAAGGATACGTTGCTCGACGAAGGCTTCCCAACTCATCCCACTGACCTTAGCCACAATAGCTCCAGCCACCAGATACCCGTTGTTGGTATAGGCAAACTGGCTTCGCAAAGAAGAAGTCGGCTTGATGAAGCGTTGATTGAACAAAATCTGCTCTAGGGTAAAATTAGTTGAGTCAGGATCGTGCATCAAATCGCCAGCGGTGGATGGCAGTCCACTGCGGTGGCTCAACAGATCCCGAATCGTGAGGAGTTGGGTTGCTACGGGGTCGTAGAGCCGGAAATCAGGCAGATAGTTGGTCACTAAATCGTCCCAGTGGAGTTTGCCTTCTGCCACGAGTAAGCCAACGGCAGCAGCGGTGAATGCTTTCGTGTTGGAGGCTATACCAAACAAGGTTTGGGTTGTAACGGCTTGTCGGGTGCGCAGCGAACGCAGGCCATAGCCTTTATTGAGGATGAGTTTACCATCCTTGATGATGGTAACGGCGATGCCGGGAATGTGAAACAAGGCCTGGTTGCGCTGGACTAATTGGTCCACTTGGCGGGCCGTTATAGGCTGCGTCAGCGCTTGGCGGACTGGGGTAAGGAGTAGCACAACCACTAGCCCAGCGGTCCGTACGTTGTTCATTCGAGTCTGTCAGCGGGGTTCAGTGAAAGCGAGACGTGTGGACCTGTAGTTGATCGGCTACCTGTTCTGAGGGTAGCTAATCTACCCAAATTTAAGATTCTCACAATCCGCTCCTTTTGTAGGCTATTCGAAAGACTGTGATTTCGTAAAGTTGATCCATCGTTTTTCTGAACCTAAATCTGTACAGTTTAAGTGCTAAAATTGATATAGTAAGTAAAACAGAAACCCCGTCTCCAGGCTGGAAACGGGGTTTCTGTCTTTAGTGGTAGGAAGTAGCGGGCTCGAACCGCTGACCTCTGCTCTGTCAAAGCAGCGCTCTGAACCAACTGAGCTAACCTCCTGTAATTGACAGGGGCAAAATTAAGCAACTTCTTCAGCTTCCCAACGTGGCCGGTAAACTTTTTGCGAGGGAATGCGCCACAGCAGCCCCAATCCAATGATAAACAGCACCAAAAGGCCCAGCACTGAATTGCGCATACTACCCGTTAGTTGCTCAATCAGTCCGTAAACAAGTGTGCCCAGCACAATCGATAGCTTCTCGGTGATGTCGTAGAAGCTGAAATACGACGCGGTGTCGGCGGTGGGGGGGATGAGTTTGGCGTAGGTTGAGCGGGAGAGTGATTGAATGCCGCCCATAACCAGTCCGACAACGGCCGCCAGTCCGAAAAACTGCGTCTCGCTGTTGACGTAGTACGCCCCCGCGCAAATGCCGATCCAGATGACCACGGCAATCATCAGGGCGTGCGTGTTGCCAAGCGCTTCCGATAGTCGGGAGAACAGGTAGGCACCGGCAATGGCAACGAGCTGGATGAGCAGGATCGTGACAATCAGGCTGGTCGAGGGGAGTTTCAGTTCGTCGCTGCCGAAAATAGTCGCCACGTACATGACCGTCTGTACGCCCATGTTGTACACGAAAAAGGCGACGAGGAACCGTTTGGCCAGCGGCAGGGTATTGAGTTGCTGCCAGACCCTGCGCAGTTCGCGGAATCCATTGAGCAGGTAGCCGCCCGCCTGCGCAACACCGGCAGTGGCTTTGCGCACCCCGTCGGGTAGTCGGCGGAAGGGAATCTGGGCGAAGCCGATCCACCAGAGCCCTACGGTCAGGAAGGCCAGCCGGGAAGCCAGTCCTTCGCTGATGTTGCCAAACCAGTCGCGTTTCAAAATAACCAGCAGGTTGAGCACCATCAGCAGTACCGAGCCGATGTACCCCATCGAAAAGCCCCGCGCACTGACCCGGTCGAACTGATCTTCGGTAGCGATGTCGGGCAGGTACGAGTTGTAAAAAACGATGCTGCCACTCCAGCCGATCAGGCTAAGCCAGAAACAGATGATGGCGAAGGTGGTGGTTTGCTGCGTAAAGAAAAACAGCAGACTGCAACTGATAGCCCCCGTGTAGCAGAACGCTTTCATAAACGCTTTTTTGCGCCCGCTATAATCGGCAATGGCCGAGAAGATAGGGGAGAGTAGCGCTGTCAGCAGGAAAGCGGCCGAGATGGTGTACGAGAACAGCACCGTGTTTTTAACGGTAAATCCCAGAAAGTCGATCATCGGACCGCCCGCGTCATTGAGGGCCGTTGCCGAGAAATAGACCGGAAAAATGCTCGACACGATCACCAGCGCGTGCGCCGAGTTGGCCCAGTCGTAAAATGTCCAGGCGGTAAGCGTACGCGGGTCGTTTTTCATGTCAATGCGTGAATGAGCGAGTGCGTGAATGAGCGAATAAGTTGTTACCAGTAATTATTCGCTCATTCACGCACTCGCTCATTCATAATTGGTTACAGTACCGGTTTAAACTCAAGATTGATCGGTGTCGTTTTGCCGTCGACGGGGGCCTGCTGGCGGAGAATCAGCGTGCTGCGATTGAGTTGCATGATGGGAAAATTGCCGTTGAACCCGGTGACAACCACGTCCATCGACTGACTGTCGCCGGCTAGTTTCCAGGTGCCCTGGTTGATGACCTGATTCGATTGTTTGGGGTCGAGGGCGCGAACGGTGTTATCGTTGCGAAACTGCATGCTGAGGCTAAACAGGACTGACGTGGCCAGGTTGAGCCGACTTTGATTGATCGTCTGCCCATCGGTCGTGGTTACGTTACTGACCTGCCAGTTGTTGGCGACCAGTAGCGCTGTCTGCGAATCGGTGGTGGGCGTGGGGTTGTTGTCGTCCTTATTACAGCTTGTCGTGAGTGCCGTAAACAGCAGGGCGACGGTCAGCAGGCGGAGGGTGTATGCGGAAAAACGGGCTATGGTCATGATCGTTGATTTGCTTGCCTAACGAACGGAATCGGGCTGGCATTGTTAGGCTACGGCCCGCCAGCGTCGGCGGCTACGGGGCTAAATTTCCATAGATTTGCCTAAAATACAAGGTATGCGGAATCGATTGAGCGTCTGGTACGGGTTGGCGGCACTGGTGGGGCTTCTGACTGGCGGGGGCGCGTCGGCCCAGCAGCAGTGCGCTACGTCGCTGAATTTCAGTCCCGTTAGCCAAGTCAACCGGATCGAATGGAGCAAGTTTCCGACGTTTTCGCTCCCCTTTCCCGTTATTTACAGCGGTCCCCGGCTGGGCGATACGCAGGCTAGCCCGCTGGCGCACGGCTTTACTCAGCTGGGCAACATTACGGAGCGCGAAGCCGCACTAACGACCAGCGCGCAGCGGGCAACGATCTATTACGGTGTAGCTTACGGACTGGGGCAACCGTGGGAGCAGATCGAAAGCCCGTGGAATAATGACCTGACGGCCTACCGCGCCAACTGGGAAAACTGGATGATCGGCGTGTCGGGGGGGCAGAAAAACGCGGCCGGGCAGTACGTGCTGCCCATCAGCCGACTTGTGCTCGATGTGGAGCGGATTCTGGAAACCGACACGCAGATTCTTCGCATCAAAACGAATAGCCAGGTGCCGCAGCCGTACCGGAGCCTGTCCGATGCTGAATTTCTGGTGGCCTACAAACAGGCCATTCGTGCCCTGTACGCTGAAGCGGCCCGCTACATCCGGCAACGGTCCGACCTGAGTAGTATCGCCCTGAGCGGGTATGCCGATACACCTGTTCTGAACAACGCGCTCAATATCACCACCTTTTCCTGGACCGACTGGACGACCAATTTGAACCGGGTCAATTACCTGGTGAAAGATTCGACTAACAGCCGCGTTGGCGGGTCGTACTACGATCAGCTGACGGAAATGGCCCCGTCGGGGTATTACTACTACGATTACCCCAACCCCTTCGCCCGCGATTATTTGCCGTACCTGCTGTTCCAGATTGAAGTCAACCGGGCGTGGACCAGCAAACCGGTCGTGCCGTTTGTGGGGTTGCGCTATCACCCGTCGTCCAGTAGTTATCCGGGTTTCGTACAACCGTTTATGGCGGAAGCGACGGCTATTTTTCCCGTCTTTTCGGGTGCAGCCGGCCTGTGGCTCTGGGACGACCCAACACTGGAAAGTACCCGCTCCGACGTATATGCCGCCTACGAGTATTTCACGCATGGCCTGTACCGGCTGTCGCAGTTCAGCGATATGTTTCAGGGGAGCTACGAACGGGTTATCGAGACGCCCGCCCGCGACCTGATGGAGAAGCAGTTACCGGTATGGCGAGGTATCGTGAAAGGTAATAACATACTGATTGCGGCCCATAACTCCTATGCGGCCGAAGGGCAGCAGACCAGCCTGACGGTACGCTACAAGAACTGGCAGCAAACGATTCAGCTGACCGGCCGGGAAGTCTACCTATGTCGCTTCGACATGAGCGTTGTGACGGGTACCGAGCCGACGATGTCCGCCGTCAGCGTATTCCCCAACCCGACCAGCACAAGCCTGACGGTGTCCTTCGGTCAGCTACCCACCAGCCCGGCCAGCCTGCGACTAGTCGACGCAGCCGGTCGTGCCGTGGGGCAATGGCCCGTCACGAATGCGACGCAAACGCTGAACGTGGCCGCGCTACCCGCCGGAACGTATGTGTTAACGATCAGTACCGATGGCGGTAGTCAGACACACAAGGTGATTCTGCACCGCTGAGTTCTGAACCGCCGGGCGGCCCCGTGTGATTCAGGTGATTATTTTGATGGGCTGTGATTAAGGAAAAAATCAGGACAATCACAGTAATCAGACGAATCACAGTTCAGACAATCTTGAACCGTGATTCGTCTGATTGATTTGATGGACTGGGATTAAAAAATCAGAACAATCATAGTAATCAGAAAAATCACAGTTCAGACAATCATAGTCCATCAGTGCAATCAAAAAAATCACAGTTCAAGACGAACAGTCCGATGCCCAATCAACTGCAATACGAAACGAGCCCATACCTGCTTCAACACGCCAACAACCCCGTCGACTGGTATCCGTGGGGCGAGGAAGCTCTCAACCGTGCTATCGACGAAGACAAGCCGATACTGGTCAGCATCGGCTATTCGGCCTGCCACTGGTGCCACGTGATGGAGCGCGAATCGTTCGAGCGGGACGGTGTCGCGCGGGTGATGAACGAGCACTTTGTTTGTATCAAAGTCGACCGGGAGGAGCGGCCCGACGTCGATGCCATTTACATGGATGCCGTGCAGGCAATGGGTGTGCAGGGTGGCTGGCCACTCAACGTGTTTCTGATGCCCGACGCCAAACCGTTCTACGGCCTTACCTACCTGCCGACCCAGCAATGGGTGAACCTGCTCGCCAGCATCAGTAACGCCTTTATCGAAAACCGCGACGATCTGAGTCAGTCGGCCGAGGCTTTTGCCCGCGAACTGAACCTGTCCGATACGGAGCGCTACGGCCTGTCGGGTGCCGATTTTCGCGTAACACCCGATTTTCTGGATGTGCTGTACCGGAAGATTGCCGTGAAAGCCGACGACGAAAAAGGCGGTATGCGCCGGGCTCCCAAATTCCCGATGCCGACGATCTGGCGGTTTCTGCTGCGCTACCAGGCGGCTATCGATCATGTCGACCCCGACGCGCCCGAAATCAGGTCGGCCCTGCACCTGGTCACGCAAACGCTCGACCGGATGGCCCTGGGCGGCATCTACGATCAGCTCGGCGGTGGGTTTGCCCGCTACTCAACCGACGCCGACTGGCTGGCCCCCCACTTCGAAAAAATGCTCTATGACAATGGGCAGCTGCTCACGCTGTATTCGGAGGCTTATAGCCTGACCCGTAGCCCGTTGTACAAACAGATCGTTTACCAGACCATCGCCTTTGCGCAGCGCGAACTGCTTAGCCCCGAAGGAGGCTTCTATTCGGCGCTCGATGCCGACAGTGAAGGTGTCGAAGGGAAATTTTATACGTTTACCACGCCCGAACTCCGCGAATACCTCGGTGCCGATTTCGACTGGTTTGCCGATCTGTACCACGTTACGGAAGACGGCAACTGGGAGGAACGAAACATTCTGCACCGCGTCGAAACAGACGATGTGTTTGCGAAGCGCATGGGCTGGTCGACGGACGAACTGAGCGCGAAGCTACAGGTGATCCACGAGCGGTTGATGGCGGTGCGCGCTACCCGTATCCGGCCGGGGCTCGACGATAAGATTCTGTGCTCCTGGAATGGGCTGATGCTGAAAGGGCTGGCCACGGCCTACCGCGTGTTCAACGAGCCGGAGTTCCTGACGCTGGCGTTACGACAGGCGTTCTTCCTGCTGCGTAAACTGCGCGACAGCCGCAACGGTCGGCTCTGGCACACCTATAAACTGGGCCGGGCCCGGCAACCAGGTTTCCTCGATGACTACGCAGCCGTAATCGACGGCTTGCTGGCGTTGTACCAAGCGACGTTCACCGAAAGCTGGCTGACTGAAGCCGATCAGCTGATGCAGTATGTGCTGCTCAATTTCAGCGATACGGGTGAAGAAGCTGACCCCATGTTTTTCTTCACCGACAAAAACGGGGAAGAACTCATCGCCCGCAAAAAAGAACTGTTCGACAACGTGATTCCGGCCTCGAACTCGATGATGGCCGAAAACCTGTTTGTGCTGAGTCTGCTGCTCGAACGCCAGCCGTACGCCGACCGTGCGGACCAGATGCTGGGACGGATGCAGCCGCTGGTGCAGGCCAATGCCGATTACCTGTCCAACTGGGCCGGTCTGTTTGCCCTCCGTTCCCGACCGACGGCTGAAATCGCCATCGTCGGTCCCGACGCCGAGCAGTTCCGGACGGAGATCGACGCGGTCTATTACCCCAACAAAGTACTGAGCGGGACTATCAGCCGGAGCGATCTGCCGCTACTCGATCAACGCGGACCCATCGACGGTAAAACCGCGATCTATGTGTGCTACAACCGTACCTGTCAATTGCCCGTTACGAGCGTCGACGCTATCTGGCCGCTACTGTAAATACCCGATGTTCTTCGTGCCCCTGTATTTTTTCAACACAGAGGCACGAAGAACACCGAGTAAACCAAATCAGGCCGGGGCGGTGTAATCGCGTTCCTCGACCAGATTTTCGACGTCACCGTCTTTATCGGCCAGCAGGTCATCGTGGACAACCTCAGTATCGGTCGTCGTGTCGTCGTTGGCTTCGTCTTTTTCCGGTTCCTGATTCGTAGTTGCCATGGGGTAAACGTTGGTTTTCACAATCAACTAATCCGATGAATCAAGGTTCAGACAATCTTGACCGCTGATTTTTGTTTACGCTGTGTTCTTGAACTTTGATTTATGTGATTGGTTGATTGCGCTGATTGTTTAAATCATAGTCTATCCGTGAAATCACATAAACCAAAGTTCAAGACGAATCACAGTTCAGATAATCCCCAGGCCGTCAGGACCAGCGTGCGCCGGCCACCATGGTCGCGGTGTTCGCCGAGGTAAATCCCCTGCCACGTGCCCAGATTAAGCTGTCCGTTTGTAATCGGTATCGTGACGGCATGACCGAGCAGGGCCGCTTTCAGATGCGCCGGCATATCGTCGGCCCCCTCGTAGTTATGCTTGAAATACGGCGCGTTCTCCGGTACGATGCGGTTGAAAAAGCTTTCGAAATCCTGCCGGACGGTCGGGTCCGCGTTTTCGTTGATGCTTAGGCTGGCTGATGTATGCTGGATAAACACGTGCAGCATACCCGCCTGAATCTGGCGCAGGTCAGCAAATTCACGTTCAACGATGCGGGTAATCAGGTGAAAGCCGCGTGAAAAGGCAGGGAGCAGAATCGTTTGCTGATACACAGACATGGGCAGATAAGTTACATAGAACTGATTGATTGTCAGTGATATACCGTTTAATCAATCTGGTGTACAGACACCTGAAAAATTTCTGAATATCACTGCGTAATCGGGCCGGGCAACGGTAAACACTACGTTGGTCGGGCACGTGATCAGATCAGCTAGTTTCTAAACCACCAACTGCCATGAACCGTTTACTGTTTTTCTTCCTGCTGGGATCGCTTTCGGGCTGTATCGACCACCAAACTCCGCCTAATCCGACGCCCGACCGGTTGCGGCCCAAAACGCTTACGCTGGTACTGCCGGATAATCTCGCCAAAGTGAGTACGCTCACTTACGACAGTCAGGGCCGTATCGGTACGATTGGTACGTATCAGACGCCCGATAGTACGGTGGCTGAAACGGAACTGAGCACCTTGCAGTACGACAGCCAGAGCCGCCTGATCCAGCTGCGCCGGGAGGTAACCCGCTACCCGCGTGGAAGCCAGCCCAACGCCGTCGAACTGTACCAGTTGTCGTATACGACGGGCAATCAGTTGAGTGGTATCTCGTACGCCAACGGATTCTCACTGGGCTACACCTACGGAGCAACGGGCAACCAGCCTGTCTCTGCCGGGCGGAACTTCTCAACCGGTGGCCTGATTATCACCGGTGGTGACAGCTTTACATTTACGGGGAGCAACCTGACCAGATACACAACCGCCGTCAGCATTGCCGGGCACGGCGGCCCTGGCAGCCCCCTCAGCGGACCCACGACGACGTTTACGTACGATAGCCGCACCAATCCTTTTTTCGGCAATTACATTATTCCCAAGCCGTACCCCGCCGGTTTTGTCAACCTGACGTTTGGGGTGAACATGGTCGATACGTACTTCGGCGGTGTCGACAATGTGCTCAACCTCAGCGCGAACAACGTGCTGTCGGCGGTGTCGAATAGTGGTGCCACCATGACCTATCAGTACCAGTATAATACGGCGGGGTTGCCGACGCTACGCACAAAAACAACAACGGACAACTCCGGTGGCAGCAGCACGACCGAAACGCTGAAAATCGATTACGAAACGTACTGATGAACTAAACAGTACCGCCGGATTGTGTAACCCCGTGTCGGTTACATGATCCGGTCGCTGTTTTCGCTGGCAAATGCGCCCCACGCTCCCTTTTTCGTCTTTTTGTTCGACACCATTGGGATCGCATTTTCGTGAAAGTGGTGGCAGACGGCGATCGCCAGTGCATCGGTGGCGTCGAAGAATTTGGGGTGAAGATCTTCCTTCAACAGGTGGCTGACCATGTGTGACACTTGATCTTTGCTGGCATTCCCATTGCCCGTCACCGACTGCTTAATGCGCCGGGGAGCATACTCAACAATGGGTATGTTGCGCGATAGCGCAGCCGCCATGACTACGCCCTGCGCCCGCCCCAGCTTCAGCATGGCCTGTACGTTTTTGCCAAAAAAGGGGTCTTCGATCGCCATCTCGTCGGGATGGTATTCGTCGATCAGCCGGAGGATGGTGTCGAACAGTTTCTGGAGCTTCAGCTGGTAGGTACTATATTTGTTCAGCTCAACGACGCCGTACTGAATCATACTCATTACTCCGCCTTTGATCGAAATAATTCCGTACCCGGCTATCTGTGTGCCGGGGTCAATTCCCAGAATAATTTTTTCGGGGGTGACAGGGGCTGATTTTGGATCGACGCGCATTGGTACTTCGTTGAGTGTTTCTGCAAAGTAACGTATTCAGCCCAATTTTGTCGTTTAATCTGTCAAAGAAACTCCAGCTCTGGCTCAAGCTAGCCACGTTTTGTCTGCTGCTGGCGTACATCGGCTACGTCCTGCAACAGCAACCGTTCGACTGGACGCAGGTACAGACGCAGTTCCAGACCGTGCGCTACCCCGAACGCTGGGCCGCGCTGCTGGTGCTGCTCGCCCCCGTCAACTGGGGCCTCGAAGCGCTGAAGTGGCAACTCCTGATCCGGCGGATTGAGCCGGTGTCCTTTGCCGGTGCGTACCGGGCCGTACTGGCTGGTATGACGCTTAGCTTCGCCCTGCCCGCTCAACTGGGCGACGTAGCCGGGCGGGTACTGTCGCTGCGGTCGGCGGGGCGGGGGGCAGCCGTGGGCGCGTCGATGGTAGCGGGCGGCATGCAGACCTATGTCACGCTGGTGATCGGGACCGTAGCACTGGCCTGGCACCTGCACCACGTCCCCGCCCGGCAGACCCCGGCGGGCGGGTGGCTGCTGGCGTCGGCGGCAGTACTATCCGGGCTGGGCGTCGTCTTTGGGCTGATGCGCCGACGGGCACTCAACCGGCTGGCCCGGTGGCGTCGGGTGCGCCGGTTTGCCCCCTACTGGGCCATCGCAGGCGACTACACCGACGCTGAAATTGGCCTGGGGCTGGGTGTGGCTACGGTACGGTACGGTATCTTCGCCTGTCAGTTTTACGTTGCCCTGCGGCTGGTCGGTATTCAGGCACCGGACCATGAACTGCTGGCTGGTATCGGGGTGATCTATCTGCTGAAAAACATGGTTCCACCCATCAATATACTGAGTGATCTGGGCGTCCGCGAAGCGGCTGCGCTCTGGGTTTTTGCTCCGCTTGGCCTGCTGGCTCCCGTACTGCTGACGGCTACGCTGACGCTCTGGCTGGTCAATATCCTGACACCCGTACTGATCGGGCTGATCTGGGTGTGGCGGCTTAATCTCGCAACCGAATGACGCTTTTTTTGTTGATTATCAGTGCTCTGTATGCGCTGTTTACTCTCACGCTCTGGTGGACCTGGCTGCGCATGCCAATCACGAAACCCACGGCCAGCCAGGCGGATGGGCCGTCGATTACCGTGATCGTGCCGGTGCGCAACGAAGCCGCCAACATCAGCGCGTTGCTGGGCGATCTGGCCCGCCAGTCGTACCCTGCTTTCGACGTCATTATTGCCGATGATGCCTCAACCGACGACACGCGACTGCTGGTGCGGGAAGCTATGTTTGGCTTTCGGCATCCGCTGCATCTACTGTCACTGACCGACAAACCAACGGCGTCGCCCAAGAAACGGGCCATCAGCCAAAGCATCGAGCAGGCGCGGGGCGACCTGATCGTAACGACCGATGGCGACTGCCGCGTCGGGCCTGACTGGCTGGCGACTTTTGCTGCCGCCTACCAGCAAACCGGGGCTAAGCTACTGTCGGGCCCGGTGACGTTTACACCCGAACGGACGCTGACCGATCACCTGCAGACTGTCGAATTTGCCAGTCTGATCGGGTCGGGGGCGACGACGATGGCGATGGGCCGACCAACGATGTGTAACGGAGCCAACCTTTGCTACGAAAAGCGGGTCTTCATGGAGGTGGGGGGCTTCGCGGGTGTCGATCACCTGGCATCGGGCGACGATGAGCTGTTGATGCACAAGATTGCCCGGCGGTATCCGAAGGGTGTCCGGTTTGTGAAGGCCGCATCGGCGATTGTGCAGACGGGGCCGCACCGATCCTGGGGGGCGTTTTACCAGCAGCGCCGGCGGTGGGCGAGCAAGTGGCGGGCCTACGAATCGTACGGACCGACCGTTTTGGCCGTGTTTATTTTCCTGAGCAACCTCGCCCCCGTGCTCGTAGTTGCGGGCTGGCTGCTCGGATTTTTAAACGTTTCGGTACTACTGCTGGTTGTCGGATTGAAAGCCCTGCCGGAGTTTTTGTTTTTACGACAGGTTCTTGTTTTTTTACAAAAAAAATCGTCGGTCCGCACCATTCCGATTACCCAGCTGGTTTATCCGTTTTACGTTGTCTTTTTCGGATTGGCCGCGCAGGGAAAAGGGTATCGATGGAAAGGCCGGAAGCTTGAATAGGGTTCGTAGTTTGTTGTTCGTTGTTTGTAGTTGGTTGCCGCATCAGTCAGCAACTACCCCCAAAACGGAACCAGAAACTACAAACCACGAACGACAAACCATAAACTGCCGTGAGTTTCTTTCTGCACAAGTCGAATTTCCTGCTCAGAACGGTCTATCCCGAGTTTTGGTGGAAGGTAGAGGGGGATGTTGACCCAACGATATACCTGACGTTCGACGATGGCCCCATTCCCGATGTAACCGAGTTTGTACTCGAACAGCTCGATCGTCACGCGGCACAGGCTACGTTTTTCTGCATCGGCGACAATGTGCGCAAGCACCGCGATGTACTGTATCAGGTGCTGGAAGCCGGGCACATGGTCGGTAATCACACCAACAATCACCTCAACGGCTGGAAAACAGAAGACGCCGTCTATCTGGAAAATATACAATCCTGCCAGGATGAGCTGGGTATCGAAACGGCCCTGTTTCGCCCGCCTTACGGCCGTATTCGGAAAGCTCAGGCCGCCCAGGTGATGGAGCACCATTCCGTTGTGATGTGGGATGTACTGACCGGTGATTTCGACCAGACCCTGCCCGCCGACGTATGCCTGAAAAAGACCATTCAGCACACCGAACCCGGATCGATCGTGGTCTTCCACGACAGCCTGAAAGCGTGGCCGACGATGCGGTACGTGCTGCCCCGAATGCTGACCCATTTCGCCGAGCGGGGCTACGCCTTCCGGGCCGTACCACAGCCGGTCTACGCCGGTTTCTGATGAACCGACGCGCCCGCCCCGGCGTTGCCCGTACATGACTTACATTGATACGCACGCACACGTCTACGATGAGCAGTTTGCCGCTGACTCGCCCGACGGTGCCGATGTGGTTGGCCGTGCCCTGGCCAACGGGGTAACGCAGGTCTGGATGCCCAACTGCGCCCGCGAAACGATTCCCGGTATGATGGCTCTGGCTGAGCAACATCCGACGATCTGCCTGCCCATGATGGGGCTGCACCCCGCCTACGTCAACGAAACCGTCGATGATGAACTGCTGGCGGTAGAACAGTGGCTGAACAAACACCCGTTTATCGCCGTCGGTGAAATCGGGCTCGATTTTTACTGGGATATGACCCACGTGGATCGGCAGTTTGCAGCCTTTGAAACGCAGTTGCGCTGGGCGGCTGAGCGGGGTTTGTTCGTGTCGATGCACACGCGTTCGGGCCACGACCGCAACGCCTTTGCTGAAGCCGCTGATCTGATCGAAACGCTGGCCCTGCCTGGTCTGACGGGTATTTTTCATTGCTTTGTCGGCACGGTTGACGAAGCCCGTCGGGCCGTCGATATGGGATTTAAACTGGGCATCGGGGGCGTCAGTACGTTCAAGAACGGCGGTCTGGATACCGTGCTGCCCTACATCGGGCTGGAACACCTGGTGCTCGAAACCGATGCGCCTTACCTGGCCCCGGTGCCGTACCGGGGCAAGCGCAACGAGCCGGCTCACATTCCGTTGATTGCCCAGCGTATCGCCGACCTGAAACAGTGCTCCCTCGCCGAAGTGGCCCGCCAGACCACCGCTACGGCTACGAGTCTGCTGGATCGGGTTTTGTCAAACGAGGTATAGTCGGGTTGAACGTCGGGCCGGTAGTCAGTGAGCAGATTGGCAGGGGTTTAGCAGCGTGCGGTGGCAACGGGCTATGAAAATCCGCAATCGCTGTGTCGTTCACGTACCACAAAATCCTGTCAATCCTGTCATCCTGTCGATAACTTGCGGCCTATGCCGTACAAAACAATCTGCCTGACGCCCGCTCAGCCCCGAAACGACGTAGCCTCGACTCCCCCGCGTTCGGTGCTGGTTATCTACACCGGAGGAACCTTCGGGATGGTTTACGACCCCAAAGCCAGTCAACTGATCCCGTTCGATTTTGAGGATGTGCTCGACCGGTTGCCCGAACTGAACCGGCTCGATTTTCAGATCAACATTACGATGTTGAGCGAGATCATCGACTCGTCGAATATGACACCCGCCATCTGGGTCGAACTGGCGCAACTGATCGAAACCAACTACGCGCTGTACGACAGCTTCGTCATCCTGCACGGTACCGATACGATGTCGTACACGGCTTCGGCGCTTAGTTTTATGCTGTCGGGCCTTAACAAGCCGGTAATTCTGACGGGGGCGCAGTTACCCATCGGGGTCGCCCGCTCCGACGCCCGCGAAAATTTTATCACAGCACTGGAAATTGCAGCCGCGCAAATCGACGGGCAACCGATCGTGCCGGAGGTATGCGTGTATTTCAACTCGCTGCTGCTGCGCGGCAACCGCTCGACCAAGCAGGAGAGCGTACAGTTCAACGCCTTCGCGTCGGAAAACTACCCGCACCTGGCCAATGCGGGCGTCAGCATCGACTACAACCGCCCGTTTATCCGCCCCGTTGCCCCCGACCAGCCACTGACGCTGCATACGACCCTCGACCCGAACGTGGCTATCCTGAAACTGTTTCCGGGCATTACCCCAACCGTGGTAGAAGCCATTGTGCTGAATCCGGCCCTGCGGGGCGTGGTGCTGGAAACCTTCGGGGCGGGCAACGCTACTACCGAACATTGGTTCCTGGACCTGCTCAAAACGGCTATCGAACGGGGTCTGACGATTTTCAATGTCTCGCAGTGCGAAGGCGGACGCGTGACCCAGGGGCAGTACCAGACCAGCAAGCGCATGGACGAACTGGGCGTGGTCAGCGGGGCTGATATTACGACCGAAGCCGCCATTACGAAGCTGATGGTGGTGCTCGGGCAGGAGCACGATCCGGCGCGTGTACGAACGCGGCTTAGTCAGCCAATTAGCGGGGAAATGAGCGTATAGCCACTTTTTTTGCGGCAGGGGCTTGACAATAGCTGTTCAGACGTGCATCTTTGCAGTCCCAAACCACACAGAGAGCTGCCGGAGTGGTCGAACGGGTCTGATTCGAAATCAGAAGTACTCGCAAGGGTACCGGGGGTTCGAATCCCTCGCTCTCTGCCAAAAAGCGGATAATGTACTGACCGTCAGTACATTATCCGCTTTTTCTATTGACCTTATGTTTGCTTTGACTGCCTGAACAGGTGAACTATGTCGGGTAAATAGCGACCTAACAGCCCATAAAAGTAGGCCAGTAGGCCAGATCAGACCGCTGATCGGCCGACGTCAGTATCGTTTCCTGCTCAGTGGGGATCAGTTCGATACCGCAGGGAGTGGGTGCTCCCGAGTCAGCCTGAAGCGAATAGACCAGCCTGATCCGGCATTTAAGTGTCTCGGCCTGTTCAAGCATGTCAAACAGCCGGGTGATGCCAACCAGGTAAAAAGCGCTGACCAGTACCTGCCCATACGACCAATCGGATGTTCCTCTGTCTGCCCGCTCTCCCCTCGCCACGTACTCTTTGTACAGTTGAAATCCGTTCATAGGTCTAAAATGATTCAAGTGTAAATACAAGTTAACACATACGAAAAATAGGATATAAAATTTAAACTAGCTAGACTAAGTAGTGAAAATCATAATTAAAAAGTAGCTACATGGCTAAATAAGGCGATGAAGGCACTTTTGTGGGTGTCTGAACAAAGTATCGACTCAATGGGTCATGCCGGTATGGCTGCCCGGTCAGGTACGCGTCAGCACAGTACGTAGGTTTTGGAACGGGCGTCGGCGGCTCTGCTTGCTCAACTCACGAGCTGATCGTGAGCTGGGTAGGGGATCAGATGACAACCTGCCCGGCTCTAATTAGGCACCGGTAAGTAAACGGAGAAGGTGGCTCCGTGGCCGGGTTGGCTGTGGGCTGTGATACAGCCACCATGATTGTCGGCCACCCGCTGGCAAATGGCCAGCCCTACACCCGTGCCTGCATACTGTTGCTTCCCATGCAGCCGCTGGAAGACCTGAAAGATCCGGTCTGTATATTTCTCGTCGAAACCAATTCCCTGATCGATGACCGTGAGCTGGCAGAATTGCGTGGCCGTACTGGTCGGGCGCATATGGGCTGGCAAGTCATTGCGCTTGCAGTAGCGGGTCTGCACGGAAATTACCGGCCGTTGGCCGGCTGGTGTAAACTTGAGAGCGTTGGAGAGCAGATTCTGGAGCAATTGGCTGAGCTGCGACTCATCACCGCTGATGATGGGCAGTTCGGTGATTGTCAGTTGGGCGTCCCGCTCGGCAATGGTAAGTTCCAGGGTGCGTAATACATCGGCAACAATCGTTTCCAGCGATACCGGTTCGAACGCCTGCTGCCGGGTGGCAATGCGCGAGAAGGCGAGCAAATCCCGAATCAGGTTCGACATTCGGGCCCCCGCCGAGCACATTCTGGTCAGGTAATCACGCCCTTCGTCGCCCAGGGTATCGCCAAACCGTTCGGCCAATAACGTGCTGAATGATTGAATTTTACGCAGCGGTTCCTGCAGGTCGTGCGACGCAACATAAGCAAACTGCTGCAAATTCTCGTTGGAACGCAGCAGGTCCTGATTGACGTGCGTGAGTTCCTGCGTGCGCTCGCTGACCCGTTGTTCCAGTTCGGTGGCCAGTAGTCTGTAGCGGCTCTCGCTAGCTGCCAGCGCCTGGCGATCTCGAAGCTGTTCGGTAACGTCGGTCGCCATGTTCATGATGGCATATACCTCACCGGCCGGGTTACGCAGGGGTTTAAACGTGTAGTCGAAATAAGAGGTGATCGGCTCCCCATTGACGATCAGGTGGGCAGGGGCGTTTCTGGCTTCGTACGTTTTACCGGTGGTAAATACGTCATCCAGAATGGCCAGAAAAGGCTGACCTGTCAACTCAGGCAACGCAACGGCCAGCGGCTTGCCGATAACCGACGGGTTTTTTCCCCAGTAGGCCAGCATGGGCCAGTTGGCCAGTTCGATACGTAGTTCACGGCCTACATACAGACTGGTGGCTACGGGCGCTTCGTCGATCAGGCTGCGAAAACTAATCTCGCTGGCCGTGAGTGCCTGCTGCGTCTGTTGTTGCAGGTGAATTTCAGCCTGGATGCGCGCTTCACGTACAGTCAGATCCCTGTTGGCTTTGCGCAGTTCCAGCAGGGTCATTACTTGTCTGGCCAGTGCTTCCAGGGCCTGTAGCTGGGAGGGGCTAAGCTGCCGGGGTTCGTTATCGATTACGCACAGCGACCCCAGCGCAACGCCCTCTTTAGTCACGATAGGAGCCCCCGCGTAGAAAACGATATTGTACTCACCGGTTACCAGCAGATTGTCGGCAAAGCGGGCGTCCTGCCGGGCATCAGCCACTACCATCGTCTGGGCGGACTGCGTAATCGCGTGTGCGCAGAAGGATTGTTGAATAGGCGTTTGCACCAGCGGGAACCCCTGACGGGATTTGAACCACTGGCGATCTTTATCAACCAGTGTGATCAGCGCCACTGGCATCTGGCAGATTTCAGCGGCCAGCCGGGTAATGTCGTCGTACTCCTGCTCGGGCAGGGAATCAAGGATATCGTATTGATTAAGAACGGCTAATCGGTCTGTTTCGGCCAGTAACTGTGGGTTGGCATTCATTGCTGTGGCAGGTCAATTCATATAGAGAAACACATAAAGTTAGCGCATGTTTTTGCTCAGGGGCGGAATGGGCTTCGACCCGGCAATAGCAGGATAACGTGGCGGGTGGGCCAATCAGGAAGGTAGCCGCGTATACCATCGTGTCTGATACAGCCGACGCGCAACTGGCAATCAACCTACGCTTACTGGCAGTGGGCTGTTGAGTGAAGCCTGTTGGTGAGGCATCGACGGTTAAAAACCATTGGTGTAACGACATGGTTTAAAAAAGGCACACTGGCATCGAAGCGGATGGTTCGGCGTCAAAACGGAGTGCTGTACCGCTGCTGCCGCTGCGGAGTCTGTGACAGGGTGCGCCGGTATTCTGCGCGAATGACAGCCAAACAGGGCTATTATATACGTAGTCGAATGGATTGGCGGACCATAGGCTCATTTATGCGGACTGTATACGCAACAGAGAGTTTATTATTAACGTATACACGTATGTACCTTAACTCAACGATAACGGATAATGGTGGTGAAAGTGGGAAAATTGAAAGGGCCCTTCCGGGGCTTTCGGAATGTAGACACTCGGTTTACGTTTGTCGATGGTAGCGTCTGGCGGCAATGTGAACCCAAATATTTGTACTTCTACGCCAATATGCCCCGTGCGCGGGTCGTGTATGATAACGGGCGGTATATTCTCGAAGTCGACGGTACCGACGAGACGGTCGAAGTGATCGAAGAACTGGCGCCGTTCCAACCGCTGCGTCGTACCCGGCGCGTTGTGCGGGTCGCTTAAAAAATAGCCGATTTCATACGGGCAGTGGCGCAAACCGGCGTATCTTCGTCGGGACTGAGCCACTGCCCGTATGTCGTTTCGCCACACGGTTCGTCAGCGAACCTACGTTTTTAAAGACCTGAAAACGCTGATGGCCCGGGCTAGTCCGCCCCGGTCAGGCGATGAACTGGCGGGTGTGTCGGCGCAGTCGGCCGAGGAGCGCGTGGCGGCTCAGATGGCCCTGGCCGATTTGCCACTAGCCCATTTTCTGTCGGACGCCGTCATCCCCTACGAGCAGGACGAAGTCACCCGGCTGATCGTCGATACGCACGATCCATTGGCCTTCGCGCCTGTCCGCCACCTGACGGTCGGGGAGTTGCGCAACTACCTGCTCAGTTATACCACTACCTCCGACACGCTGCACGCCCTGCACCGGGGTCTGACGCCCGAAATGGTGGCGGCCGTTTCGAAGCTGATGCGTAATCAGGATCTGATTGCCGTGGCCAGCAAATGTGAGGTCGTGACGCGCTTTCGCAACACCATCGGGCTGCCTGGACGGCTCAGCACCCGACTCCAGCCCAATCACCCCACCGACGATGCCCGTGGTATTGCCGCCAGTCTGGTCGATGGGCTGCTCTACGGTTCCGGCGACGCCGTTATCGGCATCAACCCCGCCACCGACCACCTGCAGACGACCATCCGGCTGCTGCACCTGCTCGACTCGGTCCGCGACCTCTTCGCCATCCCCACGCAGACCTGCATTCTGAGTCACCTGACCACCACGATTCAGGCCATAGAACAGGGCGCACCCGTTGATTTAGCGTTTCAGAGTGTCGGCGGGACGGAAGGCGTCAATGCATCGTTCGGGGTGAATCTGGCGCTGCTGCGCGAAGGCCTCGACGCAACCCGGTCACTGAACCGGGGCACCCTGGGGCAAAACGTAATGTATTTTGAAACGGGGCAGGGGAGTGCGCTGTCGGCCAACGCGCACTACGGCGTCGATCAGCAAACCATCGAAACGAGGGCGTACGCCGTCGCGCGGGCGTTCGACCCCTTACTGGTCAATTCGGTGGTTGGGTTCATCGGACCGGAATACCTCTACGACGGCAAGCAGATCATCCGGGCGGGTCTGGAAGACCATTTCTGTGGTAAGCTGTTAGGTTTGCCGATGGGTGTCGACATCTGTTATACCAACCACGCCGAAGCCGATCAGGACGATATGGACACCCTGCTGACGGTGCTGGGTGCGGCCGGGGTAACGTTCATCATGGGTGTCCCCGGTGCCGACGATGTGATGCTGCATTACCAGAGTACCAGCTTTCACGACGCGCTGTACCTTCGGCGACAACTGAACCGTCGTCCGGCCCCGGAGTTTGAGCAGTGGCTGCTGAACATGGGCATCGTCAACGACGAGTTACAACTGTTGCCACCGCAGCCGGGTCATCGGCTGGTAGCATCGGTATCAACGTTCTAACTCCATAGTCATGGTCATCTGGCGCGTATTAATGTTTGTCTTCCTGCTGGCAGCAACGGCCTGCCAGAAATCGATTGTCGCAGGCGTAAGTCCAGGGGCGACAATTTTACAAGTCGATAATCGACAGCAGGACTGCTCAGCGGGCGTGTTGCAGCGCAAATGCCTGTGGGTAAAGGAAAATAATGCCGCTAACTGGCAGTTGTTCTACTACGACATCGACGGATTCACCTACGAGCCGGGGTACCGGTATCGGCTTGAGGTCAAGCGGGAAACGCTTCCTATTGAAGGGTTAATGGATGCACTACCGCATAAATACACCCTGATTCGGGTGATCGATAAAGTAAAGCAATGAACCTGATTGTAACCGCTGGTCGACAGCGATAACCGATGATAGAATCCTGTAGCTGGAAACGCTGGTATCAAACCGGTTTTCCTAACTTGCTGCTGGGTACGGCCAATATACCGTTTGATTATACAACACTAGAGCTTTTTCATTAGATGGTCGCTTCTGTTGTACTATCATTGGTTGGTTTATTTTTCGTCGGCTCTGGCTTCCTGATCTGGTATTTCAAGATAGCAAGTGTGATTGCGGGTTATGGCGCCACAAAAATTACTGACCCCGATGCCTTAGCTAAGTGGGTGGGTAAATGTATGATGGTTACGGGGGCACTAGCTTGGAGTATTAGTCTGATCAGGCTCCTATTTGAAGGTGAGCGAGCGGATTTATTCGCGTTCACAGCTTTCATGGTTGGCTCGATGCTAAGTGTGGTAGTTACTTTGGCTGGTACTCAACGGTATAACAAGTAATATACATTCATCTTGATTAACTTATAGACACTTATACAACAAGAAACTACCATAACCTAAATAGCTTGCTGTTTATGGCCTTCACTTTGTTTTATTCGCGTGTTGTACGATCCATTTTTCTCTAAGAGGTTGTTTGGGATTGTACTTCACAGCCTACTTTGTCATCCCGAGCCTGCGAGGGATCTTCGCTAAAAGTGAGCAAAACCGCCTATTAACGAAGATCCCTCGCAGGCTCGGGATGACAAACGGGCAGTTTTGATACGAACAGTGAAATCCTAAACAACGTCTAAGACATAACTTTACATCGATGAAACTAGTCACGATAGCGATCCTTTTTAGCGGCTTGCTGAGCCACGTTGTTCTAGGCCAACAGCCAATGGCATCCACTCAGGAAAAAGGGGCAACTCGGGTTGGACCCCAAACCAGTAAACTACCAACCCCTTCCGACGAATTTCATAAAATGCTCGCTCGCTCGAATGGAGCCTGGACCGGCCAAGCCACCATGACTTTCGCGGCCGACGCACCCCCTGTGACCAGTACCTCCACACTGACCAATACAATGGCGATGGGGGGGCTCTACCAAGTTTCGGAAATTACATATAACATCATGGGTAAACGTATCACTGGCATCCGGGTGACGGGCTATGATGCGGCCAAGAAAATCTTTACCCGCGCCATGATCCAAGATGGGGGCAACGGAGTGGCGATGGAAGGGCCTTGGGACGAAACAGTCAAGTCGATGACCTTTCGCTATAAGCAGGCGAATTCATCCACTGGCCGTGAAAGCGAGATGAAGGAAGTCTATACCATCATCGATGAAAATACCGAGCTTCTTGAATTGTTTCGTCTTGATCCGCAAACTAAAAACGAATCTAAGATCCTAAACGTAAAGTGGACAAGAGACAAATAAGCAGTAGGTTCCCCGTTATTGAATCCAGAAAGCGAAGTATATAATTTTGTATAAAATCAGGAAAGTACTTAGTAAATAGGGAGTTGATGTGGTTAAAAAAGTCGAATAACATATTCATAGTTATTCAACACTTCTGGGAAAAATACAGATAACGGCACACAAGCTCGTCACTTTGATTTTATATCTTACGAGGAAGAGTGATGCTCACTGATTCAACAACCGGTAGTAGGACTGCTTATCGATATACCGTGGAAGTCAGGCGGGAAACGTCGACTGTCGACGGGCTGATGGATGCACTGCCGTATAAATACAGCCTGATCCGGGCAAAGCAATAAACCCAGACACAGGTTTCTCAAGGAATGCTGGTAAAATCTCAACTGCCACTGACAAGTGAGCGGTGCAGATCCGGCGTAGCTTTGGTGCATTGACGACGGACGAAAACCAGTCAGTAAGCCATGGACTATCAATCATTTATTCGTCAGCTTTACCAGGACTTCAACGCCCGGCACGTCGATGCCGTTCTGGCCCATTTACATACCGATGTGGCCTGGCCAAATGGCTGGGAAGGAGGCTATGTGACAGGGCATGATGCGGTACGCGCTTACTGGCTCCGTCAGTGGCAACAGATCGACCCCACGGTGGAACCGCTTGCCGTCGACGTACGGTCAGACGGCTCGGTTGTGGTTGAGGTCCGCCAGATCGTTCGGGAGCTAACGGGTCAGCTGGTGAGCGACACGCAACTCAACCATGTCTATCACATCGATACCGGTAAGGTGCGGACAATGGTTATCGAACGCGACTGACCAGCCACACCCCGCTGGCCTGGAGGGGCCAGTGCGGTTATTCGTCAGAATCGGGTACCTTTAGCCACCCACGTCGGTATTACCGGGACATTCAGACCGGGCAGGCGGGCGTACGGTCGATCAGTACGGATGCATACCATCGATAAACGGGCGTGATGAGCAACGCGAGCGAATACCCTGACGGTGTTGACCCCTGGGCGTTTCTGCGCACACATACGGCCGCACGCATCGCGCAGGGACGCGCTGGAAACAGCCTGCCGACCCGCGCCCTGCTCGATTTCCAGCTCGACCACGCCCGCGCCCGCGACGCTGTGCACGCTACCCTCGATACGGACGCCCTACAGACTGCACTTGCCCGGCACGGCATTGAGACACTGCATCTCCACAGCCGCGCCCCCGACCGGCCTACCTACTTGAAACGACCTGATCTGGGTCGGCAACTGAGCGAACTATCGATAACGCAGCTACACAAGCGCGATCAGGAAGCCACGCTGGTAATCGTTATTGCCGATGGGTTGTCGGCGACGGCGGTACAGCTACACGCCCTGTCGGTCGTGCTGGGACTGGTGGGCGGAGCCGGAAGCCGGGGCTGGTCACTGGCTCCGGTCTGCGTCGTGGAGCAGGGGCGGGTTGCCATCGGCGACGCGATTGGCGATGCGTTCGGGGCGGCTTTGCTCGTCGTACTGATTGGCGAACGGCCGGGTCTGTCCTCGCCCGACAGTCTGGGTGCGTACCTGACCTGCCAGCCCCGACCCGGCCTGACTGATGAGTCGCGTAACTGCGTATCCAACATCCGGCCGGAGGGATTGCCCGCCGAAGCCGCTGTCGGGAAACTGCTTTGGCTGCTCGATCAGATGCATACCCGTGGCTTGTCGGGCGTGCACCTGAAAGACGAGATGCCTACGCCAGCACTGCCGCAAACGTCTTTCCCGGCTTTGCCCGGACGAAGCCCTGAAACTCCAGATTGAGCAGCAGGGCCGCCAGCCGGTTCATTGGAATCTGCGTCTGCCAGCTCAGCTCGTCGACGTGCAGATCGGTATGCTGCCGCAGCAGGGCCAGCACCTGACTTTCTTCGTTGGTCAGGTCAAGCGGCAGGGGTGGCGGGGTGCGTTTTGTTGACGTCGTTCCTGCCGACTGATCCCAGTTCATGGCATTAATCAAATCAGTGGGGCTGGTGTAAATCTGCGCTTTGTGTTCGCGAATGAGCTTATTGCAACCGGCCGAAAATGTCTGGCTGAGTTGCCCCGGCACGGCAAATACGTCGCGGTGGTAGTTGTTGGCGTATTCGGCTGTGATGAGTGCCCCACCTTTCGCGGCTGCTTCCACCACCACGACAACATCGCTCAGTCCGGCGATGATGCGGTTGCGGGCGGGAAACAAATGCGGGTTTGGCTTTGTCCCCGGCGGACTTTCGGTAAGCAGCCCACCCAGCGCCCGCATATCCTGCGCCGTTTTCTGATGCACATTCGGATAAATAATATCGAGCCCGCTCGCCATCACACCGACTGTCGGCAGGCCGTGGATCAGGCTGGCGCGGTGGGCGGCAATATCGATCCCGTACGCCAGTCCACTAATAATGTTGACGCCCAGCGGGGCCAGTGCTTCAACCAGTTCGGCGGTGGTGCGTCGACCATAGTCCGTTGCCTGCCGTGTCCCGACCAGGCCGATAGTACGGGTCGCGTTGAGTGAACCCCCGCCCTGCCAGTAGAGCAGGGCAGGCGCGTCGTAAAGCCCCTTCAGGCGGGTAGGGTAGTCGGCATCGGTGTAAAACAGGGCCGTGGCCTGCATGGCGTCGAGCCGTTTCAGTACGGCTTCCGCTTCGCGTTGTACGTCGGCCCGGAGCAGTGCGCGGGCCGTAACCTCGCCAATGCCGGGAATCCGCAGGAGCCGGGCCGGGGGCGTGGTGAATACGTCGGCGGGGGAGCCGCAATAGCTGACAAGCTGCCGTAGCAGAATACTGCCAACGCCCGGTACGAGCGTCAGCGCAATGGATGATTGAGGGTCGGTGGGCACAGAAACGGTGTTAATGGGCCCCCAAACTACGAAGTTTTTGGTTCGACAGGATTACAGGATTGACAGGATTTACTAGCACGCAGATGACGCGGATGTTGCGGATTTACGGAGATTATCTTTTTTTGATCAAAAGAAAATCAGCGGTCATCCGCAGCATCCGTGTCATCCGCGTGCCATACCATCCTACTCATCCTGTAATCCTGTCGAACCAAATGATAGCAGTCCGGTAATGATATGGTTACATTGGGGTAATGTGCGAATGGTTACTTTGTGAATCGTTTTAATCCTTATTTAACGACTATGCGCGTCTCTATCGCTCTATCATCTACCGTATTACTGTCCCTCTTTGCCCTCGCTGCCTGTAACACGACCGACAATCCGGGCACCGTTGTCAACTCGGATATCGCCCTGAAAAACCAGTCGGTAACGCCCGTACTGGCCAAGAAAATGGCGGGCTTTGAGAATCTGGAACTGTTCTCGCTCATCAGCAGCGACGACCAGCTGACTCAGTCACCCAGCTACGTCTTCGGTGGGTCGGCCGACGGCGAGGGTATCCTGAAAAATACCGACGGCACCTATACGATGCTCGTCAACAACGAAGACAATTTCGCCGTGTCGCGGCTGACCCTCGACAAAACCTTCAAACCCGTCAAAGGCGAATACATCCTCAACTCCGACGGGGCGCAGTGGCGGCTTTGCTCGGCGACGATGGTGACGCCGGAAGAGCACGGTTTCGGCCCGACGTTCCTGACCTGCGGTGAAAGCGGACAGGAGTCGCGTACCCACGCCGTGAACCCACGGGCTGACGTTGGTTCGGCCAGTATGTCGAAAGAAGTGGCCGGGCTGGGTCGCTGGAGTGCGGAAAACGCGGTGCCGTTGCCTAAAACGGCATTTTCGGGTAAAACGGTGATCGTGATCGGCGACGACGATTCGGATACGTATGGCGGTCAGGTGGCCATGTACGTGTCGAACACGGTGGGTGATCTGGACAACGGTACGCTCTACATGATGAAGCGCACCGACGGCAACCAGAAAGAAATGGACATGAAAGTCGGGACGAAGTACCCGGTCGAGTTCGCTAAAATCGACAACCACAAAACCCTGACGGGCGCGCAGATCAACGCGAAAGTCAACGATCTGAAAGCCCTGAAATTTGGCCGGGTAGAAGACGTCGATTACGGCAAAGGCAGCGATGCTACCAACGGTCGTAACGTGTATTTCACCGTGACGGGGCAAAACAACACCGGCACCAACGCCGACTATTCGCGCTCGAAATACGGCCGGATTTATAAGGTTACGCTCGACGCCAACGACCCGACGAAGGGCTCGCTGGAAGTGCTGCTCGACGGCGACGACCGTACGGGCGTAGCGAAAACATTCCAGGACCCCGACAACATTACGATTACAGAGAACTACGCCTACATTCAGGAAGATCCGAACGGCTACGGCGACGAAACTCACGACGCCTACCTGTACCAGTACAACCTGAAAACGGGCGATTTGAAGCCTGTATTGGTCATCGACCACCGCCGGACCGAAACCGACGCGGCCAAATACAACGTCGGTGGTACGTCGAAGCTGGGTGCCTGGGAAATCAGTGGTATGGTTGATATTTCCGATGCCATTGGCGTACCTAATACGTTCTCTGTCGGTATGCAGTCGCACACCTGGACGGCTGATAAATACAAGAACGCTGACGGAGGCTCGAAGCGGCCCAACGAGAGTCAGGCCAGCCAGATCGTCATTATCAAAGGATTGCCCCGGTAAAATTTTTTAAACACGGAGTCACAGAGATTTACCACGGAGAAACTAACTCGGTGATTCATCTCTGTGGCTCCGTGTTTAACCCCATCAACCGCAATACCATGCTTGCTCAGCCAACCATTCCCGTACCAGCACCCCGACTCGCCCGGTTTAGCCCGTGGTGGCTCATCTGTTCACTGGCAATTGTGGGGCTGCTGGTGGGCGTCTACGGATTGTCGCGTCCGACGGCAGCGCCCCTGCAACGGGTGCATCAGCAATACGTAGCCGACATCGCCCGGCTCGATTCGGCGGCACATCAACTCAAACGGGTCGTCGACAGCCGACAGCCGGAGCGGGTGTTGCGGCACCGCCTGGTCGCGACCCGGCTGGCCTGGAAGCGGGTCGAGTTTCTGACGGAACTGTACAACCCCGAAACGGCGAAAAGCATCAACGGGGCCAACCTGCCCGAAGTTGATGAGGTCGATAAAAAGGTGGAGCAGCCCGAAGGCTTACAGGTGCTCGAAGCAGGACTGTTTCCCTACGATCCGGCCAATCAGGCCGAGTTGAGTCAGCAGGCGGCTGTGCTGGTGTCGAACGTCGGGCGGCTGGGTAAGGTGGCCGCTACCAATGAAATGACCGACAGCCACGTGTTCGACGCCATGCGGCTTGAGGTGTTTCGGATAATCTCGCTGGGTATTTCCGGCTTCGACTCGCCGTTGGCGCACACCTCGATTCCGGAAGCCGCAGAAGCCCTCGAAAGCCTGCAACAACACCTGCGTTTTTACGACCTCTCCAGCCACGACGAATTACTCAGTCAGCAACTGGATCGGGCCTTCTCAACGGCCATCGCGCAGCTCCGAAAAACCCCCGATTTCAACGGCTTCGACCGGCTGACGTTCATCGCTGCCCGCGCCAACCCGTTGAGTAGCCTGCTGCTCGACGCCCAGCAATCGCTCGATATTCCGGTTTTTCGCGAAAGTCGTCTACTCTCGCCCTCGGCCCGGACGCTGACCGATGCCGACGCGTTCGACCCGGCCTACTTCGTCAGCAGCACCGACGACCGACCAACTACCGACCGGGTGGCACTGGGTAAACTGCTGTTCTTCGACCCGGTACTATCCGGCAACGGGCAGCGAACCTGCGCCACCTGCCACCAGCCTGACCGCGCCTTTACCGACGGCGAACCGAAAAGTTTGGCGTTTACAACCGGCTCCGCAGCCCGCAACGCGCCGACGCTGCTCAACGCATCGCTTCAAGCCGCGCAGTTCATGGATTCGCGGGTGGTGTATCTGGAAGATCAGGCGGGCGACGTGGTGGCCAACAAAACCGAAATGCACGGTTCGCTCAGTACGGCGGTTCAGACCATGCGGCAACAGACGCACTACCGGCAGTTGTTTGCGAAGGCCTATCCCGCTGGTGTTACCGAACAGACGATCAAGAATGCGCTGGCGAGTTACGTACGGTCGCTGTCGGGCATGGATTCCCGCGTCGACAAGTACCTGCGCGGGCAGGCTGTGGCGCTGACGCCCGATGCGCAGCGGGGCTTTAACCTGTTCATGGGTAAGGCGCAGTGCGCGACCTGCCATTTCTTCCCGCTATTCAACGGAACAGTTCCCCCGGCTTTTGCCAAAACAGAAAGCGAAGTGCTTGGTACTCCGGCAACGGCAGCCAACAAAACACTCGACGCTGACCTCGGCAAGTTTCGTACGACGGACATGGTCGAGCACCGCTACGCGTTCAAAACACCGACTGTCCGGCATAGCGCACAAACGGCGCCCTACATGCACAATGGCGTCTATCGGACACTCGAACAGGTCATCGATTTTTACAATCGGGGGGGCGGACAGGGACTCGGCTTCGACCTGCCCAATCAGACCCTGCCCCCCGATAGCCTGCACCTGACCCGATCGGAGCAGGCGGCTCTCGTCTCATTTCTGAAAGCGCTGTAACGGCAATCAGTGGTGTAGGCTGGGGCGTTCCAGAGTTTACACCACGTAGGAAGTATAACGATCCAGCTCTATCGTGGTGCCAGGTCGGGGACGCCCGCCCGGCCCGACCTGACATGCTGGCGACAGCAATCCGCTTCGCTCGGAAGCCTGAATACCCCCCGCCCCCTGAAGGGGGAGAAGTCTATTCGCGGAACTCTCCCCCTTCAGGGGGCGGGGGGTAAGGTTGACCAAGGCTTAAAAGCCCTGCCACACTACCGCTTTCCTACTACTCATCGTCGTCATCTTCAGCGGGTTTGCTGGGGTCGGGCGGGTCGAGGCTGGTGCGCATCTGCTCCAGAAACGACTTTAGTTCGCGGAGTTTCCCCAGAAAGCGAGCGTTTTCGTGGCGCTGCTGCTCGCGCTTTTTCAGTTCTTCCCGTGCGCCCGCCAGCGTAAACCCCTTTTCTTTGGTCAACGTCAGTATGTCGCGCAGCAGCGTAATATCGGTAGGGGTATAGACCCGGTCGCCTGATTTATTTTTTCTGGGTTGTAACGACGGAAATTCCTTTTCGTAGAAACGGAGCGTCGGTGCTGTAACGCCGAGCATGTCCGCCACTTCCCGGATGCCGTAGTACATCTTCTCCGGTTGTTCCATAGTTGGGTTAGGTAAGCCCCTGAAAAAACCGCAAGATTCTCTGTAAATTTGCGACTCAATTCATTTGTTTATTAAACGGTACTTGTGCTGTTACAACAGGTCATCGAATCGGTCGAATCAGCACGAGGCTGACGGCCTCCGGCTGACCCTATTCATACTATGACTTCTTCCGAAATACGTCGGCATTTTCTCGACTTCTTCCAGTCCAAGCAGCACCTGATCGTTTCGTCGGCTCCGCTGGTTGCCAAAAACGACCCCACGCTCATGTTCAATAATTCGGGCATGGCGCAGTTCAAGGATTTCTTTCTGGGCAACGGAACACCACCCGCCAAACGCGTCGCCGACACGCAGAAATGCCTGCGCGTATCGGGCAAGCACAACGACCTGGAAGACGTAGGCTTCGATACCTACCACCACACCATGTTCGAGATGCTGGGCAACTGGTCGTTCGGCGATTACTTCAAGAAAGACGCCATCCACTGGGCGTGGGAACTGCTGACGGAGGTGTACGGCCTGCCGAAAGACCGGCTCTACGTGTCGGTGTTCGAGGGCGACGAAAAAGATAACGTCCCCTTCGATCAGGAAGCGTTCGATTTGTGGGAACCCATCGTCGGCAAAGACCGGATCATCTACGGCAACAAAAAAGACAACTTCTGGGAGATGGGCGATACGGGTCCGTGCGGTCCCTGCTCGGAAATTCACGTCGACCTGCGTTCCCCGGAAGAGATCGCGGCTAAATCCGGTAAGGAACTGGTCAACGCCGATCACCCGCAGGTGGTCGAGATCTGGAACCTCGTGTTCATGCAGTTCAACCGCAAGGCCGACAGTTCGCTGGAGCCGCTACCCGCCCGCCATGTCGATACCGGCATGGGCTTCGAGCGGTTGTGCATGGCCATTCAGGGCAAAAAATCGAACTACGACACCGACGTTTTTTCGGGTACGATTAAGGTAATCGAAGAACTGTCGGGCAAGCCGTACGGTGGCACGATGGACAAGTCGGACGTGGCCATGCGCGTCATTGCCGACCATATCCGGGCCGTCTCGTTTGCCATTGCCGACGGGCTGGTGCCGAGCAATAGCAAGGCGGGTTATGTAATCCGCCGAATTCTGCGCCGGGCCATCCGCTACGGTTACTCGTACCTGAACCTGACCGAACCGTTCATGACCAAGCTGGTGCCGACGCTGGCGATGCAGTTTGCTGAGGTATTCCCCGAACTGAACGCCCAGCGCGATTTCGTCGCGACGGTGATTCGGGAAGAAGAAATCGCCTTCCTGCGCACACTCGGCACGGGGTTGGGTCGGCTCGATCAGATCGTTAATGATACGAAAGCAACTGGGAGTGAGGCCATTGCTGGCGAAACGGTCTTTGAACTAAACGACACCTTCGGCTTCCCCGCCGACCTGACCGCGCTGATTGCCCGGGAAAAAGGGCTGGGTATCGACGAGGCTGGGTTCCAGAACGCGTTGCAACAGCAGAAAGTCCGTTCGCGCAAAGATGCCGCATCGTCGGCTGGCGACTGGATCGATCTGACCGAAACCGGGGCGAAGTCAAGTTTTATCGGTTACGATCAACCGACAGTGACAACCAGCCTGATCAAGTACCGCAAGGTGCAGAACAAACAAGGTACGCAATACCAGCTCGTGCTGGCAGAAACGCCGTTTTACGCGGAGTCGGGCGGACAGATAGGCGATACGGGTACGCTGACATTGCTGGTCGCGGAAAAACCAGTTTGCCGGTTGACGGTCATCGATACAAAGAAAGAAAATGACCTGACTATTCACATTATCGATCCGGCCCAGGCAGTTGGCTACACATCTACGGTGATGGCGAACGAGCCGGGGAAGAAGTGGGGCGTGTTTCCACCGAAATCAGTTGTCACTACGCTTGGCAACGGCGATAAGGTGGTTAGCTGGCCATCTGGCGATGCCGTTGATGCCGATCAACTGGAGGATCAGTTTAAACAGGCGGAATCGGTCAACGCCAGAATCGATACGACGCGCCGGGCGCAGATTGCCGCCAATCACTCGGCTACGCACCTGCTGCACGCGGCCCTGCGGGACGTGCTGGGGACGCACGTCGCGCAAAAGGGGTCGTACGTTGGTCCCGACGCCCTGCGCTTCGACTTCTCGCACTTCTCAAAAGTGACCGATGAGCAACTGGCCGAGGTCGAGCGGATCGTGAATGAGAAAGTTCGTGAAGACATCCCGCTCGATGAGCAGCGCAACGTACCCATCGAGCAGGCAAAAGGCATGGGCGCGACGGCCCTGTTTGGCGAGAAATACGGCGATTTCGTCCGGGTCATCACCTTTGATCCGAACTACTCCGTCGAGCTTTGCGGTGGTACGCACGTCTACCGGACGGGCCACATCGGTTTGTTCAAGTTCACCGGCGAAGGCTCCGTGTCGACGGGTGTTCGGCGCGTGGAAGCCAAAACCGCCCTGGGTGCCGAAACGCTGGTCAACGAGCAGATGGCGATTGTGACCGAGCTGAAGGACGTCCTCAAAGCGCCGAAAGACGTGGTGAAGGCCGTGCAGGATTTGCTGACCGAGCGCAGTGCGTTGCAGAAGCAGATCGAAGCCCTGCAAAACGAGAAAGTACAGCAGATCAAAAACAGCCTGCTCGACAAAGTAACGCCCTCCAACGGGCACATGGTGCTGGTGGAGCGGGTCGACGTACCGTCGGCGGATGCGCTCAAGCAACTGGCCTACGATCTGAAAGCCAAAGTCGATAACCTCGCGCTGGTGCTGGGAGCCGACATCAACGGCAAGCCCCAACTGGCTGTGATGCTGCCCGATTCACTGATTCAGGACCGTAAGCTGAACGCCGGTCAGGTGGTGAAAGAACTGGCCAAAAACATCAAAGGTGGGGGCGGTGGCCAACCCTTCTTCGCGACCGCCGGTGGTTCCGACTCGTCGGGGCTGGACGCGGCCCTGGCGCAGGGGAAAGAACTTCTCGCGTAAGTTGTAGAGTTAGACAGTTGATATAATTGACACGTGTAATGGCAACTATCGAACTGGTGTTACCCAAACAACAGCTGTCAGCGCTTGAACAGAAAGCGCGGGCGGCTAATCTGACGGTTGATGAATTATTGAAGGAGATGATTCGTGCAGCACTCGCGCAGCCGTCAGCTACTGAGCAGGCGATGAATTACGTACTGACAAAAAATAAGTCACTATATGAGCGGCTGGCTTAATGGTTTTTCTAACGCTTGAGGAGACGTTTCGGCTGCATGAGCGTATTATTCAACAGTCAGGTGGAAGCTCTGGAATTCGCAATCGAGCCGATGTAGAATCGGCTCTTTTACAACCTTTTGCTACATTCGACGGGCAGGAACTATATCCTACAGGAGAACATAATTCTGCGAGTGGCTGAAGGTATGTTGACTCGACAACAATTCACTGATTGGGTGAATTCGATGGTGGTCAGGCTGTAAACCAAAAACGTCCCGATTGGCTATTGGCCGGTCGGGACGTTTTCGGTTTGGTGTAAAGAGTTATATTGTCATAAAATCAAGCAGGTCGTTCACGCATGTTTCCCCAACTAGTCACGTATTTTCATGACAAGCCTGTTAAGCGGGCATACGTGTTTGGCTCCGTCGTCAGGGGAGAGCAAACAGACGGTAGCGACGTAGACATTCTGGTGGAACTCGATTACTCAGGCGGGGCTGATTTTTACCAGTTCCTGACTATGCAGGAGCAACTGTCTGAATTACTTGACAGGCCTGTCGATCTGGTTAGCGCAAATGGTCTATCGCCGTTCATCAAGCCATTCATTGACCGCGAAAAGCAACTGATTTATGAAAAAGTCGCTTAGTGATAGAGCACGGCTGCTTCATATCCTTCAGGCGATCAACTATGTTGGTGAATTTCTTAATGGGAAACCCAAAGAAATTTTGTTCGAAGAACCGATGGTTCGATTTGCCGTAGAACGGCAGTTGGAAATCATTGGTGAAGCTGTTAATCACCTGTCTGAAACTACGAAAGCAAGTGCTCCTGATATTGAATGGCGTAAAATTGTGGCCTTCCGCAATTTTGTATCGCACGAGTATTTCGGCATGGATATAGAGTTATTGTGGGACATTGCTACTAATAAACTCAAACCTCTTGAACTGATAGTTAGTCAATTATTGACCGAACAGGCTGAATAATCAATCAGCGAAACGATAACGTAAGCGTCCCGATTGGCTGTTAGCCGGTCGGGACGTTTGGCGTTTGGGGAAGCGTAGACCTCAGCAGCAACTATTCAACTCCATAATTTATACAACGTAGCGTTACCGTTTGCTCAGTCGATGTTAGCGAAAAGGGTTGGATTGCGACGAATGGAATCGAACAACCAATCTATCGATTCCCATGAAATCTATCGCACTCTGTGGTTTGTTGATGGCCGGCTTATTGAGCCTGACCAGTTGCCAGAAAAAGGAGGATGCCGCCAAACCCGCCGAAACCCCCATCACGAGTTTTATGACGTCTGAAACAAGCGTCACGACTGGCACCCGCACGTCGGGACCGTGGGAACTCGGTATTGTGATGAGCGCGTCGACGGCCGGAAAAATTACGCAGGTAGGCAGCCGTATGCCCGACCCCGGTAACTACCGAATCATTATTGCTGAGTGAGTAAGTCTGTTAATATTTGTGCTTTGGCTCGTTATGGCTACCTACAAACAAGCAGATTATGAAGCCCTGCGACATCGTTGTGTTGAGCTGAAGCAAACCGGATGGAAG
>Ga0160428_1000621_pt1 | contig 36314 bp, 36 predicted proteins | sample SolpanmetagenomM_FD_108198 | JGI IMG/M metagenome (GOLD analysis project Ga0160428, IMG submission 108198) | Solar panel surface microbial communities from Lawrence Berkeley National Laboratory, California, USA - M | ecosystem: Engineered > Built environment > Solar panel > Unclassified ... | reverse complement strand
GACATCTAGAAAGACCCACCCTCCTAACTATTTCCGTTAGCTCCTCTAGCTCTTGTTGTAAAGCCAAGTCCCTTGATTCTATACGAGCTGCGATCCCGAGTGCCCACTTCGCTTCTGTCCAATCACCAATAAGATTAGCAGCAACGCCCAAACAGCGAGAGGTTTCGGCGCGTTGTACCGACGAGGGACGAAAATATGGCGGTGGTGGGAAAGCATCTTTAGCAGCGTCGAAAGCAGCAATGCCTAGCTGTAGTTGGTTTGGTCCGCCTTGCTGTGCAAGCTTAAGATATGCCTCGCTGATGTCGGAGAAGAGAGCGAACCTAGTCTCCTCCAAGTTTGGGTGGTCAGGCCCAGTGTGGCCCAACCTCCAGCGATAGCCTATACTGGTCTTTATGCTGGCGTAATATATTTGTCGAGCTCTTTCGTATTTCACCAAGGCGGCCATTGTGTTGTTGTGTGCAAAGTCTTCGTTACCCTGCATCCGTAGTGCCTCAATGTGTTGAGCGAGTTCTAGGTAAGTCTCGAATTTCGGTGCATGTATAGTTTTAAGTGTCGCGACAGCAGCATCCGAATCTAGAGCGTTCAAGATCTCGACGTTTGAAAATTCCCACCAAAAGTACTCTATAAGCTGTAATGCTTTGCTTTGTAGTTGCACAGAAGTATCGATGGCGCTATTACTGTCGGTGAAGGTGATTATGATCTTGTATCGATCCATAGTCGGCCCACGCCTAAACATTGAAGACATCCGACAAAGAAAGTCCTTCAAAGCAACATCCCCAATGAGCATGAGATGAGCTTTAGGCCATTTCGCATAGGATGGGTGGCTGATGTCAAACATAAGACTGTAGTGAGGAAAGTTCGTGATGGCTTGATCAGGGATAGAATCACCTGGCCAACTTGTGGGAGCATAATGAAGGTACTGGACGATTTCGTTGATGAAGCTCGAGTTTATGCAGACGTAGGTGAACTTGTACCTTCGCAACATGCAGCGATAAGTTTCCTCCTGAAGTTGTTGACTGACTCTGAGTAGTGATGAGAAGTTGCTCAGGTTGTCGTACTCTAATGTGTAATCAAGAATCTAGTTAAGGTCAATAACTTAAATGTTATCATATTCATGCTTCTAAACCACTTCTTACCTTCTCACGCAGCTCGACTGGCAAAAGCATGAAAAAAGAGCCAGCTTCGGCCGCTATCTGCTGTTCCATCGAACTCAAAGGAATTCACGCAAGCTAAAGATGTAATGAAAACACGTTTCCGAATGCGCAGAGATATTGTCCGTCGTTGTTCTTACGAAGATCATGCCAGGATCTCATTTTATAAACAAATACCAAGCACTCACCGTCATTGCCTCTTGAGTCACATTAGGAAAGTGGGGAGTGTTACTCGACGTCTCACCTGGGCATGCACATGTACGAAGTAATCAAATATTCGAAAGCTATGAGGGAAGTTCTCGTTATTCTTCCAAAAATCACCCCAATGTGAGTCTTACAGGTACCAAGATTATCACACTTTTCACCAGCTGGTCGAGTCGGGGCTGAGGTAGTTATTAACCGACGTAAAGAAGATTATCCGATGCACAAAGTAATCAGAAAGGAAACTGTCACATCAACTTCGAAAGGCCCACCTTCCTTTTTTGGCAGTTCGCCCCTGCGCCGAGTCTTTCCGACCTTTCTTGGCATTTCCGGTGTTCCGAGTATTTCCGATCCGAGCTGAAACCAACACTGCCTTCTCCATCCTTTCTGTGTCATTCTTAGGCGGTGACGATCTCTCAGATATCGGTGCCTTTTATCTTGTTTTGTTCTCTCCCGTATCTCCAATTCTATGTCCACGTCAAAATTAGCGGCGTGCTTTCTTGTGCGGTTCGATAACAGAAAAGGATACACTCTAAAATGGAATAGAGTCGATGACGACGAGTGTATGTTGAGCAGGGTGTTATCTTCGCGCCCAACGCTGACATGTTGCAGTAAAACTAGAAGGTGTGATCGAATTCAAATGTCTGCCTTCTGGCTTGCATAATGTAAAAGAGGATATAATGTAAGTGTGCGATTTTCTCATCCTATCTCAAGCTTGACATCTCAATTGGACTATCGTTAACTTGTAATCGGCAGCTACTTCGTGCATGGCAAGTATGTAGGACTAGCTGCCTTTCAAGGTGTAGACGCTACAGAGGAAGAACGTAATGCTCGGTTCGTGTCTGTTGGTATACTAGCGCCACCGGAGCAGATATGGCTGTATGCACAAGCGCTGAAAGACCTGGCAAAGTAAGATTTTGTGTCAAGTCCAATCCACGACATGTGCTAACTATAGGTAGACAGAGTGTTCAGAGTAGTGATGATACAGCACATCTCGAGCAGTTTTGGAACAAGCGGAATTCCAGTGAAGAAGCGGGCAATAAGTCTACAGCAGATGCAAGGGCATTCGACCCTGCTGTGGCTACGAGTAACATGCTGATATCTTTTGGGCCGCTTCTGTTTCCTACTTACAGAGCATTGTTGCTGAGGAAAAGGGTATTGCTTATTAGTCAACCGCCACTACAACCTGTTTGCAATTATGGTAAGTAGCTCGACTTCCTGCCGCTGACCGACACACTGAAGCAGGTAGTCTGCGTGAATAGATGACAAATACAGGTTTTGTAACTGACACATTGTAGTACATCTTCTAACCGAGCTGGCGAATGCATCTGACTTGCTCGAGAGTAACAACGTGCATATTCCTCCACCAGTAAAACCCTTGTTCACAATAGGTGTCCATGACCTCACAGATCTTGCGGCGAGTGCTGCATGGCAAGGTGCCTCGCAAGATGCGGAACAATCTGGAGACGCAACAGCAGTTGGGTGGCTGGCATGCACGTCTGACGAACTTCTCGCCACAAAATATCAGCTCTCGGAGTATAGGATCAGAGTTGCAAGCCTCACAAGATCTTCACCTTGGCCAAAAATGACACGAACAGTGGATGCAAAGCAGGAGGAGGTTGTGAAAGCGACAAATCGAGATCTAAGGCGATGGCAGGCGCTGAGACGCCATCTGTCTAAGACAGAGTCGCAAATTGCATATGTGGATGGTGAAGAGAGTACAAATTTTCACGAAGACGACGAAAATGACCGTTCTCAGCTCCTTCCCGCAGAGGACAGCACTGTCCCAAGTCCTGATCGTCACATAGCACATCAGAACTCAATTGTAGAACCACTTTCCTGGTCTGCCAGTCTGAATCGATGGTCTGCGTCTGCTCAAAGCGTACTGGATACCGAGCTCGAGCAACAAGAAGATCAAGAATGTCTAGAAGCTGCAATAGCACCAGACGGGGAAGCAACCGACGAAGTCGAATCTACCACACACGCTACTTTTCTAAGTCGATATTTTCGTCACCTCACGAAGCGCGTTTTGTCCACACTCAGCAATCGTGCCTCTGGACTGGAAGAGTCAAGCTATCGAGACGAAGCTGCAGACTCTGATGATGATGATGAACACGCCCCATTAATGCCCGACTCTGACAGCAACAGCACAGTTGTGCATATTACAAGAAACGATATGATTGCCATGGGCCTCGATGCGTACAGCACACGCGATGTCGCTTTCGCTAAAGAAATGGTTCGACTGTACTTTGGAAGAGAAGCAGACATTGAAGCAGCAGGTGTCGAGGTGTGTGGTCTGAAGATCTGCTAAGAACCGGCTGTAATGGGAATGCCACGATGGAGATCGTTGTCAGTCTTATGCTCGGATACTCGGATGGTATCTCAAATCCGATGCTAGGCAGCAGCCACCTACCTAGGGCGTATTACTTAGCCTTTACCACAGTATCTCGCCTACGTCCATCTGGCCTACCGATGCACTGACTGTTCATGCTTTTTGCGACCTGGAAACATCATGATGTTGGCGTCGGCTGGCTCCTCGTGCACACTGCCTCAGCCGCAGCAATATGCTGTTTCCTGGTGAACGATATTTCCCAAATTGACCTCCTGCAGCTGCTAGGTAAGCGAAACAACCTAGCTCTATTGTCACTCCGCCAGCTCATGTAGACTACTCCAGATCGACGATCGGTCTGGTTGGCTTGTCTTACTGGTCTGATGTTGTTGATCCTGGTATTTTCGAGGAAGGCGAGGCAGAAAATGCGTCGCACAACCAACACTGTCATGCTGATAGCAATGTTGATCCATCGTTTGTTTCTTCTTAACATCGTTAAGGCCCTTATGAAAGAAGATGTCCATCGCTCAGAAATTACACCGAAGAAACAATGAGCCGGAATGGCACGACTGGTCAACCCCGCATGCCACCAGCCGCGAGAGTGCTCGTCGGGTGATGCAGATGCAAATGGATTCGAGCCACCTACAGGCGTGGCGGCTGGACTTGGTGCGTGCAAGCAGCGCCGCCATGTACAATGCAGCGGCCGGACGGATATTCATCAGAAGTTTGTCACGATCTATCCACCCACACTGCCTGCAGAACGACTCGACCAAGGCTGCAAGTGCTCCGGCGTTTCGAGAAAGTGACACAGGTGCCAGTAGTCATAGTCGCAATGATGGCACCAGACGTGGTAATACTTCACTTAGCTACCTCTTCGAGGACACTTACCTGTCAATGGTCTTGTCAGTCGGTTCTTGATACTAATTTGATATTGATACACGTACTCGACATAATATCACTACAGCTCTAAAAGCGTCCCTCAGCCGTTCAGCTCGTGTGACGCAGGTCAGCTGAAGACGCAGACGCTTGGAATACCGGAGGATCGACGTATAGAGAAATTTTGACTCTTCAGCACATCGCGCCTCCTCTGGGCAAGACCGCTACGTCTTCGAGACTCACTTCATCCAGGATGTTGCGACTTGTGTCACGATTCTACTCTCTGGGTAGAGTGGACAGTTCATCGACATTGATTTCCACTGTCAACATATCGTCCACTATCATTCCATCAACGATTGGCCGGATGAAAGAAGTGTAAATTATCGTCCTGCCACATCTTTTCGCAGTTTTAATGATCCTCTTCAACACTGTCAGCCATTGGCTGTAAGCTCTATGAGTCTCCCAGGAACATTCGGCAGCTATGCTGTTGGCCGCTTTTCCAGGGCAGATTTCGACGTCGACGTCAATGAACTCTGTCAGGCAGAACTCAACGCCGTCGATTGGTGGAGGTTTATCAAATATGACCAATATGGCATTGCGGATTGTCGACTTTGTGCCAAATACATATATGTTATGAGTTCTATTCAAGACATTCCTAGGCCTTCAGGCGCGTTGATGTCACTAGCGTGCTAGCAATATTCCTCTGATATCAGAAGGATCCGATTTCACAATGGCAGGGATACTTCCGCGACAGCTTGCGTCTCAAATGCTGGTGGTTTTTCATCTGGTGGTGTCTCAGTCAGTATCTGAGGAATCTCGCTAGGCGTACAAATTTTGTCTTTCGCGTGGCGTACATGGTCGAGGACAGCAATAAATATAGGAAGCAGAGCATACAAAGACTCTGAATATACAGTCGAGCCGGGCATCAACACTAAACTCTCTTTGTCAGTCCTTCTGAACATGGCGTAATGTGTGATGTACTAAGGGAGATTGGCTGCCTTCGCCTCCAGATTTCAACACATGCATCAGAGCAGGAGATGTAGACGAGTGGCTATGTAGCCAGAATCTGGCGGACATCTATCTGATTATCAATTTTTGAACAACGTGTAATGCCAAGTAAGTATTCAACAGGCACTAGCACTATCACAAACACTTCTCTTCTCTTCGCTCAATCCCACAAGCACAAACTCAGCTACATCAAAACATTCTCCTTTTGTATATCTATCTTCAGCTCAAAGAACAATATATACAAATTCCTCTATCATACATATTTATACAATTCCCTTCCATCTCAACATTCCTATTCATAAATACACCATTCTTCAAAATTGATCCCAACATGCAAGGACTCGCAATATTATATATCACTATCATCTCACACAGCACAAGTGCGCGTTCTCACACTCAACCCAATTCCCGAGCACGAAAAAACCGCTCCAGCAATCTCCATAGCTTTTTTTCACCTGAGTTATGATTGCCACTTTACAAGAAGTTCAGTTGCCAAGCCTTTGGGACGTACGAAATCGCACAACCTGTGCCCTTAGCTGATACAGACTCGCCTTGACGATTACTTCTGTGTGGCTTGCATACTCGCTTTCTAGTTGCAGTAACATTAGAGTTCTGTCGGCAGGACTTTAGCTTTGTTGTGTTCTTGAAGAAGAATCTTTGTACTTGATCTCGGCGAAAAGATCCTTACCAGGTGGTCATATTGAGGAAAATACTGGCCGACCAATATGAAGATGACGAGATGGAGATGACAACATGGCGGTTGAGTGAGTGGAGTTGGGTCAGGTTGGCTTGACGGATCGAAATGAGATAGCAGCACTAACGTTGAAACGGAGCAAAGACTCTGCACCTCACCTCAATTCGCAGGCGTCTTACACCGATGACTGATTGTGCAAAGAATAGACAAAGTGCCATTTCACCTGAAAACAAAACAGAAAGAAATTGGCCTCAACTATTCAGCAATATTTGAATCTAAGTCTATTATTAGTCTAAGCTAGATATGCAATGCAAATATATGTGCAAAATAAAGGTCATATCTTCGTGCAGTCTCTTTTCCTTGCCTTGCCACAGCACAGTGATCCTCCAGTGTTCTTTTTACATCAATATCAAGCCAGCACAACAGTGTAGTACAGTAGTAAGCAATGTTTTACGATCTTCGGTGATGGCTCGCCTTGATCCTCAACCCACATCATCGTCCCATTCAGCTCGTCGTCTTCGCAAAAATATACCTGATTAAACACTCTTCCTTCTCCAACACACTCCTGAGTGCCTCATCCTCAATCAGTGCGACTTTCTCATCTTGATCCGCCTCTTCCACTTCATCCTTATCATCTTCCTCCATCTCATCATCATCACTAAGAGCGTGCTTTCGCGAACTGGTATTACTGCGTCTATAGATGGCTGGTCTGAACAACATGGCATCGATATGGTCATAGCCCATCAGCATGCCCATTTTGGTTTTTCCTTCTTCACCATCTTGTAGCTTAACGTTAGGATGTGTAAATCGTTCGGTCTTGAGGTATTTGGCTGTCCCTGCTTGGATTGCTCGGGCTTGAGCTTCGAGTTGAGAGGCTTTAATTAGGGCGCCGACGGGTGGGAGTTCGTCGTCGCTGTCTTCGTTGAGGTTAGCGATGCCGCTTTCGTCGATGTCGTTGAGTTCAGCAGGGGTGGGCATACCGACACCAGAATCGACGTCCGGGTCGGGGCTAGCGGCGGTGAGATCGATGACGACGTCTTCTTCTGCTTCGTCGTCGTTGGATGGTTCCGGCGTCATGTTGTTGAGCGGTGTAGCAATTCTAGGAGTTTTGAAACCAGTGTCGACCTCTGCGACACCACCACCACGTCCACCACAGGTACAGCTGAGCAGGTCGTGCGTCTGACACACGCTCGTTTCATCCAGCGTAAAGAGCCTTCTCAGCTCCTCCTTCGTGAACGTATTCTTGCTGTTCTTGTTATCAATGACCGAGTCACTCAAGCTCAGCTTACTGACTTGACGCTGGTAGATTTTCTCATCTAGTGCTCCTCGTGTGAGCAAGCGGTAGATATGACAAGGCTTAGTCTGCCCGTCACGATGGATGCGAGCCATTGCCTGCAAATCCGTCGCTGGGTTCCAGTCGATGTCGTACAGGATGAGTCTGCTTGCTCCGATCAAGTTGAGGCCGGCTCCACCAGATTTGGCGGAGAGGAGGAACGCAAAACAATCTTTGTGTTGTGCTTTATTGAACCTGTTGACGAGAGCTTGACGTTTGCCAGTAGGTGTAGTGCCGTCGAGTCGGAGGAATGGTAGACTCTCACTTGCCAGCAGATTGCCGAGCATGTCCAGTGTTGAAGTATAGTGCGAGACAATTACGACCTTTTCCTTCATGTCGTTCAACTTCCACAGTAATTGATCGCAAACCCGAAGCTTGCCACTCCCCGGTATTGAATTGGCTCTCTTGATCTGGGTTGACAAGCTGGACATGATACTGCTGCTCGACCCGTCTTCCTTGTCTCTGAGTCGCAGGAGGTGAGGACTATTACAAACCTTCTTGAGTATAGTGATCAATTGCAACGACATGTCTGAATTGCCGAGCGCGGCACCAAAGACAGATGATGCTAGGATATCGCGATAGATCTCAGCTTGTGCATCTGTTGGATCACAGAAGATGACATATTCTGATTTCGGCTTGAGATACTTGGAAAGGATAGCCGACGTGCGGCGAAGGATAAAAACACTAGTAAGTTTCGCCAATTCCTCACTACGAGCTTGTCCAGTCTCAATATCGTCTTCGGTGGCACCAGGTTGGGAAGCTCGTAGGATGGGCACCTCGAATTCTTTCTTAAAGGTGTTGGGCTTGCCGAGTAGACCGGGGTTAACAAAGTCCACCATCATGTAGAACTCGATCAAGTCGTTTCTGAGAAGTGTCAGCATGGTTGTTGTTGGTCAAGTGTCACAGATAGAGCTTACTGCAAGGGTGTACCTGAAAGGATGATACGTCTTTCTGTTCTCAAGCTCTTGATGGCTTCTGCAGCTTTGTTTTTCGCTGTCTTCAAACGATGACCTTCATCGGCAATGACTATATCGATATTATCGTGCTTGCGCAGATCCTCTTGCACAATCCGTAACTTCTCATAGCCAATGACCATGATTTGCAAGACGGGTGACTTTGCGAATATGGATAATCTGGACCTGCTGTCTTCACAGACATATACCCCAAGCCGATTGGGTAGCCATTTGTGGAACTCCTGCTCCCAATTCTTGATCAACGTAGCTGGACAGACAATGAGAGCCTTCTTAACGACCGGTTTGTTCCCCCAAATAGGAGTCTGCTTGAACAACGTCCAGAGAAGAGTGATAACCTGTAAAGTCTTGCCTAAGCCCATCTCATCCGCAAGAATAGCACCAACTCCACTTTCGGGACGCATGCCCATGACGCACTCGTACAAGAACTTCGCTCCCTCTTTCTGATGATCTCGCAGTTTCACGCTAAGGAAAGGATCAATAACTACATCAACGACCTGCTTGCCCCGAGGAACATTCAAAGGTCTTCTCATAACGACGGCGCCTTCTGCATTCGGATCGAAACGTGGTACCGGGCCATCTCCAGTCTGGACTTGAGGAAGCGAGGATTTATCCAGCACTGGGTTCTTGAATCGAGCACCAGGGTTGAAAATAGATTGTGTTGATGCCGCAGTCTCCACCACAACAGGGGTTCTTGGTCTGGCATTCTTGACCTCTTGTCCTTTTGATGTCAGACGAGCTGCATTCGCTGGCTTCGGCAGAGGTTTGCTGAGTACAGGAGCCTTGTAAGTAGACAATGGTAACTTTGGCAGCTCGTCTTCATCGTCTTCCACCCCCACCACCTCTGGCTTGATCGTCTTAGCGTTGAACTTGACACTGGTTCTCATCTGCTCATCCAGCTCCCTGACCGTCGGCTTTCCTTGTGTCCCCAAAAACACTCGCCCAGAAAGAAAGTCCTCTCTCGATATTTCACTATCAATTTCCACCTCTTTGCCATTGATGGTTAATTCCGCACCCGTTTCGAGTTGTCTTTTACAAGATGTTCTGCCCATCGGTGCGCCTGATATGTCTTGTAGTGTGGCGGTGTCACCATCGTGAGTAAGAATACCATCACCATCCCAGGTCTTATGCTTTTTGTTGGTAAATTTGCGATAGAGGGCGTTGTAGTGTCGGACAGGTGTATTGTCAGATGGTATTGGCACGATCTTTGATGGCGTAGGGCTAGCGGTCACGACAGGTTTCCGGAACGATCCAGAGGTGGCTGCAGACTGGCTAGGCCGCGTTTGTATTGATGTTACATTGCCAGTCGTGCTAGGCTCAGGACTGACACGGCGTTTCTTTGCTGGAGGTTCGTCATCCTCGCGTTGCTTTAGGGAAGCCGCAGGTCGCGACTTGAAGGGCTGACGGAAGGGCTTCTTATACATCGAAAACTGAACGAACGAGACGAGCTTGTTGTCGAAACACGAACAAGACGCGAGAACTTGGAAATCAATTTGAGCCCAAAACGGTAATCGCCACAGCTCATTGGAAGTCGAACATTGAACATTCGGAATCATGAATCATTTGATTCTGGTCATATAGGCATATTATGCTATGTAATTAAGCTATGAGTAGTCTGATCGCGCCACCTGACCCTCCTTTGACGCCATCGCTGTAGTTGCGCTTGCATGCATCGTCCATTCAGCACTTGAGCAGACTTCCTTACCCACCCAAAACGCCCTTCTTCTATATCATCATTCCCATTCTAGTCGTATAAATCCATGTCACCATCCACCTTGTCTTCCAGCTCATGTACTGCATCTTCCTCGTAGTCATCGTACCCGTCCGACATGTCTTCGTCCAGATCACTATCCGAGTGGTTGGGCAAGACAGCAACATGTCCATCGTCTAGCACCACCTGAGCAGTCTCACCATCTTTGATTGACCCTCGCAAGATGAGGACGGCCAGACGATTAAGGACTTCCTTCTCAATCAGACGAGCCAAAGGACGAGCACCATAAGCAGGAGAATAGCCAGCGCTGCCAAGGTAGTCTTTGACGTCGTTGCTCATATCGATATGGACATTGCGCCCGTTGCCGATCAATCGTTTCTGAATCTCTTCCATGCGAACATCGACGATGCTTCTGATTTCCTTCTTGGTGAGCCTGTTGAAGATGACAATGCTTGAAATACGGTTGAGGAACTCTGGTAAGAAGTACGAGCGAAGTGCTGACATGACCATTTCTTTGGTAGTAGGGTCAATCCTGCCATCAGTGGCGGTTGGTCGTGCTAGATGTTCGGCACCGAGGTTGGAAGTCATGACGATGATACAGTTCTTACCATCAACGACTCTTCCTTGGCCGTCAGTGATACGTCCATCATCCATGAGCTGAAGAAGCACAGTGAGAACTTCCTTCGCAGCTTTCTCGACTTCGTCGAAGAGAAGGATAGAGAAGGGTCGACGACGAAGAGCTTCAGTGAGCTGACCACCGGCATCGTGTCCAACGTAGCCAGGAGGAGCACCGATCATTCTGCTGAGAGAATGACGTTCTTGGTATTCAGACATGTCGAATCTAATCATGGCCTTCGGATCATCGAACAGGAACTCTGCTAGCGCCTTTGTCAAAAGTGTCTTACCAGTACCAGAAGGACCACAGAAAAGGAAACTTGGTGGTTGATTGGGATTGGCAAGACCAGAGCGCTGCAGACGAATAGCATTGGCAACAGAGGTGACAGCTTCCTTCTGACCAACAACAATCTCACCAAGATTGCGCTCCATGTTTAGCAGCTTGTCCTTTTCTGAAGTTCGAAGGCGTGTGACAGGAATACCGGTCCATCTTGCTACAATCTCGTTGATCTGGTCAGGGCCTACAGCATCGGTGAGGAGAGTTTCACCACCAGTAGATCCCCTTCTGTTCATCATTTCGCGGTCGTGCTCCAACTTCTCCTTTTCGAGAGTGGCAATGCGAGCTTCGGTCTCAGGTATGGCGTAATACCTGAGGTCGGAAGCAGTGCTAAGGTCGCGAACTCGTTCAGCTTCGGCACTCTTGAACTTTAGCTGGTCCAGTTTCATACGAGCCTCTTGAATCTCCTTGCCTCGCTGTTTCTCGCTTTCGTACTTTTCGCGTAGTGGTTTCAGTTCTTCGTTGATGTTTGCATGTTCCTGCTTCGCCTCGCGGAGTCTGGTGCGAGATGCGTCATCCTTTTCTCGCTCGAGTGCGTGAATCTCAATCTCCAACTGTCGCTGCCTACGCTCGAGGTTGTCGAGAGCTTCTGGTTGTGAGTCGCGTGTGACACGGACGGCAGCTGCAGCTTCATCAATCAAGTCGACGGCAGAGTCAGGAAGTCGTCGTTGAGTGAGGTAACGAGAGGCGAGAGAGGCAGCAGAAACAATGGCACCGTCGAGGATAGTGACACCGTGATGCACTTCATACTTTTCCTTGAGACCACGAAGAATGGATATCGTCTCGTTGACTGATGGTTCTTTGACCAAAACTTGCTGGAATCGTCGTTCAAAGGCCTGATCTTTCTCGATATACTTTCGGTACTCTGTAAGTGTGGTTGCTCCGATACAGTGTAATTGACCTCGAGCCAACATGGGCTTGAGCAGGTTAGCAGCATCCATACCACCATCTCCACTAGAGCCAGCACCCATGAGGAGATGGATCTCATCAACGAAGAGTACGATCATCTCCTTGGAGTCCTCAATCTCTTTCAATACACCCTTCATACGTTCTTCAAACTCTCCACGATACTTGCTTCCAGCAACAAGAGCTCCGACATCGAGTGAAAGGAGCTTGCAAGCAGCAAGGTTGGCTGGTACATCGGCGTTGACGATACGCGTAGCGAGACCTTCGACCACGGTCGTCTTACCGACACCGGGGTCACCTATGAGGACTGGGTTGTTCTTGGTACGTCTGGACAAGATTCGGATGACGCGTCTAATTTCCTCTTCACGACCAATAACGGGATCGATCTTGCCTTCACGAGCCATTGATGTCATGTCGATGGTGAACTTCTTGAGATTCTCGTTCTCTGATTCAGCATCTGCTGTCTTGGAGTCGACCCGTCTTGTGCCTCGAATTTGTGTGATAGCTTCGTCGATCAACTTTGTCTTTGGAATGTTGGCCTCAGCGAGACAGCGCTGCACGGTAGTATCTTGTGCGAGTGCTGTAATGAGATGGTCGATAGCGATGTAGCTGTCTTTCTGTGTTTTGGAGAGGTCGCTGGCAGCACGTAGTACTTTCATGAAAGCTGGCGACATTGATTGTGATTCTGGTGGAGGATCTTGACTTGGCAGACGAACCAGTGCCTTCTTGAGTTGGCGGTCAAGTGCTTGAGCATCGCCGTGAGCTCGCTCGACCACTTGTTTGAATAGGGGTGCCGAAGATTGTGCATGAGAGTCGTTGGAGGTCGTTTGTTGATCCTTGGAGAGGTCTGGAGGTGGGTCGAGTAAAGAGACCGCAAGGTGGATGGGCATGATCTGTGAATGCGCATACTGCTGTGCAAGTTCTCCAGCATCAGCCAGAGCTTTGGTAGCACGGTCAGTGAATTGCATGTTGGAAGTCATCTTGTGTCGCGGATTTTTTTTCGTCTACGTTAGCTAACACTTCCTTCGTCTCGATCTGTATCACAGTGACGAGTCCGTCGTTGGCTTCCTAGATGTTATGAGCAATGGCCCGATTGTAAACTTGGTGATCAGGCTGTTGGTATATTGTGAGTGTGAGTGTGAGTGTGAGTGTGAGTGTGAGTGTGAGTGTGAGTGTGAGTGTGAGTGTGAGTGATAGATAAACTTCAGGAACGAAGCAGATGGAGACGACGATTAGAGGTAGGCTTTATATTACAGTGAGCTGTAGAAGGAGGAGGAGTCTAGATAATACCAGCAGCATCCAGCACATTCCAGAAGTAATTTTGTCTTGGCAAAACCTGAAACCAGTTTCATCCAGAATCTTCCACGTGTTTCCACACGTCATCCGTGTTCAACGGCAATCTCACAACCACTTTGAGATTCCCCTGACTCTCAGTCTCAGCTTTACACCATTACATGTTGACAGCCTCAAGGTCGCTCTCGTGCGTACGGAATACTCGCTATCATACATAATGCCTGACTCCAGTCTGCCCATTGCATAAAGCGCATACTGCATCCTTGAATCGCCGGTGGTTCAAGTTCGCACAAAATAGTCTGAAGAATGCAAATACTCCTGCAAGGCCTGCGAAGCCTGAGAAGATCATCTCCTCCGAGCACCTCTGAACTCCACCGCCTTGGCCGGAGATGACAATCGTGGACATGAAGGGTCTGAAGTGAATAATGTCGATCAAGTCGCGAGCAGAAACACTGTCGGTATTGGTCGTCTTTCTGATGGAATGGTCCGTGCTCGAAGCACGAGATCCCAGTTTCGTGATCCTGACGACCTTAATACCGCTGCACGCATTGTAGACAGTGACCATAACGACGGCAACGACCACAAGGTGGAAGATGTACTGGAGCATTTCCAAGAACGGCTAGCACTACCGACAGGGCAAAACACATCGATTGACTATCCAGATGAAGAGTCTGCCATCAATCAACTAGTGATCTAGACGATGAGACTTCGGGCCTTCTCTCCCTAGACGCTTCATCCGCCTACGCTAGAGACTCAAGTACGCCTTTACAGGCCAGAGCAGGTTCGGAAAGAGGCTTAACTATCTTACAAAGCAACAACGACATAGCAGAGGAAGATGAAGAACGCACTGCTTCAGCTAACGTGAGGCGAACGTTCCGTTTCTATCAAAAAGCTCGTGGGTCCGATGCGGATGTAAGCGACTTCGACCATGATCTGAATCAGAGCCGGAAGGCATCTCCATCGAGCCCTCTCTCACTAGAACTTATCGCAGAACTTTATGACCCATTTGCGCGAGTTCAAGCCAGTACATTGCGTCATCAAGAGGATGTGGAAATCGACACTATTGATTGGCAAGCTGGCGGGTCTGTAGATTAGATATCCCTCTACAACTTGTTTTATCCTAGGAGGACAGAGATTGTGCAGATACATGACCCTGCAACTCCTCCCGATGATGCGGATCGTCAACTGCGACTGATGCTCGCGGAAGTGCAGCATGATTGGCGCCTGAGCGCGGATGGGAATCTACGCCAATTCACTTACCCGCTGGAGGCAATCGTGTATTATGCATATCTGCGGGGACATCTGCTGCATCGTGTCAAAGTCTATCTTAAGCATAACGAGCTGACACGGGCCCTGCTCAAGCTGACGAAGCGTTTTGCGTTGCGACTGATCACGTCATTCATGCGAAATGAAGCAAACAGCGGAAATGCTGTGGACGACTCCAGAGTGGTGGGATACAAAGCAAAGCATAAAGTGTATCGGGCTTTATCAAAGGATATCGCCGGTTTACTAGTCTATTACGAGCAAAGAAGCAGTCATTCGGCAAATATTCTCAGCCGTAATCTTCTTTATGCTCGTCAGGAAAAGGACGTATATGAGGCAAAGTTATACACCCATAAAGTGGTAGATATGTATCTCGAAATCGAAGACGTCTTCGTCGAGCTATTGTTGAACCCACGCTATGCCCTATGGGCTCGAGATCAATTGCCCAGGGTTAGCCAGCTCATGTTTGACATGAAAGTTATCAAATCCAAGATTCAAGAGATCAAGAAGGCGCAGCAACAGCGATTACAGCCTGTGATATGCGAAGCTCGTCGTAGTAAAGATTGGTCACACCGATTCTTTCGAGTGAGAGGTCCGTGGAAAGCAAGATGTTGGAGTTGGCCCGAGTGTACGCTGCAGCCACCCAGATTGGCCTTGATTATATTGATTCATTGATCAGAGTGCATCATATGAGTCACAATCTGGTTCACAGTCGGCTCGCTGGTGAAATCCGTTTACTCTTTAGAGCCATCCACCTGCTGCAAACAAAACGTATCAGTAATAAGCACAATTATCAGAAATGGTGCCCGTCTTCTCCTGCGCCGGTACTGCCTGACTTTGTCCGGGATGGCTGGAACAAACACCGAGCATTATACGGGAAGGATAGCATATTCTGAATACTTGATGTAGGCAGCAGTACCGCAATGACACCATCAATCGCACCGGTAATTCGTTTGGACGGCTCTTGCTCAGCTCACATCTACTTATTAGCTGCAATCAACGTCAAAGCGGTCAGATCTGCAACCTGCCATTTTCATTCGGGTTGAATGGACCTGGAGTATCATTCGTCGAGTCAGAGTTGAGGATGGGTCTTCCACTCAATCAAACAATAAAGACTCACGATCTACGGTGCAATCTGAACATCGAGATACCAAAGGTCAAGCACCATCTTCAATCCTCTCAAAACGACGCTTGCAGCAGCAGTAGAATCATGATAACACATTGCCGAGAAACTTGTGAAGGATACTGTCACATATATGCCCTTTGCTGGGCATGCAGCAAAACTTGACGGACCGGATGGCAACATCGACAACAATGAAGGAGAACTGTCAGATTCAGCTGCAAGTAGGCGCTGCAATGAGTTCGTCTCCGATGATCTTGAACGCCAATTCTGTCTCGCCGGTTAGTCCTGAGGAGTCCGCCATCGGAATGGACGACGACCTCCATGCACTCGAACAGTCTGGATGATGCTTTTGACACCGGGGACGGGGTGATATTATCGGGACAAGTCAGATGCTACTTCACAGAATCTTCTTGGCGATAACACGATCATAAAGTTTCCTCTAGTATACAAAGTTCCTCGACCATAATCAGCTGATGCCATGTCAAGAAAGAGAAGCATGTATTCAATGCCGCCTTTTGTTGCGAGTGCAGACAACACAATACAATCCGCCTCTACTCGCGTCATTCACCCTGCCAGCAATCTATCTCAGACTACTATATGGATGTTACTCAATTTGGTTTCGACTCCCAGCAAGCTCAAGAGTGCAAGAAGGGCTGGTTGATCTCAAAACTAATTCAAGCGCTGCACGAACCTTTTTGTCGCCGTCGAGGAAGAACAGCCAATGATGGCGGCTATTGAGGGACTTTTATTGTTCTTCTTGTGGGACATTGTTTGCTTTCGTCAACAGCTGGAAGCTCTAATTGAAGTCATCACGATGATTGACAATAATGATGTTGTTATTTAATTAATTTGTCTTCATTGCTTGAGATGGTTTGAATTCACGAGATCTAAGCTGAAATCTCTACTACCGAGAGGAGGCTCGACGACGTCTTCTTGACCCCCCTAGATTTTTCGTAGCTTTGTTCAATATCACCCATCTCCTCAGCTCCTGCCATCTCCCTGCCTTTTTATGTGCAGAGAGTATTTGCCCAAAGATTTCTTTTAGTGTATCGCTCGTATCAGCCATGTAGTGGCGAAATCTTGGTTACAGATCGAATGCGCCGGTGCGATTCGCTAAGGGTGTAAAGCAAAGTAGGCGTAGACCAAGAACAACACGTCTGAAAACAGCGCCGTGTACTGGATTGGTCGACAATAGAAGTGTGCTGAAAATCGCTGCAGGGCTTGTGTCAAGACCTTGGCCGGCAGGAGCACGTCCCTCTTCATTGAAGAGATTAACACACGTGCATTATTGTCGTATCAACTCCAACTCTTGAAGAGATTTTCATGTCGTAGCACTGTTTGTTTGGCGAGTCCTGATGCGTGAGATTCGTATGCTTATGACATTCGTAAGCAAGTCGTGCTTACATTAGATACTGGTAGCTAAGGGTCGCGATGCTGGCTGCGGAAGGTCTAGAGAGTGCTGAGTAATGCGACATGGGCTAAGGAAAGAAAATAAAATCATTCAGGTAGTAACGACTAGTACATATACTACGAAAGCGATTTGACGTGATGCATGTCATGATATTTTTATTTAAGCTAAATCCTGTAGAACGAAGGACATCAGACGCAACTCTAAGACGAGAACCGGACAAGCTAGTACTAGGGTAGACATCTCTAGCAATACAGTCTTGACACACCCTTTGACCTAGAATTCGGCAGACTTGGTCGAGATGAAGAGAGCGCTGTCCGGGGTGCGGGAATGTCGTCGATAAGTTCTTGTTCGATGACCTATACGAGCTAGGGTAACTTCGGAGACTCATGATCTTGATTTCTACAAGCGGCTTCGAGCAGTGAAAAGTGAGGGTAAGTCGGATCCTTCAGGTGCGAATTTGCCTTCACAGGATTGTTGTAGTCGATGAATATCTCCTGCGCCTTTGCTTGTGTGAAATATTGTATCTGAATATCCTATCCTTGGTTGTTTCGGCTGCCTTCAGGTGATTAGTAGACTTTTCTAACTATGTGCGCTGTAAGTCGTAATAATAGCCTCGAATACTCTACTGATCGCCTCGGTAAATGAGCTAGGTATCGGCACCGTACAATATGCAGTCTTCCCACTAGCCTTCAGCTCGCGGGCAAGACTGCTATATCAGACGTTGTGTTTCCGAAATACGACGACTTTCGAAGGTCTCTTGGTCCATGATGTCAGGTAGCGCTTAAGCAAGAATCTCCCCTTTCAGTTTGAGTAGCCGCGTATCCCACTTAGCCATGATGACCGCTTGGGAGAATGCTTGTCGCTCAAGGTCAGAAGAAATGCAGAGTTATTGCGCATCCTTCGAAGACAGTCGCAGCAAGGGTCGAGTCCAAGCTTGTATTGTGTAGATCTAAAAGCCACCAATCTTCTGTCACAATCCAGGACGTGTGGACGGAGATACCATGCGATGTGCGTCTGCTACTCTCAGACTGATCCAGACTTGAGATGAAGGATTTGCGCCAGCACGATAGTGCATGTCTTGGGCAAGCAAGAAGGATCACGCTGAAGCCCAGGATGACGTGGTGAGCGATGTGCATGCCAATATGGCAACAAAGACGACGGATCTTCTCATCCACACTCAAAAGATACTCTCGGGGCCATGTTTCTGTCTGTGCTTCTTCACAGCTTCTTGCACAAAGTCCGGCAGAACAGGTCTGGGTAATGACCTAGGCCAGCGCTGGTATTTGTACTTCTTGCTGATGCGAGCCGTTTGGATAATGTCTATGCACCTCATCAGAGTCATAATACTTCTTGGGAGTTCTGATTGTCTGAATTGGGCTTCGAGCTCCATCACACGTTAAAACTTGTGTCTATAGTCCAGACCATCTCTGTTACACGCCTGGTAGTAGAAACGGCGCAAGTGGCCTAGATCAAGCTGAACGGCTCTATAGTGCCTGTAATATCCGTGTGTAATTTGCTTAGCTTGACGCATCTCCGTAATGACTGCAGCTTCCATCTGTTCTTGCAGGTATCTTAAGGCTTTTAGCATTCGTTTTACATCTTTGACGTCCTGTCTGAACTCCTGCATTCTCTTGACGACTTGTGATCCGCTGACTACAGCATACCACTCGTCCCTCCAGCTGTCCGTCCCTTTACACATTTCTCTAATCTCGAGCCAGCCGTCATTCACCGTATGAGCACTGGTGTTTACGTTTGTTGACATCCCCCACTCATCTGCATACAGCACATTTCTAGTGATGATGCCACTAAGAGTAGTGGTTAATGCGAGTGCATTACGCACTAAATCGACCTCGGCCTTCAACTGGACGATGTGCCGTTGTATGTCAAATAACCGCTCTATGCCTCGCTTCCGAGCATACAAGGACGTATAGTGGCTTCTAGCGCGCTCTACCACAGCAGGCCAAGCATAGCTGAGCGCAGCCATCAGCTGGAAGGAGATACCTCGATATACATCTATGCGGTAGGTCAAGCGCTCCTTCAAATAAGTCCCAATCGCTGCACTGTCCATTGGGTCGTCGTAGGGCCTGAGGTAACCGAATTGAGCGTGTCGAGATACGATTCTAACCTCGTCGAGCAGGACTGAAAGTTGACGATCCATCTCATATGTTGTTACACCTGGATCAAAGAGCAACGGTGTGGTTACGGTCAGGGGCGAGATCACACAGTGTCCGTCGTTGGCCTTGCGAAATTCGCCAGCATACAGTTCTTTGGAGCTGTCCCGTTGTGGTATGTCGGCGAGGTCCTCCATCATGCTCACCCGGCCTGACTCCCGGGGACTTAACATACTCGCTTCAACCTTCCCAGCGTACAGCCTTGCAGATTCTGCGAGAATGGGATCCGAATTAGAGCAGCTTGCTCTTCTTGTATAGCGCTGAGGACCTGCTCGCGCCGAGTGGCCCACATTCTCTTTGCTAGCTGGCTATGTCTTGATACTGGCACATCATTGTTGTTCTCCACTACAAATGCTTGCGGAGAGGCCGAAGTGTCATGTGTCTCAAAAGCTGATGGTGCATAGCTTGCCTCGGCCGTGCTTACATGGAGAATCTCACTATCCTGCACTTTCGTAGTGCTCGTGTTCTTGTCAACTTGGCGAGCAACCTGTATAGCACTTAATAGACGTGCATGACGTGATGCTCTATCAGGGCCTTTGCCTGAGTCTGAGCTAGTTGACGTGTTTCGTGTGATCCCTGATTCTCCCAATACTCTCACGACAACACCAGCCTGCTGGGAAGCCGGCTTCTTCTGTGCAAAATTGCCGTACCGCAATACTGGTGTGTTATCACTCCTGTAACATGTTTTAGACAGGGCGCGACGAGATATTGGGTAACACAGCTGTTGCAGCGAGGCTCCAGCAGACTTCACGACATTATATGGACGAACAACACGACGTGCTGATCTGGAAAGTTTCATTGATTGTAGGGGGAATGCAACATTTTGCTATGCAAATACTTTGCAAGATATATCCCGGAGTCTTTTACGATCTAGTGCGCTACCTTAGGATAGTGGCAATAACATTCATTAGGGTATCTAGCCCGGAAGTGTTTGACTCATATAAACGTCTAGCCACTTTTCACGATCATACCACATGATGTGTACTGCTGCAAGAGATGGGTCTTCGCCTGTCCGGCACCGAATTGAAAAAATACAGAGAAGATTAGCATGGCCCCTGCACTAAGGATGACACCATGTATCAAAGAAAGCATTAAGGTTTTTTTTCCTTTCCCATCAATCGTCTTTGATTTCTTTTGCTCCTTTTTGCTCGCTACATGGAAGTTCAACCCCGTCTTCCGAGCGTGTCTAATCCATCAAAACCGGCATAACCAACGCAATCGGCACTGAGATCTTCCTATATAATGGCCTAGTCGAGCTTTTGGCATGCGACTTCATCTGCTCTTTAATGCGGAAAAGAATAAGGTAGGTGAGAAGGCTGGTAGTATTGTGGTGAGAGATGGTGAGATAGGAGGGAAGGCGCCAGCTCGTGTTTGTGTCGTCCAAAGAAGATCAAAGCGGGTTTGAGTACAGATTTCCTTTTCCTATGCGGCGACTATGTCATCGAATCGTCGGTCTCTGGATAGCGGTAAAGTCCTGATGGTATTGGCTTCTTGCAATTATTTGGGACTTGACCTCCAATCATTTAAAAACATATTCAGTGACGCCACTGACTGCCTCAGACACATAAATTTTTCACCTACCAGTCCCATCGCCGACTTATCCACATCAAACCTCGACATCAACACTTTCATCTCCCAAACTCTTCAACACCTCGCTCGCAGTTTTGACCACCTCTTCTGGCATTCCCGCCAACTTTGCCACCTTCAAAGCATGACTCTGCCTATTCACTCCTCTTCTCACCCTATGATCATACCTCCACCTTCCCTGGCCCTCCTCCACCACATTCGTACAATAACAAGCCAACCCAACGAACCTCTTCGTCATATCCGCCAACGCATGAAAGTGCGTCGCAAAAAGCGTGCGACACTTACTCACCTTTTGCAAATGATTCAGCACCGCGTACCCAACTGCTATACCATCCTCTGGCGTCGTGCCCCGTCCCACTTCATCCATGATGACGAAACTCCGCGACGTGGCGTGGCGGAGTATATGCGCCGTCTCGAGCATTTCGACCATGAAAGTGCTTTGGTCCTGGCTTAGATTGTCTGCACTTCCAATGCGGCTGAAGATCTGGTCGACGAGACCGAGTTCAGCAAAGGCGGCCGGCACGAAACTGCCAGTTTGGGCGAGTATGCTGATCAATGCTGTTTGGCGGAGGAATGTGCTCTTGCCTGCCATGTTTGGACCGGTGATTAGCCACAGTCGTTCTGTGGGCGTGAGGATGCAGTCATTGGGTATGAACTGGCGTCCACTAGAGAGGAGACCCGCCTCTACAGTCATGTGCCGGCCGCTATAGATGGCGTGATTGGTGCTGTGGTTGAGAATGGGACGTTTTAGGTTAAATTCTTGCGCCAGGCGGGCGGAGGAAGTGGCGACGTCAAGGGAGTCGAGGATAGAAGCGTTGCGCCGGAGGAGAACGAGGTTTTGGATAACGAGATCGCGGAGGGAGTGGAAGATGAATTGTTCTTCGGCGCGGATGCGGAGTTTGAGGTCTTCGATTTGAGAGCCCAGACGTGTCCACGTAGGGAGGTAGAAGGAGCGGGTGGACTTGCTGGAACTGACAGTGCGGGCGTCCGGGAGACTCGTCAGGTCAATTTTGGTGTCGCGGCCTTTGATGTGACAGATGTGGCCAAGACCGGGTGTGAGTTTGAGGGTCAGTGTTGTTGCGTTGAGTTGTGCTTTTAGATCATCGGCAAGTTGCTGCTTGTCTTTATATAGAGATGTTAGCTTGTCGTGAAGGTTCTTCAATACTGGTGATGCGTCACGTCGCATGATCCAGATATCAGCTGTAGTTGGTCTATTAACTTCCGCTTCGACCTGCTTGTTGAAGCGCTTTGTGCTCAGACTCTTCTTCAGATCAGACATTTCAGTGATGGAGGCTTGCTCTTCAAGTACGTTCCGTGCAAGGCCGGCTGCTTCAACTTCATTCATCTCTAGGCTTTGTTGCTGCAAAGTCAATCCTTCCTCATCAATCGCTCGCAAGATACGCTCGGCGACTTGATTTGGTCCTTCCCAGTGGAATCGTTCACAGAGACGTGCCAGTTGTGAAGACATGCTACTGCTGAACCCGGCCAGGAGATCCTTGATCTGCTGAGTCATTTGTATAGTCCGGGCAAGAGCAAGCAGATCATCAGCGTCACCTCGTCCGAAGGAGAACTTTTGCACGAGTCGTAAAGTATCATACGTTCGACGTAATAATTCGCCCAGCTCTGTCAGCAAGACTTCATTTCCAATCAGCTCTTCGACGAGATCCAAACGTTGATTGATCACAGTCAACGAAGTCGAAGGCGAGGCTGCAAAGAGGTTAGACAAGCTCAAGATGACTATCAACCCACATACTTAATCTTTGTGCTAACAATCTAGCTCCACTTTCTGTACTCGTTCTTCGGACAGCCTGCAACAAGCTACCCTTGAACACGCCATCCCGCAATGTTTGAGTCACCTCCAAGCCTCGAAGACTGTTCTTGTCGATTATCATGTAGTCCTCAGCACTCTGCCGGACTGGCGCTTGAAGCTTCAGCTTAATCCCAGGTAGATGTCCTTTTACATAGTGTAGTAACAGATTTGCAGATTGTGTTTCTTCGCTATTGAAAGCTTGTATTGAATCGGTGGCAGAAGGATCATCAAGCAGAGATGCCCAATCTTCTGAGCTGAGTACAGCTGGAGGTGACTCGGAAAAGCTTGGCCGAAGACCAGATCCGTCCAGTATAGATAACAAAGTCTTACCAACGATATGCTTGGCCTCTGCTTGCTGGACAATGACCTCTCGAGGTCCAATACGAGCCACAGCCGAGGACAAGCTATCAATATCAGTGATTTGTGTGAAGAAATCACCACTTGAAAGGTCAATCCACGATAGACCTACACGGCTAAGCATAAAATCTCCAGTATCATCGGTAGAGTCATTACTGCGAGCGACAGTAATCGCAAGCAGGTAGTTGTGCTCGAGAGGACTCAGAAAGTTTTCATCTATCAGTGTTCCGGGCGTGATGATTCTTTTTACCTCTCTATCAAACATCAACCCACCCGACCTGACTTTTTGTGATGGATCGTTTGCCACTTCCTCACTGATAGCAACGTGCTTATTGTGATCCTGCACAAGCATCTTCAAGAAGCGATCGAGCTGGAAAAACGGGAAACCAGCCATCGCTACAGGCCCAGCACTTGTTTTCTTGCTACCAACTCGCAGCCCAAGCAGAGGACCATACTGCTCAGCATGCTCGAAGTATAGTTCGTAGAAGCTGCCTACTCGAGTCAAGAGAACGCAATGCTCGAATTTGCGCATATTGTTTCGCGCTTGTTGGACTACTGTAGGGTACGCTTGAGAAAAAGTAACAGCATCTTCAAGGTCTTCCAGAGGACTGACTTCAATTGAAAGCAGCCCTTGAGGAAGTAAGGTGCCAAAACTTATGGTCTCTGTCTTTGCTTTTGTTTTGCGAGTGCGTTTGACCGTAGGCGCTTCATTCACGTCGTCAGGCAGTGAGGTATCAAATGTTACGTTTTCTATCTTCGCTTTTGATCTGCGAGTGCGCTTGATTGTAGGCACATCAGTCACGTCCTTAGCCTTAGCCTCTGTCGTGCTGGATGCTGCCCGACTTGCCCAGACGATGCACGACGGACCATGCGATACATAGCAGACATTCCGTAGCGCTCTGATGGCAGCTTTGGTAGGCACCAACATAGATTGGTTTATGCGACCAGGTCGAGACGTGCAGATGTTACAGATTTGTTTCAGATTTGCCCCTTTATGCTTGTGTCTTGCGTTCCATGGTTCATAGCAAACTGACGTCGATCCTCAATGTCTCTCCGAGGTGTCTGCAATACCAGGTATACCTTGTATATCTCTCAACATCTCAACGTTAATACATACATATATAATCCCCGCACAATCGTAGAGATGGCAAAGAACGACACCACCTCCCACAACTTCCCCCCTATCAAGAACGACCTCCTTCTCCGCACAGCTCGTAATGAGAAAGTCGAGCGTCCTCCAATATGGGTTATGCGTCAAGCAGGACGCTATCTCCCTCAGTACCACGAGCGTAAAGGCACAAAAGACTTCTTCGAGTGCTGCCGGGATGAAGAAACCTCCTCCGATCTGACTGTTCAACCAATCGACGAGTACGCTGGTCTCATTGATGCCGCTATCATCTTCTCTGACATCCTGGTTGTGCCGCAAGCTATGGGTATGGAGGTTGTAATGCTAGACAAGGTTGGCCCTCACTTCCCGCATCCTTTGAAGTCTCCGGAGGACAAACAGTATAGCGAGATAATGGAGAGGAAGGTGGACTGTGCAAAAGAGTTGGACTATGTATACAAGGCATTGACGATGACGAGGAAGAAGTTGGATGGAAGAGTGCCGTTGTTCGGTTTCTGCGGTGCGCCGTGGACGTTACTGTGCTATATGGTCGAGGGAGGCGGAAGCAAGCTGTTCAAGGAGATCAAGAGATGGATTTACCAGTACCCTCAAGCCAGCGCTGCCTTGTTGCAAAGAATCGCGGAGGTCTGTGTAGACTATCTCGCACTACAAGTCGCTGCTGGAGCACAAGTAAGTACTAGCATCCATACAACCCTTCCGATGCAATCTAACAGGTCACCCAGATAATCCAAGTTTTCGACTCGTGGGCGGGAGAGATGTCACCCCAAGCATTCAAGGACTTTTCATTCCCCTACCTCGACTATATCGCGCGTCACCTACCCTGGAAGTTGGCTGAAATGGGCTTGGAAAAAGTGCCTATGGTAGTCTTCGCAAAGGGTGCGTGGTACGCGCTTGAGGATCTTTGCAAGACAGATTACAACATCATTGGACTCGACTGGCTTCATGACCCAGCCCAAGCGTACGCAATCGCACAGAAATATGGCAAGGTTCTACAAGGCAACATGGACCCTGGCGTACTGTATGGAGATCGCTCTAGCATCACAGCTGCTGTACAGAACATGGTAGACGGCTTTGGCAAGGGCAAGCAAGGCTGGATTTGTAACCTTGGTCATGGTGAGTTGTCTCCACGATGTATGCGTGACGCTCGCACTAATACAAACAGGTGTCACACCCTTCATCGACAAGGAGAAACTCAGATTCTTCTTCCAAGAAGTCCGTCGATTGACCTCGTCATGACTACATAATCAACGCGACGGATGTTCCAGTCGACTATGACACTTGATCATTGAGCGTCTTCATTCCTCGCCAATATCCTCATACTTCAAGACACATCAGCAATTGTCAAAGATCAACGACGCAAACAAAATACTCACCCAAATGTCAGGGTGTTCCTTGATGAACTTCCCCATAATACCCTTCATCTCCTCATCTTCCAAATTCACAACCTCAATCCCTCTTTCCTTCAAATACTTCTCACCACCTACAAAATTGGCGTTCTCGCCCATCACCACTCGTGTAACCTTGTACAGGATACATGCTCCCGTGCACATGTCGCAGGGAGATAAAGTGGTGTACATTGTGGCGCCTTTGTAAGCAGATGCAGGTAGACGGCCAGAGTTTTCGAGGGCGGAGATTTCGCCCTAGTAGCAGACATGGAGTGTTAGATCATGACGAGGCAGAACTAAGTGTATGTGTGGAAACAGTAGCTTCCCGCAACTATGTACGGTGGGAATTGAGATGAATGGCCTGTCTGAACATACATGTAATGTAGCACTACCCTTTTGCACTCTCTGATTTCGTCCCGCGCCAATCATCTTGCCGTCTGCACCAACGAGACAGGCACCAATGGGGATGCTGTGTGACTCCGTCTTAGTATAACCGTCTTCTTGTAGTGATCAATTTGTATATTGAATGATTGATATAGACATACCCTCCCTCACTTAAGCTGAGCTTGGCTTGCTCCACAGCGGCACGAAAACCTGCGTCATCCTTGGTGGGACGCGGGGATTGGACTTGCTTGAGAACCATGATTGAAATTGATCAATTATTTGGAGACAGAATGATGGACTATTGAGCATGACGGAGCAAAAGTCGATGGCCGGGTTTTCCGAGAAGGCAATTTTAAGCGGATTCCTGACATCTTCTTGTTGTAATGGAATACTGCTCTCCAGAACACCTTTTAGCTCTTTGTACTGTATCTCTTCTACGCAAATCCTTTGGGCTAGTTGATCCGTTAAGTCCTGATCGTGCCACAGTTGCACCTCGTTCAATACCTCGCTTATTTGCCCACCTCGAGTTCTCTGGTGTCTTAGGCGTCAACTCAAGCTATAATCATTAAGTTCTGTGCCTAGAAAGATGACCGAGCTCCGTGAAGACTTACCGATATGCGTTGCTTGTGGCACGCAATTTGATTCCGAGACTGCTGATCCACCAAACAATTGTAAGATATGCGATGTGAGCAACCCTCTCGCACTCTACTTATCTTCCTCGCACTATCCTCAGAACCTGCTGTCGTGACACTCAACACAAGTCGACAGCTTCTCACACCTGCAACAGGATCCTCGCCAGTTTGTACCGCCATCAGGCCAGCAATGGACAACATTGAAAGCTATGAAGAGCTCCAACAATTCTACTGGCTCACCATATCGTAACAAGTTCACCCAGGATGAAGTCGATCCTTCTATCTGGTCAATCTGCACAGAACCGAAGTTTGGTATTGGTCAGAGATGCATGTTGTTGCAGACTGAGCATGGAAATGTATTGTGGGATTTGGTCACTTTGCTTGATCAGGAGACTATAGAATGGGTAAGTCCGAGAAGTGCCATTTTGGCGGAAGTGATGTTCTCGTACTTGTGGCGGGATGGTCTTCACTAATAAATGATGTGCGTGAAGATAAAAGCAAAGGGTGGCCTTCAAGCAATAGTGATCTCACATCCACACTACTATACCACCTATGCGAACTGGGCGAAAGTGTTTGCGTGTGACGTATACATTTCCTATGATGACAAAGAATGGCTCTGCCAGCAACCGTACCAGCAGGACGACTTCGTGCTTTTCGAAGACGCGACGAAAGAGATTGTGCCTGGTTTGACTGCGATCAAGATAGGTAAGACATGCGAAGCAATCGACTCGGAAGCAGGATGCTGTTAGGCTCAAGCACTAACAATATATGTGTAGGTGGTCACTTTGACGGAAGTTTGGTACTACATTGGAAGAGGAAAGTCTTCATTGCTGACAGTTTAATCACCGTGCCAGTACGTGGACCATCCAAATGACACTTTAGCTGTTTGACATCAAGCTAATAGCGTGATAGTCTGCATATACGCCATACCCACGACCACCAGGACAGACAACATACAGCTTCATGTGGAGGTGACACCCCATACGTCTTTCACAGTAAAACAAGAAGGCTAACACGAAACCAGCATACCGAACATGATTGGACTACATCCCGACGCCATTCACACCATATGGAAGCGAATGAAGCCTTTTGACTTTGACACAAGTCATGGCGCGTTCATGAGTATGAATGTACGGGACGACCGATTGAAAGAGAGATTGCTGGAGAGTGCTAAGATTGCGGTCAAGGCTACTGGATGGGGCGATCATCCATTAATGAAGGAGGAGGGAGCAAATGTACCTGAGAAGCTGGAGCTTTCTTGAGTGTGAGGTTGTGTATCAATGACGAATCGATGTATGAAACAATGCCAAAACTTCACTATAAACAGAACCACCCAGTGTCATAACTTCATAAAACTTCTCAAATGCGGCTCAAAAGAGCTCTTCTTCTTTCAATCCCTCCCATAATTCAATACCCCACCCAACACCCAAACCTCTCCATTCCCAACCCTCTCCGCCACCCTAACAATCTCAACCGCACCCGGCATAACCACAATCTTCCCCTCCTTCTCCTCAACCCACACCTCGCTCCCCAGCACCGTCTCCAGCTTACTCCCCTTTACGCCCAAATCCCCTCTAACCACATGCGCCTCCACAAAGCGATCCAGATTCTTCTGCGCCCTGCCTTCGCCTTCCGCCCCAGCATACGCAGTCACGCCCAACTGCGCATAGTCTTCCGGCTCCTCCCACGGCTTACGCGGTAGCGAGGCGAGCATGCTGTTTGAGGGTGCTAGGACTGTGATGTTTTGCGAGGTGGAGGAGAGGAGGGCGCTGGTTGTGCTGCAGGAGCGGGTCAGGGAGGCGAAGATTGAGATTGCGGAGACGCTGGGCAGGATGTCGGCGATTATTGTTGTGTCGTCGTTGGAGGTTGAGGGAGGTCGGGAGGGGGTGTTGGGGAGGGAGGGTGCCATTATGGGTGATTGAGTGGAGAGGTGGTTGGTGGGCGTGCGGTAGGAGAAGGGAATGGCGGCTGCGGTGGCGATTAGGGTGGTGGTGAGTGGGAGGACGAGAGTGTAGCGCATAGTAGATCGAGGGATAGGTGGGCGATAGAATAGGAATGCGTCTGATGTGATGGTTGTGAAGATAATGATGCTTACGAGGACCTGAGTGGTTGCTGACGTCCTTCACGTGACATACACGTGGTCTGTGCTCAAAGCCTTATGCCTCCCTTCATATATATTCATTCATATATATTGCTTCTCCGTCTTCACCAAAATCCCAATCAGCAACAGTGCAATCCTGAAAAGAGATTGGCCGAAGTCGTTCAGAAGACGCCCTCGTCATGATTTCATACCATCACTTGCACCCTTATCCAGGAAGATGACACTTCACGTGCCCACGATCACAGAGGATGACCTTCGTGCATTTCATTCCAAGCACTTAGCTGGATGCCCTTTACCTACGACATTCCTCCTTGACTATGTAGAAGTCGCGGAAGGCAACGCAGAATACTACGATGATGATGATGGCCTTGGATGGTACGATGATGGTGTCAAGCGTACTCTCACGGATGAGCAGATCGCCATGTTCAGACACAGCGAGATTCAAACATTGCTTACAGAAAGACGTCTTCAACGTGAAGCTGAAGAAGATGATGAAGATGTGGAGGCCTGGACCGAAACATTTGCCGATGTCATAGAAGTCTTGCAGCCAACTGTGGCTGCTGACACAGTATCTTCGAAGGAGGAAGCTGAGGTTGAAGACGTCCTTGCCCAAACGACGACTGAACTTGGCAATGCATCAGAACAGGCTGCGGAAGCAGTATCCGCAATCATTGAGGAGTCTATTACGACCTCGACTGCTCCACCAGAGTCAACCATACCCACAAGCTCAGACGCCGCCGAATCACCAGCACTCACCTCAACGCAAACACCCAGCTCAGCTCGACCCGACAGTGACGGCGAGCTACCTTCAGACACAGAACCACGTAAACGAAAGGTTCCTCCAACCAACCGCAACAAACAATGGAGGAAGCGGCAGAAACTGAAAAAACAACAAAAGCAACAAGAAAAGTTACAGGCCGAAAAGGCTCAAGAGCCAGAAGACTTCACTCCCAGACGTATTGCGCGGGAGCAAGATGAGGTCGTCCATGCAAATGTTGATCTGGATTATGATTGAGGGTCTCAGTGTTTCGCTCTTTGCGCGTATCTGCAAGCCGACCGTGTTCTGCTCCCACCACAGATGAGAAACAAGAACATTTCAACAACCAATGTAAGCAGCTTTTCCCCTTCACCTCTCTTCTTCCCCCTCACACAGTGATGAAACAACAATCGTCATCCTTAGACGGAAATGCCATGGTCATCTCTCGTACCACTCACAGAAAAGGCCGTGTTTATTCCTCTCCGTTAATGTAACCTCCTGCTTTGTAATTGGCGCGAGAGTGGCCAGATACATGTCGAACAAACATAATCTTCTCTCTGACTCTCTAGCCCTTCAGCGTACCGCTACTACATCATTATGCGTAAGATACAGACACTGACTTGATGAATAGGAATATTCAGGCACTCGAGACTTTGCAGTCAGAGGCAAATGGAAATTGTCGAGCGAATTGGTGGGGTTTGGCGTCGTCATTCATGTTTGGAGTGAGTTGCGCATCGGGCACATGATTGAAGCGGAAGTTCGAGTCCTGGTTCCGTTTGTTGTTGTTTTTGTTAGCTGGAAAGGAGGAGGAGGAGGAGGCGAACTGCTAGTTGAGGAAGGCAAGGATGAAGAGAAGAAGGTTGTGTAATGTATTTTCATGATTGAGAGGCCGCAGGAAATGAGACAATGTACGATGATTCGTATATGTCAGCAGCTATCTTCCAACGAAGCAGAACTCGAGCAACATACTCGCAAGCGAGCAAAGAAAAGCAAAGCAAAGCAAAGTAACGCAAAGAGGAGCAAAGAAAAGCAAAGAAGAGCAAGAAAAGACAAGCAAGACAAGCTCCACGAGCAAACACAGCAATGACAGAACGGAACAGAAATCCCACTTCGAATGCACAAGACTGCTACACAAACAAATCTGCTGCCCTCGGAATCAGTATCATGCTAAAGCTCATCACGCACTTTGTCACGCTCACAGCGCCACTTTTGCTCCTCATCCCGGAGGACATAAAAGGCCACCGTGACGTCGTCTTTCCCATCACGTGCGCAGCCACGATATCCTCGCTCGTCAGATAGCGTTGACATCCGCAACATTCCTCTCCCCTCACATTCAAACGCTAGGGAATATTAATGTATGACTAGTCAACGATAATGTTCCTCCAGGAGCAAAGCAACATTGATACGTAACATACTGTACATGTCCACAACATCCCCATCCCAGGCAAAACGGATATGTGAGCAAGTTACAGTAAGCGGACGACGAACGACGAATGGCGGATAAAGACACGCTCAAAGAACGGCACCTCTGCCTCACCTCAGCTCACCCAGCCCATACTCACCACGGCATTTGAGAGTGTGTTGAAAGCATGCAAGATGATGAGAGAAAGTCTAGTCTAGAACAGCAGTAAACCGATCGGTAACGCTTCTGCTACGATTGATAGCAGGAGAGTGAGTATGTTGGTAGTTTGCGCATGTCATCATCTCGAGGGGGAAGGGTCTTAGTAGACACACTGTCAATCCCATCTCTGCTTGTGCTTCACAGCGGCTAATGGTCACAGTCGGGCAAGTTCAAGATCAGGCTGAATACCGTATCCATACAACTCTCTATCATCGTCAGCATCACAACGATGAACATGTTCCCAAACCCCTTCAGTGTTTTAACAATGAACAACCCCGCACAGCAAATAGCAACATGTCCCATTCTTCGCACAACCCAAACGCACGATGATAATTAAGCAATACCCTGCATCTCAAAGGCGGTGGGTCAGAAAAGACATGCTTACAGTTTAATCTCCTACCTAGTTTTGAAAAGACGGCGTTCGCATCTTAGCTATTCTTCCACCAGTAATACAACCCTCGCGCCTCGACCTCGTACCTTAGCCAATGGTCCCTCCTCTGATTGCAGAGGCAGTCATACTGATCTAGCTTTAGGCAATGTTTACACATTTCTTATCCCCGAGGCACGAGGCAGATGCACGAGGGAATAACGACTTGTAGATTGCACGATAGTAGTACGAGGCAGATAATGATGGACAGGGACAAGACATGTCAGTGCTGGTCTGTATACCGTCCACAGAGCGATGAATATGAGTCCCCACACACACCTTTCATCGGCGCCGTGATCTTTCTTTCTGCTCGATATGCAAAGATGGCTGATTAGCAGGTGGGGAGCAGAAGAGAACTGGCAGTGGCTGTTGAAGGGGGAGGGGTAAGAAGTGAGGATTGAGGATTGAGGAGGAGTGAGTGAAGAGGAGTGAGGAGGAGTTGAGGAGGAGTGTGAAGAGTGTCAAGAGTGTGAAGAGTGTCAAGAGTGTGAAGAGTGTCAAGAGTGTGAAGAGTGTGAAGAGTGTGTGAGCTCAAGTTGAGAATTTGTGTCAGCTTTGGTTGTTTATCTGTTTCATTGTTGGCCTGGGTTGGGTTAGGTTGGCCTGGGTTGGGTTAGGTTGGGTTGGGTTGTAGTGAATTTACTTACATACCCGACGTGTGTGTCACTTGTGAATGTTCTCATGCACCAAATATGTCACCTGAAAATGATTGATGAGATGGAGGGAAGTTTGTATTACTGTATTTGTAGCCGGATTGGGGTCAGCTAACCAGCTGCTCGCTATATACTGATGAATTTTGTTTCGTTGCTGTGCCTTGTTATTTCTTTTCTTTATCCTATTTTGCAGTATCATGAGACTGTCGCTGTGATTGCTCAGTCGCAGCCAAAAAAGTATCTCTTTTATGATCGTTCGCATCTTCGCAATTCCTTTCTGTGCTGCATCCTTCATCCTTGTTTTTCTTAAACAAACTCATCCCGACGGCGCCTCAGATCCGCTCAATGCTTCTTCTTCGGACTCTTATGCTTCTTGCCACTGGGAAACACAGATTTGCTAGGCGTGCTCGCAGCCGATGTAGCTGGTGATTCATGATCACCCTCCACAACCACCTCAGCATAACTCGGCTCATCATCATCTTCCGTCTTGGGCTTTGGTGGTGCATTCTCAGCCTTGACTTTTTGCTTCTGAACACCTTCACTCTTGACACTTTCGGTTGAATCCTTCACTTCGCTTTTGACACTCTCAGTTGAATCCTTCAAGGTTTCTGTCGACGACTTCAAACCCTCCGTAGACTCTTTCAAACTCTTCGTTTGGTTCTTCAATGCCCGAGTGTCCTGCTGAACTTCCTCATCCGCAGTATCCACGACCTCTTCCACCAAATCCTGGACCTGCTCACCGCCCTGCTTGACCTTCTTGCTCGTTTGTTTGACACCCCTCTTGACATCATCCGCGACATCATCAACCTGTTGACTGACTTTACTTTCCTGCTCCTCGACTTTTTCACCAGCGTCCTTGTTGCCAACTAATCCCTTCATCATATCCTCCATCTCCTCCTTCAACTTCTTCGCCTTTTCGTCCCAGTTGTTCTCATGCACCTTCTTGTTGACTTTGTTTCCAGTCTTCTCAACTTCCTCGCCGACGACATCTAGATCCTTCTCAACTTGTTCGCCAAACTCTTCCACAGCTTCTGAAGTCTGCGCCGCTGCTTCGCGAAGGCTTTCAGACAGCTGTCTTGGCTTGTTGGTACCCTTGCCACGACCAGTGGGCGGTTTGCCGACAATGTACGACTTCCAGAAGAAACGGAGGAACAGGAAGGTGAGAGGAAGAAGGTAGACGACGTTAAGCCAGATTGCGAAAGCCTGCCCGTCGGTGTCGAGACAGTGGACCTCGTGCCATTCGTTGTGGTAGCGGATTTCCTGGATTTCCTGCTTCAACTCGCTGTTGACAAGTGGCTGCTGGCGGAGTGAGTCCCCGAATGTTTGGCGGTTGTGGTTGCGCACGTTCTCGGCAAGGGCAGGACTACCTCCGGCACGGTAGATGAGTTTCTTGAGCCAGGCGCCGCCGTCTGAAGTTGCCTCTGCAGCGAGAGAGCTGAGTGATGATGTAGGATCAATCTTGCCTGCCATGGAGGTGATTGAGGCGGCGGCTTCAGATACAACAGATGGGAGGGATGTTGCGAGAGCTGTGAAGGTGTACGGAACCGCGACTGGGATGGAATATGAGACGAAGAGGTGGATCGCTGCGAACGAGGCGCCCACGAGGAATTGAAGGATCTGCATGGTGGTGAGAGTGCGCTTGATGGTGCCGGAGACACGGTAGCCGAGGCCGGTGATGGTGTAGTAGGAGTACTAAAAACATTTAGCCACATACCATGTCACTAGATGCGAAACATGCATACCATCATAGTGTGAATGCCAGAATTGACAAGAGCAAACATCCAGATCGGAGGACTCATATAGCGCATACCAGCCCACATACAAAGCATGGCGCCAGCGTGGTGGTAAGTTTGCAGCGTAGAGCTTCGCTTTCCCTTGGTCAAGATGATCATGGTATCGACGACTTCATAGAATTTGCTCAAGTAGAAAAACCAGCCCCAAAATGCCAAACCTTCGTTCCAGATTCTGCCTACATCAGAGGAATCTGGTGTGAGCATGTCTGCGCCAAGGTGGATCAAGCTGTTTCTGGAAGCATAGCTGCTGCTGGTCGCGTTGTACATGATTGCGTCGCCATAACCGCGAGGGCCTTGAATCTTGCAGAGCGCATCCACTGCACCAGGGAGACCGTACTTTTCCATTGAGCCAGATAGAGAGACGTTGAGAGCGCGAACCATGGCGGCGCAAGTGATACCAGAGTATAGAGCAAGGAGCGCATTGTGAATGAGGACGAAATACCTGAAAGCGGCAGTCTTGCTGATCGCATATGGCTTGTAGCCTCTTCTTCTGTTGATCTGGTTGACAGTGAAGGCGCAGAAGATGTAGGTAGCGGCGAAGATGAGAGGCAGCTTGCCATTGAGAGCTCTGTTGTAAGTCTTCGCGCTAATTGGGAATGGGCTTTTGAAGCTGCTCTCAGGCGACGAGGGTGGTAGAGCTGGGGTGTGAGGCTTTGGTGGGAAGGTGAAGAATGAGGATGGCGGCACCTCGAGTGCTAGATAGGGACCAAACATGGTGATTGTCTGTAGAAGTGAGTGACACTGAGAGGCTGGACTTCGAAAAGATCAGATGAGAGCACGCGACTTGGAGCTTCAAATTTGAAGCGCGTTTTCAGACGATCTCTGAGATTAGTACTCAGACAAGGTCTCGTCAAGTTGAGACCCTCGCGATAGTGTGGCGACGCGATGTGATGCTGGGAGAATAGAACAGCGTGGCGTCTTAATAAGATGCAGAAGAGGGCGGTGTGATATACAATTGGCAGCTTTGTGAAACTTGGCACTTGGTGTTGGAAAATTGAAAACTGACGTAAGTGCATGTCCGAGGCTCGCTCTCAAAGCCTTGGAACATGCCCAGCATACGGCCGCAACTTGATGCTGTGTGATTGTAATGCTATTATCATCCTTTGATGGCTATGCTCCTTGTATCCTATGTATGTACAACGAATGTCTGCTGCTTGGGTGGACCTAGCAGACAGTAATGAATATCCTCTCTCCACCATCATCATTATACCACCCAAGCCAATCTACTCACACGTCGTCTTCTAATCGCTCGACATCTATACCTTGTACGGGTTGGAGTGAACTATGCCTCGCAACTCACTCTGTACAGTGAGTCGTGGGGCATCTAGTGGGCCCAGAATTCACCAGCGATCCATCTGTAAATCGTGTTAGCTGAGATTGAATAATAAAGGACTTATCTACTAACCTGTTGAGCATCTCGAGACTGTTCGAAGGCCTGCAATAGGTTGTTAGTTCCAAAGTTAAACATGAGGTAATTGGTCATAGACTTACTGGTCATGTGGCAACATATGGCCACCACCTAGCATCTTTGCAAAAGTGAAGTTACCACTGCTCTTGATGGAGCCCATGACGCTGCCATCAATAGAAGACTCGAAATCCGCAAGCTTGACCGAGTTGAATGCCTTCTTACCAGGCCACTCTAGTGCTTCAGTCCAAGCGTGGTTTCCAAGCCAGTTACTATAACATGGTATTAGTGGATAATTTGAAACGACTGCAGCTCATTCACTTACCAAATGAAATCTTGAGAACCAGCGTAGATGAGCACGGGGATCTCCTTGATAATGCCAGGAACAAGGCGGTGGAAGGGCTTCATCCAGTCACCCTGGAAGAGGAAGTTCCTGTTGATGTCGAAGTTGCAGCTGTCGTACTTGGATACCTCAGCACCGAGAGCCTTCTTGACCTTGTCCTCGTTGAGGTACTCAGCGATCCATCCTAAGTCGGGATAGCACAAGTTGCCAGAGTCTTCACACTTCTTCTTGATATCGTAGACATTCAGGCCAGTCTTCTGGTAGGGGCCAATCATGGCATTGTTACAGTAGATGGAAGCAGGGACACAGCTCCAGACACTCTCACTGTCGTAGCAGCGCTCGATGAGGCTCAAGCAGCGGGGGAGAGCGTTGTCCATGGCCTGGCACTCATTGGGGCTGAGAACGGCGGGATAACCACCTTCACCACAAGCCATGGGCCTGTACTCGGGATATTGTGTGAGACCGTCGGTAAGACCGTTACCGATGAGGACGGATTGGAGGTTGATGTTCCTGTTCTTGTGGGAAAGAATCTCAGAGGCG
>Ga0160428_1000620_pt1 | contig 36350 bp, 31 predicted proteins | sample SolpanmetagenomM_FD_108198 | JGI IMG/M metagenome (GOLD analysis project Ga0160428, IMG submission 108198) | Solar panel surface microbial communities from Lawrence Berkeley National Laboratory, California, USA - M | ecosystem: Engineered > Built environment > Solar panel > Unclassified ... | reverse complement strand
GGCTTCAAAATACTCCTTACCCTCTTCCTGGTTTTAATAAACGGCTTTTTCGTCGCGGCAGAGTTTTCCCTCATCCGAGTCCGATTCTCGCAACTCGAAATAAAAGCTAAGGAAGGCAGCCGCTTGGCGGGGCAGGCGCTGGGCGTGCTCCGCAAGCTCTATGACTATCTCTCGGCTACGCAGCTTGGCGTCACTATCGCTTCTCTTATCTTAGGTGCCGTGGGCGAGGAAGTCGCTACTGAACTGATACTGAGTGTAGTCAACCGCTTCCAGTTGAACATTACGGCGGCAGCAGCGCATAGCATTGCAGTGGTGTCGGGGCTCGTGATTATTACCATCCTGCACGTTTTGTTTGGCGAGCTATTTCCGAAGGCTTTGGCTATTCAGCGGCCTGAGGCGGTGAGCCTGGCGCTGGTGCTGCCGCTGCGGGCGTTCTATTTCTTGACGCTGCCACTCACCTGGTTTTTATCGAAAGCTTCCAATGCGCTGCTTGGGGCAGTGGGTATTCATAGCAGTGGCCATGGTACCGAGGCGCATACTTCCGATGAGTTGCGCCTGCTCATTGACCAGAGCAAGGAGAGCGGCGAAATTCAGGATTCGGAGCACGAGCTGATTGAAAATGTCTTTCAGTTCAACGACCGGATGGTGAAGCAAATCATGGTGCCGCGCACCAAGCTGGCCGCGCTAGAAGTGAATATGTCGGAAGAGCAGCTGCTCGAAACGGTGTTTAGCGAAGGCTACTCGCGCCTCCCGGTGTTTGAGGGCAACATCGACAATATTGTGGGTGTGCTCTACGTCAAGGATTTGCTACCCCTCATTCGGCAGTAGCAGCCGGTCGAATTGGCCCGCATCATGCGCCCGGCCTACTTCGTACCCGAAACCAAGAAAATTAATCGGTTGCTCCGCCAGTTTCAACGCAAGCACTTGGTGATGGCTGTGGTGAGCGACGAGTTCGGCGGCGTGTCCGGTATCGTTACCATTGAGGACATCATGGAAGAACTGGTAGGCGAAATTCAGGACGAGTACGACAATGAGGTGCCAGTAGTAGAGAAGATATCGGAAACCGAATACCGTGTGAATACTGCCACGGCCATCTCCGACGCCAACGAGTACTTGCCCTACCCCCTCCCTGAGGGCGATGATTACGAAACTGTGGGCGGCTTGCTTAACGTGCTCTATGGCAATATTCCGGAGGTAGGCGATGTGGCCGTACTTGAGCCCTACGAGTTTCGGGTGCTAAGCCGGGCCCGCCGTGTGGTAGAACTAGTGCAGCTCCGAGTAATCGCTCCCATTACGACCAACGACACCGACCCGCTAGCAGCTGCTTAGTTAGCTCCCACTTTAGCTAGCCCAAAAGAAAAGCCCTTCTAGTAGTTAGAAGGGCTTTTCTTTTGGGCTAGCTAAAGCGGGAGCTATTACTTGTTGAATTTTTTACCGTATTGGCCATCACGTGGCTCTAGAGTACCGTTGGCAATCTTAATGATATCTAGAATATAGAGCACTAAGTTGACAATAGCTGGCACAATAAGGAAGGAAGTGAGGGCCAACGCGATGCGAAGAATACCTCTACCAGTATAGCCCAAGTAAAACTGATGTACCCCGATGCCGCCTAGCAGGATGCAGAGGACCAATGCAACAGTTTGACTCTTATCAGTAACACCAGCTTCTTTGGGAGCAGCTGCCAACTGCTGCTTCAACTCCTGCCGAATAGCCTTGCGCTTGAGCAAGGGCACACGTTCAGCTACTTCTGCGGTCTCTAAACGAGCATGAGTAACTATGCGAGCAGTGGCAACATGCCTTAACGGACGAACGGTTCGGTGCGTAGTCGTGGCCTCGATAATCGGTAAGCTAGTTTCGGTTGACCTGTCGGTAGAGGTTGTGGCGTCAGTGGCTACAGTAGTCTGCTGCTGTTGCGAGCCTAAGTAACCTGAAGAAGAATTATTGAAAGAGTAGCTGGCTCGACTGCACGAAGACAAGGAGCTTGCAGCCACACCAAGCAAAAAGAGTAAGCGGTAAGTTTTTTTCATGAAAAGAACAAAAAGAGGGGTAAGAAAATCAATAGCAAAGCTATAGTTCTAGCTATGAATTTCCTATACTTAGCTACCCTTCTTATTGCATCTTACTAGTCCTCTGAACGGACCTTCTGGCTACTCAAACCAGCTAGCATATAGCTGGTAGTTAGCCGCTGTGCGGCGCAGGCCAGCCGCCTGGGCTTCGCTAACGGGCTTTATTTTTTTGGCGGGTACACCAGCGTAGAGGTAGCCAGACTCGCACACCGTGTTTTCGAGCACTACGGCCCCAGCCGCGATAAGGCAGCCCGCGCCTACCACGGCGTGGTCCATCACGATGGCGCCCATGCCGATGAGCACATCGTCGTGCACGGTGCAGCCGTGCACCAGCGCCCGGTGGCCGATGCTGACGCGCGAGCCGATAGTGAGTGCTGCTTTTTCGAAGGTGCAGTGCAGCACGGCCCCATCCTGAATATTGGTTTCATCACCGATGCGGATGCGGTTTACATCGCCCCGAATCACGGCCGTGAACCATACCGTGCAGGCCCTACCTAGCACTACGTCGCCCACAATAGTCGCATTATCAGCAATGAAACAATTGGGCCCAATCGTGGGCGTAATCCCATGCACTGGGAGGATAAGAGCAGACATATGTATGGAAATAGGGAGTAGGGCAGCTCACGCAGCAAGTAAGATTATTTCACGGGCTGTGCAGGGCAAACTAGTGACTGGTTAGCAGGCGCTTCCAGGTACCTTTTTCCCAATTATACTTCAACGTGCTAGGTAAGGCTTGCCAGAAATACTTGCTGGTTTCGACTGCGAAGCTGGGCTGCATGTAGCAGTTGATGGTGCAGCCCTCGCACTGGGGAAGGCGGCCTTCGAGAGCGGCCAGGCGCTGGGTTTCGGGCGCTTGGTAGAGGTCAAACAGGCGACCTGCGATAGGGAATTTTTGCTGGCCAAGGTGGTAGCAGGGCAGCACCAACTCATTACTGGGCGAGATAACGAGGGTAGTGCTGGCGGCTCGGCACACGGGCGCGGCTACGTGGTTGCCACCATCGCGCCGCAGGGCAATAAAGCCTTCGTTGAGGTACACACCCTTGCGCTTGCCAAAGGCAGAAAGAAAGTCCAGTTCGGCTTCAGTCAACTGCTCACCGGTTTCGACATCGCCATATTCGAAAGCCGGGTTAAGAATGAGCACCAAGCCGTTGGGCTGGGTAATTTCGCGGTACACCGCCTCTAGGTCAGCCAGATTGTGGCGAAACACGGTGAACAAGATATCAGGCCGCTCACCTGACGCTTTAGCTACCCGAATGCTTTCGAGCACGAAATCGTAGCAGGCTACCCCGCGGCCACGGTCGTGGGTAGTGCGGTCGATGCTGTCGAGCGAGAAATGCAGCATGTCGACCAACCCACGCAGCTTTTCGGCATTCTTGGGGTAGAGCAGACCATTGGTGGTAACGGTGGTAATAAAGCCTAGTTGCCGGGCCAGCGCCAAAAACTCGGGCAGCTGACGGTGTAGTAGCGGCTCGCCCCCGGTAAAATCAATTACATTGACACCCAGACGCTTAAGGTCGCGCAAGTTGGCTTCTACGTCGGCCAGAGTAATATAGGGCGAAGGCTTTTCCCAGATATCACAGAATGAGCACTTTGCATTGCAGCGGTACGTGACGTAGTAATTGCAGAGAACCGGGTGCTTGACAAGGCGCATAGGTAAAGGTAACGTAAGCTTCAGCTTGCCATCGATTGAACAACCTCCAGTGGAAAGCTGAAGTCTTACCCTACGCCTTAGTGCGGGAGCTTACCCCAGGCAGCGGCATCCCAATGCGTGGGCGTTTCGGCCAGGGCAGTGGGGGTAGGGGCTCCAAAATGCTCTTGGTAATAGTCGCAGAAGCTCTTGAGCGGGCAGCGCGCACAGTTAGGCCGTTGAAAAAAGCAGATTTGCTGGCCGTGCCAGTAGTTGTGCTTGTGAAAGTTGAAGAGGCCTTCTGGGTCGAGTTGCGGCTTAAGCAGGTCGAGCAGTACGCTGTGCGCTTTCTCGACCGACACCTTGGGGCCAATGACGCCCAAGCGCTGCATCACGCGGTGCACGTGCGCATCGACGGGCAGCACGGGCTTGCGGAAATTGAAAAGCAACACTAGCGAGGCTGTTTTTAGGCCAATACCGGGCATATCGGTAAGCCACTGCATGGCGCGCTCGGTGGACCAGTCGGCCAAAAAGTCAAGCGAAAAGCTACCCCCTGTTTCAGCCTTAATGCGCCCTAGAATATCGTGGATGCGTGGGGCCTGCGTGGCCGGCCAGCGCGTCGTACGAATAGCGTGAATCAGGTCGTCGAGCGGGGCGTGCAGCACACCTTCCCAATCACCGAAGGCTTCGAGCATACGGTCATAGGCTAGCTCTTCGTCGGCGTGGGTGGTGCGGTGCGAGAGCAGCGTCGAAATCAACTCGCGCATGGGCGTGCGGCGCGCCGCCGTTGGCACCCGGCCATAAAATTCGTCCAGAATGGTGTGGTCGGCCAAGGCCTTATCAAGCACAGATTGCACGGTTTTTCGCAGATTACGTGAATTTTGCAGACAGCTTTTGGCGAATTTGCCCAGCACAAGCGCTGGCAATACGCAAAAAAGGCCGCTCTACCGAGCGGCCTTTCCCATACGCATTCCAGGATAGAAGTGGCGGCCGAGCCGCGCACAAAACCTGAGTAATTTGCTAAGATTTGTGACTTAGAGTTGGCCGCGCTTGGCAGCTTTCTGCATCTTCTCGTTGGCGAAGATGGCAACTTCTACCCGGCGGTTAGCCGCCTTGCCGGCCACCGTAGCGTTATCGCCCACGGGCTGCGACGAGCCGTAGCCCGTAGCCGTGATGCGGCTGGTATCGACACCTTTGGCCGTCAGCTCGTTGGCTACGGCCTGGGCGCGGCGCTGGCTCAGAGGCTGGTTGATGGCATCGCTACCCGATGAGTCGGTGTGGCCGTCAATCGTTACGTTGGTGTCGCCGTATTTCTGGAGGGTAGTGGCCAGCTCGTCGATGTTGCTGCTAGCAGCCGAGGTGAGCGACGACGAATTGGTAGCAAACAGAATACCCGAGGCAAACGTAATTTTAATACCTTCGCCAATGCGCTCTACCTTAGCACCTTCTAGATCGCGACGCAGCTCAGCAGCTTGCTTATCCATACGTCGGCCGATGAGGGCACCACCAGCACCGCCCACGGCAGCCCCCAGGATGGCACCTTTGGCCGTGCCCGACTTGCCTCCAATCACACGGCCCAGCACGGCTCCACCCGCTGCGCCGCCCAAGCCACCAATGATGCCTCCTTTCAGGGTTTTGCTCATACCCTTGGGCTTGTCTGTCGAAACAGTGGTGGACTGCGCCTGGGCCAGGTGACCAAGTAGGAGCAGCACCGCCAGCATGTAGGAAAACGAGATTTTAAGAATTTTCATGACCTGTAAAGGATATAAGAGATGACTAACTACGCGCTACTAGATATGACAACGCGGCGGCAAGTTCGACAATTACAACCACCTTGCCAAACTATGGCAGGCGTCATCCCTACCCCCCTAGCGAAGGTCAAAGATTCTTGATAGGCACAAAAAGCCCGGCACGCGGCCAGGCTTTTTACCTATAAGCTAAGCACCGCTGTAGGCACCTCAACTCGTTTATCTACTTATTGCGGTACCGGTTGTAGCGGGCGGGGTCCTTCTTTTTATCTTGGTTGCGGCCAACTAGGCCCCCACCTACCACGCCAGCTGCCGCGCCCACCAGGGCGCCCTTGCCGCCACCGAGCAGGCCGCCTACTACGGCACCGCCGCCGCCGCCAATAGCGGCGCCTTTTGCCTTACGGCTCCAATTTTTGGGCTTGTCCTGGGCCTGTGCTACGCTACCGATAAGCAGGAAGAGCGCTAGTACTATTGCGAAAAACTTAGGGAAAACTTTCATAGGGCGTGCTTGAATAGTGAGAGAATAGGAGCGACTGAGGCGCACGGTTTTAACGCACATTTTCCAGTTGAGGTTTTAGCGTTAATATCCAACTACACGAAAAAGCCCAGAGCAGTTACGCTCCAGGCTTTTCCTAGTCAGGTGTTATACTCTAAAAACTAAAGTGTGCCGCTTTCAGCAGCTTTCTTCATCTTGTCGTTGGCGAAGATGGCTACCTCTACGCGGCGGTTGGCTTGCTTGCCAGCTTCGGTCGAGTTATCGCCTACCGGCTCCGACGAGCCTAGGCCTTTGGTGGTAATGCGCGAACTAGCCACGCTTTGGGCAGTCAGTCCGTTGGCTACCGACTGGGCACGCTGCTCGCTCAGGGGCTGGTTGATAGCATCGGTACCGGTGTTGTCGGTGTGGCCTTCGACGAGCACGTTGGTATCAGGGTATTTTTGCAGGGTAGCGGCCAGCTTCGAAATATCGGCTTGCGAGGCAGCGCGCAGCGCGCTGCTGTTGGTGTCGAACAGAATGCCTGAGTCGAAGGTGATTTTGATACCTTCGCCAACCCGCTCTACTTTAGCGTTAGCCATATCACGCTGCAATTCAGCAGCTTGCTTATCCATTTTGCGACCGATGAGTGCGCCAGCGCCACCGCCCACGGCGGCGCCCAAAATAGCGCCAGCAGCTGTGCCACGGCCACCACCCAGCAAACCACCAAGTACCCCGCCTACTACGGCACCGCCACCGGCACCCAGCAAGCCGCCTTTCGTGGTCTTATTCATGCCGTCTTTGCGCGCCCCGGTGCCATTATTGCTCGACAAATCGGGTTGGGTAGTCGAGGTTTGGCGCGAGGAGGCGCAGGAGCCGAGTAGCATGACGAATGCTAGCAGCACGGCGAGAAAGGACTTGGTAGTGGTCATGTTTTATGAGCTTTTAATGAATCATTGGCGACAGCGCCTGAGCCTTATACGCAAAAGCCCGCGCTGGTTACCAGCGCGGGCTTTTGCGTATAAGGCTCAGGCGCCTCAGGAATGACATGTGGCTGGCCCCTACCCTATCATTTACCCAGCATCCCTAACAAGTCGGCCAGACGCTGCTTTAGTTCGCGGCGGTCCACGATAAAATCCAGAAAGCCATGCTCTAGCACAAACTCAGCGCTTTGGAAGCCTTTGGGCAAATCCTTGCCGATAGTTTCTTTGATAACGCGTGGGCCGGCGAAGCCAATGAGCGCACCCGGCTCGGCAATATTAAAATCGCCCAGCATGGCAAAAGATGCCGTAACGCCCCCGGTGGTAGGGTCGGTGAGCAGGCTCACGTAGGGCACCTTTGCCTCGGAGAGCAGCGCTAGCTTGGCCGAAGTTTTAGCCATTTGCATGAGCGAATAGCCGGCTTCCATCATGCGGGCGCCACCCGAGCGCGAAATCATGAGAAACGGCACGCGGTTCTGGCGCGCGTAGTCGATAGCACGGGCTATTTTTTCGCCCACCACCGAGCCCATCGAGCCGCCGATAAAGCGGAAGTCCATGGCGGCTATCACCAGCGGCTGGCCGGCGCTCAGGCCGTGGGCCGTGCGCACGGCGTCTTTGAGGCCTGTGTTTTTCTCGGTAGCCTGCACCCGCTGGGGGTAGGCCTTGGTATCGACGAAGTGCAGCGGGTCGCCGGAGGTGAGGTTAGCGTCGAGCTCCGTGAAGCTACCCTCATCAAAAAGCAGCTCGAAGTAAGCGCCCGCGTCGATGCGGTCGTGGTGGCCGCAGTTGGCGCATACGTAGTGCAGGCGCTTGTGCTCGGCCATAGTGGCCACCGTTTTGCACTCGGGGCACTTATACCACAGGCCGTCGGGCGTTTCTTTTTTTTGCTCGGTGGGGGTGATAATGCCCTTTTCCTGGCGCTTGAACCAAGCCATACTGGTGGGTAAGATAGATGACAAATAAGAAGCGCGGCAGGGACTGGTAGCCAGCATGTACGCTGAGCTTTTCAGTAAGCCAGCCGCTGACAGGCAAAATTACGCCATAGTTACCATCCTACCCCGACTGGTAGGGTAGCGGCGGCTACTTCGGCGCTGGTGGCTAGGCCCTACCCCCCTGCAGTGGGCAAGCCTAATGGGGCCGTACCTTGCCTGTTCATCATTCAGCTGGCCGGTTGCGGCTTTTTTCTGCTTGAAAAACCTCCTTGCCTACCCCCTTTTCAGCCTAGCACTTCTTGCGGGCGGGGCTGCTTCGCTCACGAGCTGCGTCACGGCCAAGCGCTACCAAGACCTGGAAGCCCGCCAGCAAAGCGACGCCCAGGCCCTGACTACGACTCAGGGCCAGCTACGCCAAACCAAAAGCGAGTTGCAAAAGGCCAACGATGCCCTAGCCGAGCTGCGCCTCGACCAAAAGCGCCTCGTGACCGACTCGACCCAGACCGGCAACGCCTTGCGCCGCACGCGCACGCTCTACACCCAGCTCACCGACAGCTATGATAAGCTGCTCAAAAACAGTGACCGCGCCCTGGCCGACCGCAATGCTGACTACGGCAAGCTGGCCAAAGACCTGGCCACGCGCGAAAGCGAGCTGGGCCAACTTGACGGGAACCTGCAAAAGGCTAAGCTGGACCTCGCGGCCCGCGAAGCCAAGCTGGCCGACCTCACCCAAAAGCTGGCCGACAAAGACAAAGCTGTGAACGACCTCAAGGCCCGCGTGAGCAACGCGCTACTCAGCTTCAACTCCAAAGACCTGGCCGTGAACGTCAGAAATGGAAAGGTATACGTGTCGCTGTCTGAGCAGCTACTCTTCAAATCGGGCGCCACTAAGGTGGACCCCAAGGGCCAGGAAGCCCTGAAAAAGCTAGCCACCGTGCTGCAAGAGCAGAAAGACGTGAACGTAGTAGTAGAAGGCCACACCGATGATGTGCCCGTGCGCGGCGTAGTAAACGGCGCCAAAGACAACTGGGACCTGAGCGCCTTGCGCGCTACCGACATTGCGCGCCTGCTTACCAGTGCCGGCGTCGAGCCCAGCCGCATCACGGCCTCGGGCCGCTCGCAGTACGTGCCAGTAGCTGCCAACGACTCGCCCCAGGACAAGGCCCTGAACCGCCGCACCGAAATTATTCTCACGCCCAAGCTCGACGAGCTGTTTCAAATTCTGAACAGCAACAGCGGCACGGGCGATCCAGCTGGCAAATAACTGATTATCAGCCTTGCATAATGGCAGGCAGTAGCCGATATTTGAGTAATTCAGTTTACTCATTCTCATCCGTTACTACTTGGCTATGTCTGCTCAATTCCGTTTTGGTTGGTTGTTGGTGCTGCTGTGGGGGGTAGGCGGGCTGCGAGCCGCGCACGCCACGCATATTGTGGGCGGTGATATCGCGTACGCGCCGGTAGCGAGCACCACGGCCGGCGTGCCGCGCTACCACGTCACGGTGCGCCTGTTTCGAAATGCGGCGAGCGTTGTGCAGCAGGAAACCGTGGACCTCACGTGCAACCGCAGCGGCTGCGACGCGGCGGCGACTGACTACTTCACGGTGACGGTGCGCCGCAACCTAGCGGTGACTTACACGGCTCCTGCCTGCCCGCTGCCCCTATTCGCTCGCCTCTACGATACCAATTTTTTCGAGACGGATGTGGACCTGCCGCGCGGGCAGTGGACGCTGAGCGTGCGTACCGAAAACCGACTATCTGACATTGTCAATCTAGTTAACTCCATCAGTCAAAGGGTCTATATCAGCGCGTTTCTGGATAATGAACTGGTGACGCAGAACAATTCGCCCCGGTTTGAAACCAACCTGCTACCCTACCTCAGCGGAAATTCGGCGCAGCGCTATAGCTTTAGCACGTTTGACCTCGACGGCGACTCGCTGGTATACAGCCCCATCACACCGCAGTCGTCGGTGCAGCCGCTCAGCTTGTGTGGCAGCGATGTGCCGGGCTTTGTACCAGGCCAGTTTGTGCTTGATGCTGCTACTGGCGCGCTCACGGCACCCGCCGGGTCGGTGCGGCAGGGCCTGTACGCCATGGCAGCCCGCGTAACGGAGTTTCGACGCCTCAACGGCACCTGGCAAGCCATTGGCTACATCACGCGCGACGTCACCTATATAGCCTACAGTGGCACGAATAGTCCGCCGCAGTTCACCGGCTTTACGCTGGCCAACGGCGCTACGCAAGCGCCCAACCAGGTAATACCGGTGCAGGCGGGCCAGACGGTCAGCCTGACGCTGAGCGCCGCTGATGCCGATGCAGGCCAAGCGCTGCGTTTCAGCAGCGACGCTACTAGCGTGGTGCCGGGCCTCAGCCTCACTACGCTGGGGGCCACGCAAGCGCGCCTCACCTGGCAGGTGCCCGCCACGCTGCCGCCGGGCCGCTACACAGCTACCGTGGCGGTGTTCGACAATGGCTGCCCGCTCAATGCCAGCGAGGAGCAGACGTTTTCCTTTCTGGTTTCGGCTCGCACCCTGGCCAGCCACCCGGCCCTACCCCCTGCTGCGGGGGCAGCTTTTCCGATGCCCTTTCGCGAGCAGGTGCAATTCCAGGCGGCCGGCGGCCAGGCCGTTACGATTGTCGATGAGCTGGGGCGCGTGGTGGCACGGCTCCAGGCCGGGGCCGATGGCCGCGTGCAGTGGCAGCCTACCCCTTCCGTGCCGGCCGGCGTCTACGTGGCGCGCGGCGCCGATGGCCGGTCGCTGGCCCGCCTGCTGCGCGCCGGAAGCTGAGCTGCTGATAAACGCAAAAAAGCCGTTCCTACAATTGTAGGAACGGCTTTTTTTATGCTCGGATGAGCTAGCTGCTTACAGCGTAATGTTCAGGCGGCCGAAGTAGTAGGCGCCGTTGAAGCCAAACTGGTTGGCGCTGTAGAGGTAGCGGCCCCGGTTCGAGTTGTCGAGCGTAGAGTTGTAGCTCGCAGCGGGGTCTACCGAAAAGTTATTGGGGTTGTTGCGTGGGTCCACGTAGATTTTGTCGGGGTACACGTCAAACAAGTTATTGACGCCCAGCGTCAAGCCCAGCTGCTTGGCGAGCTGCACGCTCACAGTGAGGTCGGTAATCCACTTAGCTGAGAACGTCTGGTCGAGGTTGGCGCGGGCGGGGTTGGCATCGGCCGTGCTAATCTCGCCGAAACGTACCGAGCGGGCTTCTATCCCAAACTTACCCACGGTATAGGCCGCCGACAGGTTGATTTTGCTGCGTGGGTTGCCGCGCTCCAGGCGCACGCGCTGCGAGCGGTCGAAGAGGCGGTTTTGCAGGTTTTCTACGCCCACCGTCTGGTCGCCATTGATAGTCGACGACGACGAGTTGAAGCTCGTCACCTCGGTCTGGTTGAAGTTGGCGGCGGCCGTGAGCAGCAGGCGGCTATTGTCGCCCAGTGCGATGCGCTCGTTGGCCACCACGTCGAGGCCCTTGGTGCGCGTGTTCACGGCGTTGGCGAAGAACTGCACCTGGCTCACGGGCAACGTACCCAAGATGGTATTTACCAGCGGGTTGTTGCGGGTGAAGGACGACGAGAGCACGATGCGGTCGCGGATGTCAATCAGGTAGCCATCCACCGTCAGGGTGAGCTGGCGGGCCACGGTGGCAGTAAGGCCCAAGCCGTAGTTGGTCGATTTTTCCTGCTTTAGCGGCTCCACCCCAAAGCCCTTCTGGCCACTGGCGTCGAAGCTATTGCGCACGATGGGGTTGTCGTTGTTCACGGTGAGCACCTGCTGGGGGTTGCCGCTCACAAACTGCGTGCTGGTATTGTTAAAATAACGCTGCTGCAGCGAGGGCGCCCGGAAGCCGTTGCCGATGGAGCCGCGCAGGGCCAAGCCCTCCACCACACTGAAGCGGGCGCCGGCCTGGCCGCTCACGTTGCCGCCAAAGTCGCTGTAGTTTTCGGCGCGGCCCGCGAGGTGCACGAGCAGGCGGTCAGTAATGTCGCTTTCGAGGTCGAGGTAGCCGGCCAGGTTGTTGCGCGTCTTGTTTAGCTGATCCTGGGGCTGGTAGCCCGGAAATACTTGCGCGCCGGGAGGGGTAGGGCTAAAAACCGGCTGGCCTGCGCTGTTCACGCCGGTCTGCACCGGAGGGCGAGTACCGAAGGCGTATGAAGCATATTCACCCTTCTGGATGAGGTAGTTATCGACGCGAAACTCGGCGCCAGCCGCCACGTTGAGCGTGGCCAGCGGGCCCACCTCGGTGTAGTGCCGCGACAGCCCCAGGTTGGTCGTGTTCTGCATAAACGCCAACCGGCCGGCGTAGAAGCTGGTTGGGTTCAGCGCATTGCCTTGGGCCAGCGAGGCGTTGATGGAGCCATCAATGGTGAAGGCCAGGTTATTGCGCCCAAACGTGTTGCTCAGGTCCAAGGCAAAGCCGCCCAGGTCTTTGCGCACGCCCACCGTGCCCGAGTGGTCGTTGATAACGGTGTTGATAAACGGCAGATAGCCGTTCGGGAAAATTCCCAAATCGCTCTGGGTAGGCTGGTTAGGCAAGCGGTTGAAGCCCGGCCCCCGGCCCGTGCGGTACGAGGCGCCACCAAAGAAGTACACCTCGTAGCCGGCGCCCAGGCGGTACGCACCATTGAACATAGCGCCAAAATTGCGCGAGTCCGACTGGCCCACCCGCAAGTCGCGGCGGTCGAAGCCATTGCGGGCTACCAGCGCATCGTCGGCCGCCTTAAGGTCGCGGCGCGACTGCTCGGTAGTGGCGGTACTAGGGTAGTTACCACCGTTGTTACCCAGGTAAATGAGCGGCGCCGTGTCTGTGAACGAGCGATTGGTATAGCTGCGGTTCAAGAACTGCCCGTTTAAATCGAGAAAACCGCGGTGATTGAGGTTGATACCGGTGCTAAAATCAACCTGCTCGGTTTTGCCATCGCTCTGCGTAGTCTGCCCATACAGGCTGCTGGCGCTGGTGTGCGTGGTGTCGTCTTTAAGCTGAATGTTGATAACGCCCGCAATGGCATCGGAGCCGTAGAGGGCCGCCGCGCCGTCGCGCAGCACCTCGATGCGCTTGATGCTGGCCGTGGGAATCGTGTTCAAATCGGTGCCCACCGAGCCGCGGCCGATGGTGCCGTTGATGTTGACCAGCGACTGGCTGTAGCGCCGCTTGCCGTTCACGAGCACCAGCACCTGGTCGGGGCCGAGGCCACGCAAGCTAGCTGGGTCTAGAAAGTCGGTACCATCGGAGATAGACTGGCGCGACGACTGAAACGACGGGGCCACGTAGGTCATCACCTGGCTCACGTCGGTTTGGGCAAACGCCTTGATTTCGCGGGCCGAGATAACGTCTACCGGAGCGGTAGTCAGCACGTTGGAGCGGCCCACGGCCGCGCGCGAGCCCGTTACGACCACATCGCCGATGTCGGTGGCCGAGGTAGCTAGGCGCACGTCGAGGCGGGTGCGGCCATTCACGGCCACCTCCTGCGTAGCAAAGCCAATAGCCGAAATCGTGAGGGTAGCCGTGGGCGCCACTGCCAGCGAAAACTCGCCGTTGGCGCCGGCCGCCGTGCCGTTGGTAGTGCCGCGCTCTAGCACGGTGGCACCCGGCTGGGCCTCACCAGTAGCACTGAGCACGCGGCCCGTCACGGTTATTTTTTGCGCGTGCGCCGCCAGGGCCGCCACCGCAAAAAGAGGAGTAAGTAGTGCTTTTCTCATGCAAGAAATAGAGTGTAAAACTAATTTAGGAAGGAGCTGCCTGTGGGCAAATTACACACGATTCTTATCCGCACAACTTTTTATGCAAAATATTCTGGTCGCAGTTATATCCGAGAGGTAGTTTTTTATACACCACACTTCTTCTGCACAACCTGCTTACTAATAGATTTTTAACTGAGTGTGTTTATTCCAAGCATGTGAGGCATTCCCTACCCCCACTCTAGCGGTTAAAACACTAGCTTAGCCACCAGAAGGAGCTAACGGGACCAGCCGCTGCCTCCACACGCTGGCCCGGCGCGGGCAGTAGCAGCGGCACGCTGAGGTCAGCGGCTTCAATGAGGCGTTGTACCGGCTGCCGCCAGGCATGAAACGCCAGGTTGAACGTGCCCCAGTGCAGCGGCAGTAGCGGCCCGCCGCCCAGCAGCCGGTGCGCCACCAGCGCCTGGTCGGGGCCGAGGTGAATGTCGGCCCACTCGGGATCGGAGGCGCCAATCTCCAGCATCACCAAATCGAACGGCCCGTACGCTGCTCCAATCTGCCGAAAAGCCTCGTCGAACGGCCCCGAGTCGCCGCCAAAAAACACGCGGTGCTGCGGTCCTTTCAGCACCCAGGAGGCCCAGAGGGTGCTGTCGCGGTTGAGCAGCCCCCGGCCCGAGAAATGCCGAGCCGGCGTGGCAATCAGCTCAAAGCCAAGGGGTAGGGCAATCACATCCCACCAGGTGGCTTCCGTGATGCGGTCGGCGGCCACGCCCCAACGGCGCAGGTGTGCCCCTACCCCCCTTGGGCAGTAGAAAGATTCGCCGCGCGGGGCCAGCGCCCGAATGGCGGCCTCGTCGAGGTGGTCATAGTGGTCGTGCGACAGAATAATGCCGTCGAGCGGCGGCAGCTGGGCCAGTGGCAGCGGCGGCGCAAAAAACCGCTTGGGCCCCACCAGCTGCGAGGGCGACGCCCGCTCGGACCACACCGGGTCGGTGAGGAAGCGGCGGCCGTCGATTTCAATCAGCACGGTGCTGTGGCCCAGCCAGGTAGCGCGCACGGCGTCGGCGGGCACGGGCGCGACCAGGGCCGCCGCATCGGCTCGAAACGGCCCCAGCGGCTGGCGCGGCTCGCGCTCGTTTTTTTCAAATAGAAAGCGCCGCAGCATGTTGCCATAGCCCGAAGGCGGGCTCACGCTGGTGGGCAGCACGTTGTAGTATTTGTAGCCGGAGTGGCGGGGCTGAAGCTGCATACGAAGGAGAAGTTAATAGCCCCGCTGACGCAGACGGCCGAGTTTTATTGCAGCAGCTTCTGCACCACGGGCAGCGCCCGCGCGGCCCAGCGCGCCATGTGAAGGCCGGTGTAGTGTAGGCCATCGGTGGTAAACTGGCTGGCATCGCCGGCCGCGGAGCGCGTGAGTTCGGTGATGGGCACAAAGGCCACACCAGCTACCTGGCACTCGTCCTGAGCTATGGCGTTGAAGCTGTCAATTTCGCGGGCAATTTGGGCCAGGTCGCGGCCGCGGGCAAAGGGCGTCTGGCCCCAGTCGGGAATGCTGAGCACCACCACCCGGCTGCTAGCCCCGCCCGCGTAGGCAATGGCCGTAGTCAGCAGCTGCCGAAACTCGGTGCGGTAAGTAGCTAGGCTTTGGCCGCGGTACTGGTTATTGACGCCAATTAGCAGCGACACTAGGCCGTAATCGGTGCGGTGGTTGCCGCTGGCCACGATAGCGCTTTGCAGCTCGGCGGTGGTCCAGCCGGTACGGGCAATGATGTCGGGGTCAGCAAGCCTACCCCCCTGCATCCGGTCAAGAACGGCGAGCTGCATCGGCCAGCGGTCGGCGGCTGCCGCGCCCTCGCCAATGGTATAAGAGTCGCCGAGAGCGAGGTAGGGAACAGCGTTGGCAGTAGCGGGACCGGGCAAAATGCTGGGCATGGGAGTAGGAACAGGGGCTGGGGCAGTGGTACAGGCCACCCCCACGAGCAGCAACAAAGAAAGCAATAGGCGCATAAGCAAGCGAGAGAACGCACAAAGAGTAGCTACCTACGCGGCGGCGCGCCAAGCGGGTTGGCCCATTCACTTCTTTGGCCAAAGACCACGTCCCCAAGGGGGGTAGGGCGTTGGTAAAAGCCAACTACTGACAACCACTAGCTTATTTTACTGTGCCCCAAGTAGCTACGCGACGGCGACTAAACCGCACCTCGCCGCCGAATGAGCGGGCGGTAGTTTCCAGCTCGCGGAAGGTTTTCTTGGCCGGCGACCAGTCGAAACCCCAGAACTCAGCCGGGTACCGGGCCACGCCAGCCGGGCCGGCCAGCCCGGTCGTGAAGGTGCCCGTGAGCTCCACCCCACCCGCAAAGCGGGTGAGCCGCACTACCAACGGCCACGACTCGGTACCGGGTGGGATGGTGGGCTGGGTTGTGACCACGCCGGCCTCGTACGCCACCGAATCGAGCGCGAAGCCGCGCTGACACAGGTTGTAGGCCAGCGCGTGCAGCACGTCAGCCGGCGCGGCGGCTGTGTAGAGCCGCACTACGTTGGCCCGCCGAAACGGCGCAGCCTTCTCCGGCGCAGCTTGAGCGGAACTGCGAGTTGCAGCTCCGCTCAAGGCCAGTACCAGCAGCATTTTTGAGCGCATAAGCAGCCGCTTCATTCGGGCCCTACCCTATCGCCTGGGCCAAATCTTCTATTAAATCTTCGGCATCCTCGATGCCCACGCTCAGGCGAATGAGCGAGTCGCTGAGGCCGGCTTTGCGGCGCTGCTCGGCCGGAATGCTGGCGTGGGTCATGGTGGCGGGGTGGCCGCTCAGGCTTTCGACGCCGCCCAGGCTTTCGGCCAGGGTGAATAGCTGAAATTTTTCGAGCACCGCAATGGCGTCTTCCTGCTTATCGCCTTTGAGCACGAAGGAAATCATGCCCCCAAAGTCGCGCATCTGGCGGGCGGCCACGGCGTGGTTGGGGTGGTTTTCGAAGCCCGGCCAGTACACCTTTTCTACCTTGGGGTGCTGGCGCAGGTACTCGGCTATAGCGCGGCCGTTCTCGCAGTGGCGCTGCATGCGCAGGTGCAGGGTTTTGAGGCCGCGCAGCACCAAAAAGCAGTCTTGCGGGCCCGGCGTGCCACCGCAGGCATTTTGGTAAAAGCTCAGCCGCTCCAGCAAGGTATCGTCGTTGAAAACCAGCGCGCCCATCACCACGTCGGAGTGGCCGCCCATGTACTTGGTGAGCGAATACACCACGATATCGGCGCCCAGCGCTAGCGGCTCCTGCAAGTAGGGCGTCGAGAACGTGTTATCGACAGCCAGTAGCGCCCCGGCCTCTTTGGCGATGGCCGCCACGCCCGCAATGTCGATGATGTTGAGCAGCGGGTTGGTGGGCGTTTCGACCCAAATCAACTTGGTCTTCGGCGAGATTTTGGCCTGTACCGCCGCCAGGTCGCCCATCGGCACAAAGTGTCACTTGATGCCCAGCGGCTCGTACACCTTGGTCATAATGCGGTAGGAACCGCCGTAGAGGTCGTCGGTCGAAATCACCTCGTCGCCGGGCTGCAGCAGGCGCAGCACGCAGTCGATGGCTGCCATGCCCGAGGCAAAGGCCAGGCCGTGCTTGCCGTTGTCGAGCGCCGCCAGGGCGTCTTGCAGCTGGGTGCGGGTGGGGTTGTGGGTGCGCGAATACTCGTAGCCTTTGTTGTCGCCGGGCGAGCGCTGGGCGTAGGTCGAGGTTTGGTAGATGGGCGTCATGATGGCCCCGGTGGTGGGGTCCGGGTGCACGCCGGCGTGGATGGCTTTGGTGGCGAATTTCATAGGTAGCAAAGGTACCGGCTGGCGAATGGAGCGGGGGCAGGGCCGAATTTCAGATAGCACTTGTACCGCAACAGTTGCCCACCCTACCTTGGCTAAGTACTTGCTAATTATCTACTTATTTTATGAACAAACCAGTATCTTCTTTACTTTTCCTACTTTTAACGGCTTCCCCGGCCCTAGCGGCACCCCGGCCGCCGGCCCTACCTGACTCGGCGGCGCGCCACCAATTCGTGGTAGATTCTATCAATGGCTCTTTTCGCTACCAGCAGGGCCACGTGGTGCTGCCCGGCGGCATGGGCGAGCTAACCGTGCCGCGCGGCTTTCGCTACCTCGACTCGGCCCAGAGCAACCGCGTGCTGCACCAGCTGTGGCACAACCCGGCCCACCCCACCCTCGGCATGCTGTTTCCGGCCAGCCGCGGCCCGGTGAGTAACGGCAGTTGGGGCTACGTAATCGAGTACGACCCGATGGGCTACGTGAAGGATGATGACGCCGACGACATCAAGTACGACGAGCTGCTCGAAACCATGCAAAAGGAAACGGAGGAGGAAAACGCCGACCGCACCGCCGCTGGTTACGGTGCCATTCACCTGGTGGGCTGGGGCGCCAAGCCCTACTACGACAAGAAGCAGCACACCCTGCACTGGGCCAAGCTGCTGCGCTTTGGCAGCGGCATCGACCAGACGCTCAACTACAACGTGCGCATTTTGGGCCGCAAGGGCGTGCTGGTGTTCAATGCCGTGGCTGAGCCCGCACAGCTCGCCGACATCCAGGCCAGCATCCCCGACTTGCTGGCCAACGTGACCTTTGTCAAAGGCCAGCAGTACACCGACTACAGCGCCGGCATCGACGAGGTAGCCGCCTACACCATTGGTGGCCTGGTAGCTGGCAAGGTGCTGGCCAAGGTGGGCCTCTTCGCTATCCTGCTCAAGTTCTGGAAGCTGGGCCTGCTGGCAGTGGGCGGCGCCTGGGCTGCCATCAAGCGTTTGCTGGGCCTGGGCGCGCGCGAGGAGGGGTAGGGCCGGCGCGGGAGCCGGTTGTTGCGTAGAAGTACCTTCGCCTACCCTGCGGCCGGCTCCCGGCCTACCCCCCTACTAATGGCTTTTTTACGCGAGCTTTTTCAAAAGAACTTCTCCACCCTGCTCACCATGGGCCTGCTGCTGGCGGTGCCGCTGCTGGGCTCGGCGGCCGTGCTGGGCCTGCTCTACGAGCGCCCTACCCTACTTCAGAACCTGAGCTTGGGCCAAAGCCTGCTGTATTTTGTGGTGGCGGGCCTTACCATGGCGCTGGCCCTCACGCCCACCACATTTGTGGCCATTATTTCGGGCTACTACTTTGGCTGGGCGGGGCTGCCGGGCATGGTGGCGGCCTACGCGCTGGCCGCCGCGCTGGGCTACGAGCTGGCCCGCCGGCTCGACCACGGCAAGCTGCGCACGTTGCTGCACCACTTCCCGAAGGCCGATGCGGTGCTGGCCGAGCTGCAAACTCAAAGTTGGTCGCTCATCATCCTTACGCGGCTGTCGCCGGTGCTGCCGTTTGCCCTCATGACGTTTGTGCTAGCGATAGTGGGGGTAGCACGCCGCCGCTTTTTGGCCGCTTCGGTGCTCGGGATGCTGCCGCGCAGCCTGTTTTTTTACTGGCTCGGCACGAAGGCGCAGGATGTACTGGCCCTGCTGCGCAACCCCGACGAAGGCACCCTCAGCAAGCTGGTGCTGGTGGGCCTGGTCATCGCCTCGCTGTTTGGGCTCTACTTTGTGTTCAACCGGGCCTTGCAGCGGGTGCTGCAGCGCAACGCAGCGAACTAAATTTCGAGCTGATTCTGACCGACTTGGCTGCGCAAACTGTTAAAATTAACGAAAAAAAGCAAGGATTGCTTGTAGGTTCGCAAAAAATTCTGCTACCTTTGCACTCCCAACACGGGGAAACGGTTGTATAGCTCAATTGGATAGAGCATCTGACTACGAATCAGAAGGTTTAAGGTTCGACTCCTTATACGACCACCAAAAGGCCCTCACAGCAATGTGAGGGCCTTTTTTTTGTTCTGGTACTAGCTGGGTACTTGTGCTGGCCGCCACCTAGCGGGGCCCGGTAGGCCACTAAGCCAACTGGGCCAATCAGCTACCCAGCCAGCGGGCTGCGCCTTACTTACTGTATCTTTAGCTGAATCAATTGGGGTTATCTAATGCGCTGCCGCATACTTTACCCCTTCGGCAACGCTACTACTCTATAGAAAACTCCCGTCCCGTCTATGGAAAACTCCCATCCCGAACTCGTTCCGCTCGCTGAAGGATTGCGCTTAGAGGCCCTGCGGCCTTATCTGCTCTTCAATACTATGCGCGATGAAACGTTTACAGAGCTGGTGCGCCTGGCGGCCAAGCTCTTCAACGTGCCCATCGGTATTATCGCGTTTGTGGAGGACGAGGAGGTGCGCTTTGGCCTCAACTATGGCCTCGACCCCAGCCTGGACCGCGTGAACCGCTGGGAAACCCTGTGCTCGGTGGCCATGCTACACGAGGGCACCAGCGTATTTGAGAACCTGCACGAGCAGCCCTGCGACCTCATCAATCCCGGACTGGTGCAGCGCCTCAAGCTGGGCTTTTATGCTGGCAGCGCCCTACGTACCCAAGATGGCTATCCGGTGGGCGTGCTCTGTGTCATTGATTATCAGTCCCGTAGCTTCAGCTCTGCCGAGGCCGACCTGCTCGAACGACTAGCCGCCGTGGTCATGAGCCTGCTCGACCTGCGCCTGGGCTTGCTGCAAGAGCCCACCTGGAACCAGCAGCTGTGGGAGCGCGTCTACGGCCGCATCGAGCAGTCGGTGACGCGCCTCGAAACGCTGGCCGCCCTGGCCGGCTGGGAAGAGCAACCCGACAGCGCCGCCGCCGAGGCTTACCGCCAATCGACGCACGAGGAGATTCTGCACGTCATTACGGTGCTCAATGAGCAGATTCAGGCCATGCACGTGTAGCCCTACCCCCTGGTTTTGAAGCAAATACTGCACACGCTCGGCCAGCCAGGCCGGGGGTATTTTTTTGGGAACCGCTCACAATCTTGGCGAGCCAAACGGATAGCAGCTGGACAATAAGCCCGAAAAAATTACCGAAAAACAAGCAGGCCATTTTCCAGCAAATGGCCTTATTTTCAAAATCTTATCGGGGCCGTAATTGTTAACTAGTTACGCACCGGGCCCTACCCCCCATTCGGGGCCCAAGCCAGGGTAGGTACCCCGGCGGGCCGGTCTTATCTTTGTACTCATTCTAAATATTAACGCTTACCCTCCTGAATGTCCGCTGTAATTTCCACTGATATCTGCATCATCGGGGCTGGCCCGGTGGGGCTGTTTGCCGTTTTTGAAGCTGGTTTGTTGAAGCTGCGCTGCCACGTGGTCGACGCCCTGCCCCAGCCGGGCGGGCAGCTGTCCGAGATTTACCCCAAGAAGCCGATTTACGACATCCCCAGCTACCCCGAGATTTTGGCGGGCGACCTCATCGATAACTTGATGAAGCAAATCGAGCCGTTCCACCCCACCTTCACCCTAGGCGAGCGCGTAGAGCGCTTTGCGAGGCTCGACGACGGCTCGTTTCAGCTCTACACCACCGACGGAACCGAAATTCAGTGCAAGGCCGTAGCTATTGCGGGTGGCCTAGGCTCGTTTGAGCCGCGCAAGCCGGCCGTCGAAAGCCTGGAGCGCTTTGAGGGGGGTAAGGGCGTGCACTACATGGTGCGCGACCCCGAGCACTTTCGGGACAAGAAAATCGTGATTGCTGGCGGCGGCGATTCGGCCCTCGATTGGACCAACTTCTTGGCCAACGTGGCCTCGGAAGTAACGCTCGTGCACCGCGGCACTACGTTCCGCGGCGCGGCCGACTCGGCCGAGAAAGTCAAAACGCTGCACGAAGCCGGTAAAATTAAGCTCGTGCTCAGCTCCAATGTGACGCACCTGCACGGCGACGACACCTTGCAGCAGGTCACCATCACGGGCAATAATGGCGAGGCCGAAACCGTGCCGCTCGATGCCTTCGTACCGTTGTTTGGCCTCACGCCCAAGCTCGGCCCCATCGGCGACTGGAACCTCGACCTGACCGACGATGCCATCGTGGTCAACACCGAGGACTACAGCACTTCGCTGCCCGGCGTGTACGCCATCGGCGACATCAACACCTACCCCGGCAAGCTCAAGCTCATCCTCTGCGGCTTCCACGAGGCCGCGCTCATGTGCCAGGGCGCGTTCAAATACATTTACCCCGACAAAAAGTACACCCTCAAGTATACCACCGTCAACGGGGCCCCGACTATGTAAATGGTTGAATGGCTGAACGCGTGAATGGGCAACTTAGCCATTCACGCGTTCAGCCATTTTCTTTACTCATCCACCCATTCAGCCATTTACCCATTGGAAAATAATATTCGCATTTACGTGGAAGAGGCGCCCGGCCAGCGGCGCGAAATAGAAGCGCCTACCGACATGGGCCTGAGCCTGATGGAGCTGCTCAAAGCCAGCGACTACCCCATCCAGGCTACGTGTGGCGGCATGGCGCTGTGCGCCACTTGCCACGTGGAAGTGCTGGCCGGCCCGCCCCTAAAAGAGCCCAGCGATGACGAGTGGGCCATGCTCGATACGCTGCCCGTGCTGCACGAAACCAGCCGCCTGAGCTGCCAGATTCGTCTCCACCCCAACCTCGACGGGCTGGTAGTGCGCGTAGCCGACCCCGCGTAGCACCTAGTCCTTTCAGATTCAGAGTATAAGAACGTCATACTGAGCTTGTCGAAGCATCTTGCCTGCGCCGTTGGATTAGTAACCTAACGACGCGGACGCGATGCTTCAACAAGCTCAGTATGACGTTCTGTTTTAGTTATTACCAGTGGGGCCACTGACAACGCGCCGCCCGGCCGCGGGCCTGTCACGCTTCGCAATCGTTGCCAGTAGACTGGCCTAGCAATTGCAACGCGCTTAGCAGCTGACATTGTGGCTTTTGCTGGTTTTTTTATGAAATTATTCTCTTTGTTGCTGCTGGCCGCGGCGCCCGCCCTGGCCCAAGCCCCGGCCGGCACAGTCCGGGCGACGGCCCACGAGGTGGCCTGGTACACGCAGCACGCGCCCTTTGCCATGCCGGCTGTGCCTGAGCCAGTGATTCCGGCGCATTCGGTTTCTTTAAAAGACTTCGGGGGGGTAGGCGATGGCAAGACACTTAATACCAGCGCTTTTTCTAAGGCCATTGCGGCGTGCGCGGCAGCGGGCGGCGGGCGCGTAGTAGTGCCAGCCGGCCAATGGCTGACCGGCCCCATTGAGTTGAAAAGCAACATTGACTTGCACACCGAAGCCGGCGCTACCGTCGTTTTCACGCCCGACCGCACCCAGTACCCACTACAAGCGGCCGGCAAGGGCCAGTACGAAGTAACGTCGCCGCTGTGGGGCAACAAGCTGCACGACGTGGCCATTACCGGGCCGGGCGTGTTCGACGGCTCGGGCGAAGCGTGGCGGCCCCTGAAGAAGTCGAAAGTATCGGCCGCCGAATGGGACCGTGTGGTGCGCGCGGGCGGCGTGCTGAGTGCCGACGGCAAGATATGGTGGCCCAGCCGCGAGGCGATGGGCGGCGAGGCGCTAATTAAGAAACTGAAAAACAAGCCCGACGCCACCGAGGCCGACTACCTACCTGCCCGCGACTACCTGCGGCCCAAGATGGTCGTCATCACCAACAGCAAAAACCTGCTGCTCGACGGGCCGACGTTTCGCAACTCGCCCATGTTTGTGGTGAACCCGAAGGGCATTACGAATTTAATTATTCGCAACGTGCAGGTGCACAACGACTACTCGGCCCAGAATGGCGACGGTATCGACATCAGCGCCAGCCACAACGTGGTGATTTATCACTGCACCGTGAGCGCCGGCGACGACGGTATTTGCATGAAATCGAGCGGCGACCGCGCCCCCGACAACCCGGCCCTTACCAACGTGCTTATCGCCGATTGCACCGTGCTGCAAGGCCACGGCGGCTTCGTAATTGGCAGCAACACCGACGGCGGCATGCGCAACATCTGGGTTACCGACTGCCGCTTCGTGGGCACCGACATCGGCGTGCGGGTGAAAAGCAACGCGGGCCGCGGCGGCCTGGTGCGCGACATCTACGTCGATAACATCGCCATGAGCAATATTTTGCACGAAGCGGTGCTCTTCGATACATCGTATGAAGACGTGCCCGCCGGCAAGGAGAAAGGCAGCGACCTGCCCACGGCCGCCACCAAAGTGCCCGACTTCCAACAGTTTTATTTGAAAAACATCACCTGCAAAGGCGCCGAAACGGCCGTGTACTTCCAAGGCTTACCTGAGCAGCCAGTGCACGACATTCACTTCGACAACGTAGCCATCACCGCTACCAAAGGGGTAGTGGCCGGTAATATTCGCAACATCGAGTTTAAAAACGTCCAGCTCACCACAACCCAGCAGCCTGCCATACCGGCGGCCGCTGCCAAAGATATCAAGGTGCTGTAGAGCTTAGAAGCTGCTTATCCAGGTAGTAGCCAGCACGTGATTCTAATCAGTATAGCTACTGGCCTCTATAAATTCCCTACCCCCCTTCCCAAACGCAAAGAGGCCCGGCAGTACTGCCGGGCCTCTTTGCGTTTACGGCGCGCCTGGGTTAGCGGCGGCGCTTGTGTTTGGTGGTAGCTGCCTTGGTTTTGGCCTTGGTCTTCACCTTTTTCTCGGCAGTGTGGTGCTTGGCCTTGGTGGTGGTTTCCTTGTGGCTTTTGCTGCTATGCGCGGCAGTTTTTTTGGTGCTGCGGTGGCTGCTGGCTTTCTCGGCGGTGTGGTGCTTGCTTTTGCTGCTGTGCTTGGCTTCGCGGGCCTCGGCGGCGCGGCTGGCCTTGGTCGATTTCTTGCTGTGGCTAGTCTTGCTGGTTTTGCTCGTGCTGCTGTGGCGGGCGGCGCGGCGGGCTTCGGCGCGAGCCTCTGCCCGGCGCTCGGCGCGGGCTTCGGCAGCGCGCTCCTCGGCCCGTTCGATGGCTCGCAGGCGGGCGCGGCGGGCGGCGCGGCGGCTAGTAGTGCTGGCCTCGTGGGTGGCTACGGCTGCCTCCTCCAGGCGCGGGTCGGCGGCGGCTTCGTTGTAAGTGGTAGTAGCGTCGGTTTCGGGCGCGGCGGTGGCAAGCTGCTCGGCCGAAGCAGTGGGCTTCGACAGCTCCGTTGCTTTTTTGCGGCGCACCGGCATCAGGAAATCGCGTTCGGCCCGCTCGCGGTTGCTGAGTTTTTCTTCACCCGGAAGCTTCGTGACGGCTGGCGTTTTTTCAGTTTGGGCCCAGGCCGCAGAGGTGCTCAGCGAGAGCGCGATTAGAACAACTAGCTTCCTCATCAATAACTTACTAAATACTTAATTGAAAACAAAAATAGGTCGTGCGGCCCGACTGCGCAAGCTAGTGGGCAGGCCAGGCCGCACGGCGCGGCGCGGCCCTACCCCCCTTTAGCAGCCGCAATCGTTGCCAGTGATACTTGCGCCGCTGGCGGCCAACTTGCCCTACCCCACCGGGTTATTGTGGCGCTATCACCAGGCGCTGGCCCGCCGAGTTGGCCCCAAACTCGGGGGCGTACAGGCACTGCACCTGGCTGAGGCCACCCGAAAAATCACCTACCTGCGCGGCGCGCAGTCGGTATTCGAAGACATGGGTGCCGCGCGGCACTTCGCTCAGAAAGAAGTGCGTAGCGGCATCGCGTGGGCTTTCGTAGTAGCCCAGCCCGCCCTGGTAGCGGTAGCCGCTGAGCTGGCCGATGGGCTCGAGGCCCACAGCGCGCTGGTCTTTGAGGTGCACGTACTCGAGGGCGCGGTCGGTGCGCAACACCAGGCGCACTACCAGGGCATCGCCCACGCGCAAGGGGGTAGCAGCCGTCAGCTTTTCGAGCTGCGGGCCGGCGGCGGTGCGGGTTTCACGGTAGAGCTGGCGCTCGAGGCTGAGCGGCGTGGCGGCGGGCGTCACCTTGTCCAGGTCTTCGAAATATTGCCAGTAGAGCGCGCCCCAGGCCGGGCCGGCGCTGGTTTTGGTGATGCTGACGCGGCCTTGCGCGGGCTGCACCTCGGCGGCAGGCCAGGTTTGCTTGTAGTAGCCGGTGCCGGCCTGGGTAGCTTCGGGCTGCATCTTTTGCTCCCCAACTTCCACTTGCAGCGAGGGGGTAGGGGCTAGCCAATCGGTGCCGCGCAGCAGCAGGGCGTAGCAGGCATCGGCAGTGGCACGGGTACTTTCCCAGCTGTGGGTGCGCTTTTGGGCGAGCAGCCACAGCTTCATTTCATCCACCGATTTTTGGTCCTGCTTGATTTCGCCAAAGGCTTCAATGAGCGTGGACTGGGTTTCGGTGGGCGCCTCGCGCCAGTAGTAGCCGCCGCGCACGTCTTGCCAGTACATGCCCAGCTCAGGCGAATGCAGGGCGTTTTCAGCTAGCGCGCGCATCACCACTTGGGCGGCGGGTGCTTTCGCATTTTCGCGAAACAAGCTAAGGGCAATTTGCGCCTGCAAGTAGCGGGTGCGGCCGGCCCAGTGGGCGGCGGCCTGCGTGCGGTAGTAGGCGTAGGTCGGCTTGGCTTCGGCGGCTACAGGCTGCTGAGGCCAAAAGCTGCGGGCATACAGCGCCTGCACGTGCAGGTCGGTGAGGTGGTCGGCGGCGAGCTTCACGTCTTTCTGGCGGCGTAGCGCGGCGTAGTCGTGGGCAAGGCTGGCATCGACGTAGCGCAGGGCGTGTTGCAAGATGGCGCGGGCCGCATCGTCCTAGCTGGCGTCGAAGGCGCCGAGCTTCTGGAGCTTGCCAAAGCCCGCCACGATGAGCTGCGTGCTATAGCGGTCGGCGGGCATTTGCTCAAACCACGGAAACGACCCATCGGGCAGCTGCATGCGCTGGAGCTTAGCCAGGGCGGTGGCCGTTTCGGCTTGCAGCCGCGCCTCGTCGAAAAGGCTGCTGAGGCGGGCCAGGCGCGCGGTTTCACCCTGCGCGTCGCGCACCCAGGGGGTTTCTTGCAGCAGCAGGTTTTTGAGCTCCTGATTTTGCGCCAGCTTGCTTTCGAGCTGGTTGCGCTGGGCGGCGGTACCGCTCTGGGCCTGGCGCGCCCACTCGGCCAGCACGGTTTTGAAGCGCGGGTTAGCCTTGAGAATCTGCGCTGCCAACAGGTTGGCATACAGGCGACTGAAAGTTTGCTCGGAGCACTCGTAAGGATATTCGAGCAGGTAGGGCAGGCTCTGCACAGCGTACCAGGCGGGGTTGGCCGTCAGCTCCAGCGTGAGCGAGTAGTTGCGCCGCGTGGGCGAGCTGGTGCTAGTCAGCTTCTTCAGCTCAAACGCACGGGTGCCGGCCCCCACAAGGGGTAGGGACAGGCTTTCGGTGATGAGAATCTTGTTTGGCAGCACGGGCAGCGTGTTTTCCTCGCCATCGGAGAAAGTGGCGCCTGGTGCCTGGGCAGCCTGCCGCCGGGCCTTTTTACCTGCTACTTGCTGACTGATAGCTGCTGCCTGACTCGTAGCCACTACGCGATAGGTCACGGCTACTGGCGCAAAATCGGGGGGTAGGGCAAGCGCCCAGCCCAGCGCCTGGCTCTGGTGCGCAGCGGCGCTCACGGGCTGTTGGGCCGGGCCTTTGAGGAGCTGGCTGGTAATGTCCTGGCCCGTGGCCGCGTCGAGCAAAAACAATTGTGCTGTACCGCTGGTGGCGTGGTCGGTGAGGTTAGAGAACTTGGCGGGGAACGTGAACGCGTCACCCGGCCGCAGGAAACGCGGGGCGTTGGGCGTGATTTGGATTTCCTTCTGCGTCACGAGTTGGGGGGCGAGCTGGCCGCTGTGCAAGCTTTTGTCGTGGGCCAGGGCCAGCAGCTGCCAGCGCGTCACGGCCTCGGGCATTTGAAATTCGAGCACCACCTCGCCGTTCTTATCGGTGCGCAGAGCCGGCTGCCAAAAGGCCGTTTCGCGGAAATCGGTGCGGGTAGGGACGGCGGTGAGGTCGGGCGCGGTAGGCTTAGGTCGAGTAACGTAACCTACGGTTACTACTTCATTCAACGAATTGCTATCTACCATTGCCATTGGGGCAGATGCCGCCAGAGGACTGACTGCTCGACTTGCTATTCCCGGGCTGCTATTAGAAACACTATTATCCCGAAATTTTGGATTTTTAATAACCATTGGTTGGCCAAATCGAACGCGACCTCTTCTGTCAGTATACATCGCCGACCACAGGTTGAGCTGCGGGTACTTTAGTTCGGTAAGTTCTTGTGTTGCTTCGCCAGGCAGGTCGCTTGACGATAGCTCTCCGAAATTTCCTTGCCACGCAAACCGCGCCGGGTAATAATTACCGCCAAAATCCAGCCTCATAAAACTATGCGGCCGGAACACGTCTAAACTCTGGTCATAGAGCGTGGCCAGCAGTTCGGCATCGGCGGGCCGGCCGTTGGCCTGGCGGATGGTGACGCGCCAGGTTTCGCGCTGGCCGGGCGCCAGCTTGTCGCGGAAGGTAGCCAAGGCTAGCGTCAGCGGCTGGGGTTTCTCGGCTACTTGCAGCGTAGCCTCGTGGCGGTAGAGGCGGCCGGCGCGCACCTGCACGGTGTGCACGTAGAGCGGGCCGCGGGCATCGGCGGGGCCGCTTTCTAACGTGAGGCGGCGCTGCTCGCCGGCGCGCAGCGTCAGCCACTCGTGGCGCAGCAGCTGGCCGCCGCGCTCCGTTTCGAGCAAGATGCGGGTATTGGCCTCACTGCTGCCAAGCAGCACGGCGGCGGGCTGGCCGGGCGCCACGCTATCGGCCAGGGCCACAAACCAGTCGGGCGTGGCGTAGGGCACGGTAGCCGCCTTAGAATCGTAGAGCGTAAAGTCGAGCTTCGCCCGCGCCGAGTCGGGGCCGGTGGCCTGGGCTTCGAGGCGGTAGCGGCCGGTGGGCAGCGCGGCCAGCGTGGCAGCCAGGTCGAGCACGGGGCTGGCTTTGGTATCAAAAGCCAGGGTTTTGACCAGCTCCAGCGCGGCTTCGTTGTCGTCGGTTTCGGGGGTAGGACCGGGTACGCCGGGCGGATTGGGGCGGTAGCTGCGGCGCAACAGGCGCAGGGTGCCGGCGGCGGGCAGCGGCTCGCCGGTGGCGTTGGTACTTAGCAACCGGAAGGGGGGTAGGGCCTGCTTGTCGGCCTGGTCGGGGCCGGTGAGCTGGAGGCTGAGCGGGTTGCGGCCGATGGGCACGTTGCGGGTGCCAGTGCGAGTTTCGCCGGCCGCGTCGGTCACGTCGGCAGTTATTTCAAAGACGTAGCCTGGCTCCCAGCCACCGCGGCCCGGCCGCTTGGGCACCAGCGGCGGTGTGAAGGTGACGGCAAAGCGGCCCTCGGCATCGGCCGTGGTGGTGCCGTGGGCAATTTCCTGGCTGCCGCCGCGCGGGCCGGGCCGCCCGATGCTGCCCCTACCCCCCCCGTCGTAGTCAAAAAGTGGCCACAGCGCGCGGCGCGTAATGCGGTAGCGCACGCGGGCGCCATCGGTGGGCTGGCCGGCGTAGGCGCGGGCGCGGCCGTTCAGAGTCAGCGGCTGGCCTAGCTGCGGGCGGCCGGGCACCGAGTCGAGCTGCACGAAAAAGGTGGGCCGCTTGTAGTCTTCCACCGCAAAGCTGAGGCTACCATCGTCAGTTTGCAGTTGCATTTCGCCGTTGAGCAGGCCGGCGGGCAGCACCAGCGAGCCGTTAAAGCTGCCGAAATCGGAGGTGGTAAAGGGCAGCGTTTGCACGGTCTGGCCGTTCACGTCGAGCAGGCGCACACTCACCGACTGGCTGGTGAGCAAGCTGGCTTTGCCGCCCAAGCTTTGGGTTAGAATGCCTTTGAAATAGACCGTTTGGCCCGGCCGGTAAATAGCGCGGTCGGTGAAGAGGAACGTGCGCCGCTGAGGCTGCTCGGCCGCATCGGAGCGGCCGGGGTTGTAATACGCATTGAGCGGCGTCAGCAGTGTATCCTTACCCCGCCACGAGCGCACGCTGCGCAGCTGCTCGTTGCCCAGCACGTCGGTAGCCTTGTTGGGGCCGGGCAGCTCTACTTCACCCGTGGCGGTGGTGGGCAGCACCGCACCCAGGCGGCGGTCGTCGCGCTGCGTGGCGCGGTTATACACGTTGAACGTCGCCTGGCTATTTACCCCCGCCAGCGGCGCACCGGTTTGGCGGTCTAGCAGCAGCGATGTGAAGCCATTGGCCGCGTTGGTGCGATGCACGACGCTGAGCTGGCTGGCGCCCACCAGCGCGTAGGCCGTGACGGTGCCCGGCTGCGCCGATGTGGCGACCGGATTGGTCGAAAGCTCGGCCTTATTCCCAACCAAAATCAGGTAGTAGCCCACCGTCAGCGTGGCCCCGGCCGCGGCCAGCTTTTGTTCTTTGTAATCAAGTGGATGCGCCGGTACAGGAATAGTCCACGTAGCGGCAGGCGCGGCTTTCAAGGCACGGGCAAAGCGCTTGGCCAGCGGTTGGTAGCCGGTGCCCTGCTCCCACTCGCGTAGCGTAACGCGGTAGGCCCAGGCGTGCAGCTCGGTCACGTTGCGCACCGTCAGGTCGAGGCGCCAGGGCTGGCCGGGCACCACCAAATCGGCGGCCGAAAACGCCACCTCGGGCCGCTCTATCTCGGCGCGCAGCTGCCGGGCCCGCGCCGCGCCGCGCGACTTCGGAAACCGGGCTTCGACGGCCCGCGTCAGGGCCACGGCGGCTACGTTATCCTGCGCTTCGCGCCGCGCCTGCGCTTGGCGAACAATGAACTCGGTGCTGAGGGGTAGGGCCTGATACACCTCGGCCAGCCGAGCCAGGGCCGGCTCGTACTGCGCAGCCAGAGCCGTGCCTTGGGTGAGGCCGCGCAGGTAGTCGAGACGCTGCAAGGCCAAGTAGGCCAGCGCAGCTAGATTATTGGCGGCCAGCTGGGCGGCCGTGAGGCGCTGCAACAGCCGCAACGCCAGCAGCTGGCCATTGAGCGAGTCGGCGGCCGGCGCTGTTAGCTTCAACGCCGCAAATTCTTGCGCACTACCAAACAGCTTTTCATCAATAGGCTGCCACTGCTGCTCGGGCTTGGTGATATACAGCTCCTGATTTTGCAGGGCAGCGATGGCGCGCTGGGCCAGCAGGTCGTAGAGCGTGGGGCGCAGCGCGCGGCCTTCGGCGTCGCCACCGGTGCCCAGGTCGCCGAGCTGCGCCAACGTGGTTTTTAGCTGGCGTTGCGGCTCATCGGCCACCGACTGCTCGTAGTGGCGCACGATGGCAGCAGCTAGCCGACTGGCATCCCAGGTGGCGAGGCCGGTGCCGGCATCGGCCCCGGCCGAGGGGGTAGGGCCAGTGGTGGGCGCGGCGCCCTGAGTGCGCTCGTAGAGCTGGTAGCGGTGCTGGTTGTAGTAGTCAGCGTAGAGGCCGGCCAGCAGCGAGTGCAGGATGGGCCGGGCCGGAAAAGTGGCCGTTTTCAGGTCGCTTTCGAGTAGGGCGATGGCCTTTTCATCGGCATCGTTTTCCTTGGTTGACAGCAGCCGGATTTTGTAGAGCAGCGCCCGCACGTAGGCCGGGGCGTTATTAGCGGCTTTGGCCTGCTGGTAAATCTTTTCCACCAGCGGCGCGGCGGTGGTGGCTTGCTCTTTGGCCAGCAGCGCGTCTATCTTTTTCCACTGCGCGGCGAAGGGGGTAGGCGGCCCAGGCGCGGCCGAGTCGGCGAGGAAAGCAGTCATCAGCAGGCAGCAGCAAAGCAGGAAATAGCGCATAAGAAGCAGACCGAGCGGCCGGGGTTAACGACCCAAAGATGCCAGAACTGCGCCAAGTGCACAGGGCAGCCCTCAAAAAGCCGGAACGCGGCGCGCAGCAGCTTGCGCGTGAGTGCGCTACCTTTTTGCCGATATTTTTGCGCCTATGCCTACCCCTGCTTTCATCACCGAGCCGCTACAACCTGCCCATTGGCCGGCCGTGCGCGCTATTTACGAGGCTGGCATCGCCACCGGCCAGGCCACGTTCACCACCGAAGCCCCGAGCTGGGAGGCCTGGGACAGCGGCCACCTGGCGCATTGCCGCCTCGTAGCCACCAGCGCGGCGGGCCAGGTGCTGGGCTGGGCGGCGCTCTCGCCAGTATCGGGCCGCTGCGTGTACGCGGGCGTGGCCGAGGTGAGCATCTACATCGCGGCCGATGCGCGCGGCCAAGGCGTGGGCCGGCAGCTGCTAGCCGCCTTGGTAGCCGCGTCGGAGCAGCGCGGCTTGTGGACGCTGCAAGCCGGTATTTTCCCCGAAAACGCGGCCAGCCTGGCGCTGCACGCCAGCCAGGGCTTTCGGGTGGTGGGCCGGCGCGAGCGCATTGGCCAACTGCGCGGGCAGTGGCACGACACCCTGCTGCTAGAGCGCCGCAGCGCCGTGGTGGGCGCGTAGCGGGCAGTAGCGCAAAGCGGCGCAATTGTCTTTAGCAGAACGTCATGCTGAGCTTGTCGAAGCATCTCGCGTGCAGCACTAATCAAATCCTTCAATGATGCGAGCGAGATGCTTCGACAAGCTCAGCATGACGTTCTGTTTGATTGCTGTCCACCCTAGCTGCGCCCGCGGCGCACCGGAAAGAACAGCAGCTGCACAATCAGTAGGGCTACGCTCGTGAAGACAACGCTCACGCCCACCTTAGCCAGCGTGAGTAGCGGGTGCTGAAACGAGCCCAGCTCCAGGAAGAAATACACCGCGTGGTGCACACCCACCAGCAGCAGCAGATACACCAGAAACCACTGCCAGCCCATTTGGTGCACATTCACGGTATCCTGGGCATCGTAGCCGTCGCGCGGGGTGAGCAGGCGCAGCACCCAGGGGCGCAGGTAGGCCAGCAGCACGGCGGCAGCGGCGTGCAGCCCGCCCGTGTCGTAGCTAATATCGATGGCCAGCCCCACGGCAAAGCCCAGCAGCAGTTGCAAAGCAATAGGCGTGCGCAGCGGCAAAAACAGCACGAAGCCCAGATACAGAAAGCACCAGCCCAGCCCAAACAGCGACAGCTGCCCCACCAGCAACACCTGGATGCCCGCATACAGCCCAAAGCGCAGCAACTGGCGCAGTATTTCCCCTACCACACTTATCGGCTGGGGCGGGTTACTTTAAGCGGCTTAGCCGGGGTAGGCTCGGGAGCCGTGAGGGTCGTTTCGAGTGAGTCGCGCTCGGTGCGGGGGCGGTTGTGCACCACGTACACGTAAGTAAGGCGGCTAAAATCAACGGCCAACCGCAGCTTCACGGTCCAGAAATTCTTGTCAGCTTCCTTCACAAACGACTCCACGGTGCCCACCAGCACGCCCTCCGGAAACACGGCGTTGTAGCCCGACGTCACCACCGAGTCGCCCACCACCAGGCGGTTCTGGCGCGGAATGTAGTCGAGCAGCGCGTGGCTGTAGTCGTCGCCGGGCCATTTCACACTGCCAAAGGTACCGTCGCGCTTTATTTTGGCTGCCACCGCCATCTTGGAGTGCAGCAGCGAAAACACCGTGGCGTAGTGCGCACTCACCGACTTTACCTGGCCCACTACGCCACCGGCACTCATCACGCCCAGGCCGGGCTGCACGCCATCGGCCTCACCCACGTTCAGCGTCAAGTAGTTATCTACCGCCCGCAGCGAGTTATTCAATATTCGAGCCGGCACCGGGGGGTAGGCCGCGTCGCGGGCAACCACCTTCGCGCTGCCTAGCAGCAGCGTATCGGGGCGAGCCAGGGCATTGGGCTGCTTGGGGTTGGGGCCGGGGGTAGGGCTGGCCGGGCCAGCTAGCGCCACGCTAGGGTCGGGCCGCAGGTGGCGGTAAAGAACGTGCCCCAGCGTGTCGCGCCCCACGGGCAGCGAGTCGGCCTCGCGGTGCGTAAAATCGGGGGGGTAGAGCTGTTGGCGCAGCTGCGCATTGTCGGCCAGCAGCTGCCGGTTCAGCTCATCGAGCTTGAAGTAGTCACTCACCTGGGTGCGCCGCGCCAGCACCGCGCCGGCGTAGGTATTGGCTGAGTTAAAAAACGCCGCCCGCTGGTACGAACTGTTGGTAATGAACAAAAACAAGCTCGCTACTTCTAGCAGCACAAAGAGCATCACCCCCTGGTAGCGCAGCAGAAACGCAACGAGATTACGCATGGAAAATCAGGAGTGAAAGGCTAAAAATCGTTTGTCATGACGAGGAGGAACAACGAAGCAACCCCTCCTTCTACGCGCATAGCTGATGCGAACGTTGAGGAAAGATTGCTTCGTCGTTCCTCCTCGCCATGACAAACGAGTTGGTCGGCCGTAACCTACTTAAGTTAAGAGTACGCCCCGGAATGCCTGAATGTCCTTGATGGCCTTGCCAGTGCCGCGTACTACGGCGCGCAGCGGGTCTTCGGCAATGTGGATGGGCAGCTTGGTTTTAGCAGCCAGGCGCTTGTCGAGGCCGCGTAGCAGTGCACCGCCGCCGGTGAGGTGAATACCGTTTTCGTAGATGTCGGCCGACAGCTCGGGTGGGCTGATTTCCAGCGCCTTGAGCACGGCTTCCTCGATTTTAGCCACCGACTTATCCAGGGCGATAGCGATTTCCGACGACGTGACCTTTATCACCTTCGGGATGCCCGTCATTAGGTCGCGGCCACGCACCTCGTAGTCAGGCGGTGTCACTTCGAGCTCGGTGAGGGCCGCGCCTACTTCGATTTTAATGCGCTCAGCCGAGCGCTCGCCGATGAGCAGGTTGTGCTGCCGGCGCATGTAGTCCAGGATATCCTGGTTGAAGACGTCGCCGGCCGTTTTGATAGACTGGTCGCATACGATGCCCGACAGGGCGATAACCGCAATCTCGGTGGTGCCGCCTCCGATGTCGATTATCATCGAGCCCACAGGCTGCTCCACGTCAATGCCAATACCAATGGCGGCAGCCATTGGCTCTTGAATCATCCACACTTCTTTGGCCCCGGCGTGCTCGGCCGAGTCACGCACGGCGCGCTTCTCCACCTCCGTAATGCCGCTTGGAATGCAGATAACCATGCGGTGCGAAGGCTGAAACAAGCGGTTTCGGGTGTCGATAAGCCGGATGAGACCCTTTATCATCTCTTCGGCAGCGTGGAAGTCGGCGATTACGCCATCCTTCAGCGGCCGAATAGTCTTAATATTATCGTGCGTCTTTTCGTGCATCTGCTGGGCCTTGGTGCCCACCGCGATGACCTTATTGGTGGTGCGGTCCTTGGCAATAATGCTCGGCTCGTCCACCACAATCTTATCATTGTGAATGATTAACGTATTGGCAGTGCCCAGGTCAATGGCAATGTCGCTGGTCAAAAAATTGAAGAACCCCATTTAGATAGCTTAGCCCGGAATAGGAAGCGGTAGCAAGAAACAAAGGTACGATAGAACCCAGTGGAGAAAATGAGCTGAGCCCGCATCCTATACTTTGGCTCGCAGCCGGGGGTAGGCAGCCAAAAGCCGGCTGGCCCTGTGTGCGCAGGGCCAGCCGGCTTCGTCAGCTACTGGGGCCTAGTGCTTGAAGTGGCGCACGCCGGTAAGCACCATGGCCATACCGAGGCGGTCGCAGGCATCAATCGAGTCTTGGTCCTTGATGGAGCCACCGGGCTGCACCACGGCGCGCACGCCGGCTGCTGCTGCGATTTCGACGCAGTCGGGGAAAGGGAAAAAGGCATCCGAAGCCATCACGGCGCCGTGCAGGTCGAAGCCGAAGCTGGCGGCCTTCTCGATGGCCTGGCGCAGGGCATCCACGCGCGAGGTCTGGCCCACGCCCGAGGCGAGCAGCTGGCCGGGGCGGGCCAGCACGACGGTGTTGCTCTTGGTATGCTTGCAGATTTTATTGGCAAACTCCAGGGCGGCTACTTCGTCGGCCGAAGGCGCGGAGGCAGTCACGGTGCGGAAGTCGGGCGCCGTCTCGATTTGCAGGTCAGCATCCTGCTCAATAATGCCGTTGAGCAGGGTTTTAATGAGCTTCTTTGGAAACTCCACCGGCTTCTGCTTCAGCAAAATGCGGTTTTTCTTGCTTTGCAGCACGGGTAGCGCGTCGGCCGCAAAGCTGGGCGCGATAAGCACTTCGAAGAATAGCTTGTTCAGCTCCTGCGCCGTGGCCAGGTCCACTTCCTGGTTCACAATGATGACGCCGCCGAAAGCCGACACCGGGTCGCAGGCCAGCGCGTTGGCGTAGGCCGTGTGCAGGTCGGTGGCCTGGGCCACGCCGCAGGCGTTGGTGTGCTTGAGAATGGCCACGGCCGGCGGCCCGCCCGCAAACTCACGCATGAGCTGCACGGCGGCATCTACGTCCACTAGGTTGTTGTAGCTCAGCTGCTTGCCGTGCAGCTGGTCAAACAGCGCCGTGAGGTCGCCGTGGAAAGCGCCCGCCTGGTGCGGGTTTTCGCCGTAGCGCAGGGGGGTGGTCGTTTGCGCGCTGCCCGCTGCCAGGCCGGTGCCTTGGCTCACGTACTTGAAAATCTCGGTATCGTAGTGGCTGGTAGCCTGGAAGGCGGCAGCGGCGTAGTGCCGGCGGTCGTCGAGGCTGGGGCTGCCGTTGGTAGCTTCCAGCAGCTGCGTCACGGCCTCGTACTGCTCGCGCGAGCTGACTACGAGCACATCGCGGTAGTTTTTGGCGGCAGCGCGCAGCAGCGCAATGCCACCGATGTCGATTTTCTCAATCACATCCTGCTCGGGGGCGCCGCTGGCTACGGTTTCCTCAAACGGGTACAAATCGACCACCACCAGGTCGATGGGCGGAATGCCGTGCTGCTGGGCCTGGGCCAGGTCGCTCTCCTCGTGGCGGCGGTGCAAGATGCCGCCGAATACTTTGGGGTGCAGCGTCTTCACGCGGCCCCCGAACACCTCCGGGAAGCCCGTCAGGTCTTCTACGGCAACTACTTCAGCACCTTGCTCTTCGAGAAATTTTTGGGTACCGCCTGTAGAGTAGAGCGTGACGCCCAGGAGGCGCAGCGTGGCCACTAACGGGGCCAGGCGGTCTTTGTGGTAAACGGAAAGCAGGGCAGCGCGAATGGGGCGAGCGGCGGACATTGGCAGGGAAAGTTTGGGGGGTAAAATGCTGTGCGGAGCGCAAAAACTGCCTCCCCCCTACCCGGCCAACCGCGGTAAGGGCTTGGCGCTGCAAAGG
>Ga0160428_1000617_pt1 | contig 36474 bp, 26 predicted proteins | sample SolpanmetagenomM_FD_108198 | JGI IMG/M metagenome (GOLD analysis project Ga0160428, IMG submission 108198) | Solar panel surface microbial communities from Lawrence Berkeley National Laboratory, California, USA - M | ecosystem: Engineered > Built environment > Solar panel > Unclassified ... | reverse complement strand
TCCCTGGTTTCCGGATGACGTAAGCCGCCACCTTTTATTTTAAACTGGGCTTTATTCTGAGCCGTGGCTGGGTGCCGACACGCCACCCTGGCAGCTGATAATCAGCTCCGCTAGCTCGCGAAATGCCCCCTGCCCGCCGAATGCCTGGCACTGATAATCGGCGGCCTGGCGGGCAAAAATAGTAGCGTCGCCAGGGCAAGCCGCCAGCCCTACTAGGCCCAGAATAGCCACGTCGTTGGTATCATCACCAATGAAAGCCACCTGCTCGGCCGTGAGGTTTAAGCGGGTTAGAATCTCCGCCAGTAGTGGTGCTTTATCGCGAATACCTAAGTGTAACTCCGTGATTTTAAGCTTATCGGCGCGCTTCTGCACCGAGGGCGAACGCTCGCCGGTCACGATGCCCGTCTCGATACCTACGGCGCGCAAGCGCTCCACAGCCATGCCATCGCGGATGTTGAAGCGCTTGGACACCTCGCCACTCTCGCCGTAGTACACGCCGCCGTCGGTGAGCACGCCGTCGCAATCAGTGAGAACGAGTTTGATGCGGCGGGCTTTGGCAGTGAGGTCAGCGTGTTTCATGAAAGATTCTTCTCAAAATAATAGTCTAAATTACTACCGGGCCGCAGTAGCGCGGACTTTCAGTCCGCAAGTGCATTCGGCCAGTTTACTTGCGGACTGAAAGTCCGCGCTACTTAGATGGCCGTCCAGCCGCCGTCCACCACGAGGTTGGCCCCCGTCATGTAGGCCGAGGCATCGGAAGCCAGAAACACCACCGCGCCCTGGTAGTCGGTGGGCGCGGCCATACGGCCGAGCGGCGTCTTGGCGCTGTATTGCTTCACGAAGAAGGCATCCTGGCTGTTCTCTACCCCCCCAGGCGACAGGGTATTTACGCGCACGCCCCTCCCCCCCCAGTAGGCAGCCAGGTAGCGAGTAAAGTTCACCACCGCACCCTTCGCCATGGGGTAGGACGGTGATTTATAGAAGGTGTGCTCGCCAGCCTCGTTGCGGTAGATGCTTTGGTCGGGCCCCACGATGCCGTAGGTGCTGGCCACGTTGATGATGGAGCCGTGGCCCTGCTCCGCCATAGGCGTACCCAAAACCTGCGCTGCCAGAAAAATCCCCGTCACGTTTACTTCCAGTACTTTTTGGAACGTCGCGAGCGGAAAATTCTCAAACTTGCTGAGGTCGGCGGCCAGCGCCGGGTTTTCAAACATGTCGTTGATAGCCGCATTGTTGACCAACACGTCGATGTGGCCGAAGTGCTCAATAATGGTATCACGCGCCGCGGCCAGCGACTCGGGCGAAGTCACGTCTACCGCAAGCGGCAGGTGCACGGCGCCGGGCAGGCCAGCCGCTACTTCGCGGGCTTTGTCGAGGTGCAAGTCGGCCACCACTACGTTGGCGCCGGCCAAGGCCAGCGCTTCGCAGTGCTTCTGGCCAATGAGGCCGCACGCGCCCGTAACGATGGCCGTTTTATTGGTTAAGTCGAAGAAATTCATGCTGTGGCGCCAAGCTTCCGCTTCGCGTATTGCCGCGCAGCGGCGAAGTATCGTCAGGGTTGATTGATAGGAATAAAGTGGGACCGGGCTCATTTGCCCGGCCCCACCTTCGCCGCGTTATGGTGGCACGCAGAGCGGAAGCTTGACTAATGCCGCTCTTCGGTGCGCGCTACTTCTTTACCGGCGCAGCATTGGTCACCTTGCGGAACACAGCCTCTACGGGCTCGCCTTCGAGGCGCGAAGCGACGTCGCCTTTCTCGATGGCGTCTTTCAGCAGGGGTAGGACGGCCTCGTAGGCGGCCAGCGTTTTGGCCACGTCTTCGTCGGTGTGCGAGAAGCTCATGTTGTGGAAACCACCCCACAGGATCCCCTGCTTGAACAGCTCCTGCTGTACAAAAGCCTTCACCTCCAAGGGGTTGCCAGCGCTGGCATCGAAGGTAATGATGCTGCGGCAGTCGTAGCCGTAGCACTTAGTGTAGCTGCTGAGGCCGAGGTCGGCGGCGATTTTGTTATAGCCTTCCTTCAATTTGTTGCCCTGGCTGGCCAGGAACGCCGCCACGTTTTTCTCACGCATCTCGCTGATGGTGGCCACAGTAGCGGCCAGGCTCAGAGCCTCACCGCCGAAGGTGGTGAAGAAAAACACGTCTTGCTCAAACAGCTGCATCACGTCCTTGCGGCCGGTGAGCAACGCGATGGGCATACCATTAGCGCAAGCCTTGGAGAACACCGCCAAATCGGCCTTGATACCGAAGTACTCCTGCGCACCGCCCAGCGCAATACGGAAGCCGGTCCACATTTCATCAAAAATCAGCAACGTGCCGTTTTCCTTGCAAAGACGGGCCACTTCGTGCAGGAAGTTGTCCTTGGGCGCATCGAAAATGAACGGCTCCAGGATAACGCAGGCCACGTCGGGCGTCAATAACTCTTTGAATGAATCGAGGTTATTGTACTCGAAGGCGCTTACTAAATCCTTGCTTTCCTGCGGAATACCTTTGTCGCGGCTCGTGGTACCGATGTACCAATCGTGCCAGCCGTGGTAGCCGCAGCACAGCACGTCCTTGCGCCCCGTGAAGGCGCGCGACACGCGCACTGCCGCCGAGCACACATCGGCCCCGGTTTTGGAGATGCGGATGCTTTCGGCGTTCGGGATAATTTCGTGAATTAGCTCCGCTACCTCTACTTCCAGCTCGTGCATCATCGAGAACGTGATGCCGTCTTCGAGCTGCGCCCGAATTGCGTCGTCCACGCGGGGGTAGGCGTAGCCCAAGCTCAGCGGGCCGATACCCATCTGGTAGTCAATGTATTCGTTGCCATCGACGTCCCACACGTGGGCGCCCTTGCCACGCTTCACATACTTAGGGCTAGCGCCTTTCGTGTATTGGCCCGGACCCTTGGCGAGGGTTTGAGTGACCGGGGTCATTATCTGCTGCGCCCGGGCGTAGAGGTCGTCGGATTTGGGGAAATTCATAAGGCTAGAATGGCTGTCAAGCTATAACGTCAAAAAACAACAACGCCCGTGCTGCTTTGGCAAGCAAACGCTAGCTTAGCAGCACGGGCGCAGGAAAAATTACTCGGCAAATTCGTTTTCGACCACCTTAGTCTTGGCGCCAAACGAGTGCACGCCGTCGCCCAGGCGCTCGCCGATGCGGCGGGCAATGTGCTGGCCGGTAAAGCCCTCGTATTCGAGCACTTCGCTCAGCAGGCCGGGCTTGTACCAACGCTCCTTCAAAGCGAGGGGTAGGACCTTGGCCGTCAGCTCGTTTTCGAGCAGCAACTCAGCCAGAATGGAGTAGAGGCCGCCGGTCTGGAAGTGGTCTTCCAGCGTCACCACGAGGCTGCCGCCGCGTACTACGTTGAGCACGGCTTCGGTATCGAGCGGCTTGAGGCTACGCAGGTTCACCAGGCCCACCGAGTAGCCAGCTTCAGTCAGCAAGTCCTTGGCAATGAGCGCTTGCTCAAACAGCATCCCGTAGGTGAGGATGGTAATGTCGGTGCCTTCGCTCACAATCTCCGCCTTACCCATCACGAACGGCTCGTGCTGGTAGGTAGCCGGCCGCGTGTTCACGCGCACGTAGGCCGGGCTGGGCGAGGCCCAGATGGCGGGAAGCATGGCTAGCATATCCTGCTCGTCGGCGGGTGCAAAAACCGTCATGCCCGGAATGCCGCGCATCAGACTCACGTCTTCAATAGCTTGGTGGGTAGGGCCGTTGCCATCCGATAAAAAGCCGGGCACGAAAGCGCTGATTTTCACCGGCAAATTGCCAATGCCCACGTCGGTACGGATAAACTCAAACGCCCGCAGCGTGAGGAAGGTAGCCAGCGCGTGCACTACCGGCACGCGGCCGCGCAGGGCCAGGCCAGCCGCCGCGCCAATCATGGTTTGCTCCGTGATGCCGGTGTCGATGAAGCGGGCGCCCAGCGGACCGGGCAGGTTGCGGATGAGGGCGCGGTTTTCGGCCGTCATCACCAGCAAGCGCTCGTCGGCCAGGGCAGTTTCGTGGATAAGCTGTTCGTAATTCATGGCGATAATTATCTAACGGTCAGAGTTTCGCTGGTGAGGTTGGTAGCCTCCTGGCTGTGCAATTCTTTGAGGAGCGAAGTAATTTCTTCGCTGCTGAAGTTGCAGAACCAGCGGTCGGCGCGGCGCTCGATGCTGGGCAGGCCCCTACCCCGCACCGTGTCGCAAATAATGACCGAAGGCTTGTCTGGGCTGAAGGGTAGGGCCGTGAACGCTTCTTCCAACGCCGCAAAGTCGTGGCCGTCGATGCGCTTTACTACGGCGCCAAACGCCTCAAACTTAGGCGCCAGCGGCTCCAGCGGAATGAGGTCTTCGGTAGCAATGTTGGCCTGGAAGTGGTTGCGGTCCACCACAATAGTCAGGTTGTTCACCTTGTGGGCGCTGGCCACTAGCAGGGCTTCCCAACAGGTACCTTCGTTCAGCTCACCATCGCCGGTGATGACGATAACCTTCTGGTTTTGGCCGCGCATCCGCGCATCGAGTGCCACGCCCAGCGCCACGCTCGGCAAGTGGCCCAGCGAACCCGAATGAAACTCGACGCCCGGCACGGCGCGGTTGGGGTGCCAGTAGATGGAGTCGTTCGACTTCAAGTGGTTGCTAAGTCGCTCCTTGGGCATGAAGCCCAGCTCAGCAAACGTGCCGTAGAGCGCCGGCACATCGTGGCCTTTGCTCAGGAAGAGGTAGTCGCGCTCGGGGTCCGTGAGGTTGCCGGGGTGCACGTTGAGAAAGTCGGCGTAGAGATACACCAGCAGGTCGGCGCAGCTCAGCGAGGCGCCGGTAAAGCAGCCGCCATCGGTGCTGAGGCGAACGATGTGCTCGCGCACGCGCAGGGCGAGTTCGGAGAGCGCTTGTTTTTTTTCAGAAGTCATAAATACTCGTCTAGTTACTGCTTCAACGTCTGTCCTTGCGAGTACCAAGAAATTATCGCACTGGAAGGACACTCGAACGACGTTCTAGTGCGATTACTTCGGGTTGCACGCAAGGACACTTTTTAATTGCTTTTCTCTTTTGTTTGCCCCGCATTCACGGTTTTCAATTCGTCCAAATGATTGCGGTACCAGTTCACACCGGCCAGGTCGGCATTTAAGGCGTAAAGGTCCGGCCTTTGTTTTAATAAAGCCAGTATATCATCCAGGCCAAAGTGCGGATTGGCGGGGTAAAGCGCTTCGTACACGCCCTTTATAAAGTCGTAGTCCGCCGCGTAATCAATCGTAAAACGGTGCGACATGGAGTAGTCGAGGCCGGTTTCCCAGGTCACATTCGCTAGCCGAAAGCGGTCAGAATTTTCCCAAAAGAAGGGGGTAGTGTGTTCGCGCTCCAGGGGGCGCTTCGCTTCGCGCCAGGCCGCTTCGAGGGCGGCGAAGGTCATTACCTCCACGTCGTTGCCATCGGGGTAGGTAGCGGGGTGCAGGTTGCTCACAAAGTCGTACTGGCCCTTCGTCGCCTCATATACGCCCAGCACCTTGTCAATAATAGCGGGGTCGATAAGCGGGCAATCGCTCGGAATTTTCACCACCGCCTCCATCTCGCCAAAGTGCAGTGCCGCTTGGTAGTGGCGGTCGAGCAAATCGAGGGCCGAGCCTCGAAACACCTCGATGCCGTAGTTTTGGCACAGCTCAGCCAGTGGATCGTCGCTAGCTTCGTCGGTGGTGATGACGGCTACGCGACCCACTTTCGTAGCCTGCTGCACGCGCTCGACCTGCCGCACCAGCAGTGGTCGGCCCACCAAGTCGAGGCTTACTTTGTCGGGAAGGCGCGACGAGCCGCGTCGGGCTTGAATGAGCGTAAGCATAATGAACTAGCTAGTATAAAACGTTACTTATTCGGTACAAAGCGTAACGAAAGTAGCACTAGATTGAAGCGGCTTCTGTAGCACGGCTTTTACCAGCAAGCGGGCGCTCGCTGGCGACGGGCGCTGCCGGCTGGTATTGCCGCAAAAATGCTGGGCCCGAGCCCTGAAAACGCCCAAACTGCCGGCAAATATCGGCGATGCGCTGGGCGCTGGTGCCGCCGTTTTGGATGGGCAGCTTGCGCTTCAGGTCGGCCACGTCGAAGTACGAATGCACCGGAATACCCAGCGCTAGCCCCACGTAAGCCACAGTACTATACTGGGTTATAAGCTCAGCCGAATTTGCAATCATCTCCTCGGTATTGCCGCTGGTGTAGATGAGCGTACCGGGTGGGGCGTATTTTTTGACCTCGGCCGTGGCGCGGTCCATTTCCTCGTTGGGATGAAACTTGAAAATCATGGGCCGGCCGGCGGCGATGCGCGTGGCGTGGCGAATGAATTTTTTGCGGTTATCGGGCCGAAAGGTTTCGCGCATGTCGGTGGTAGCCACCAGCACATAGCCACGGTGCGGAAAGTTGTTATTACGCAGCTTCTCAACATCATCGAAATTGGGAATGCCCGTGACGATAATCTTTTCCTTATCGACCCCAATCATCTCAAAGTGCTCGGCATAGCCCGGCGAGGCCACGCAGTAGACATCACAGCAATTATTCATGCCATTGAGCGAGGTGCCGATGGCTAGAATGGGGAAGCGGGTGAAGCGCTTGACGAGCCGCGCCCACAGGTGTAGCGGGTCGGTCATGCCTTCTTGCACAAATACCGACTTGGTGTGCTTGAGCAATGGCCAGGGCACCACAATATCGGAGCAGCACACCACCAGGTCATACTGGTGGCCCAGTTCGCGGTTTTCGAAGTCGCGGCGCAGCTGGTGCTGCGCCACGTAGCGGTCGGCCTTTTCTTTTATTAAGCCCTGTACAATGGTCTTATCCAGGATATTATTGCGCAGCAGCCACTCATAAAAGCCGCGCATCCAGCCGTCGTAGTACAGCTGGCTGAAATACGGCTCGTACTCGTCTTCGAGCAGCTGCGCCACGCGGTGCATCTGGGTAGTCTGGTTGGGCGAGCCGATAAGGTACAGCGCTTTTTTCACTGACGAAAAGTAGATAAGTACACAAAAAATACACCCGCGGCCGAATCGTTGGCGCCGTGGTGAGGGGTAGGGCAGTGTACCCACCGCGGTGCCGCCGATTACTTTCGGGCTGGCTCCCGTCCTACTTGCTCTTGGTATGCGCTTATTTTCTTCATTTCTAACGCTTGGGGTGGTTCTACTGGCGCTGGCTGGCCGCGCCCAAGCGCCCTGCCCTACCCCTGCCTGGGTGCCCGACCTGGGCCAGGGCCAGTACAAAAACCCGGTACTCTATGCCGACTACTCCGACCCCGACGTGCTGCGGGTGGGGCGCGACTACTACCTCACCTCCTCGAGCTTTAACGCGGCACCGGGGCTGCCGATTCTGCATTCGCAAGACCTGGTGAACTGGACCATCATCGGCCACGGGCTGCCCGTGCAGCTGCCCCGCGCCCGCTACGACCAAGTGCAGCCCGGCAATGGCGTGTGGGCGCCGGCCCTGCGCTTTCATCGAGGCCTATTTTACCTTTACTACCCCGACCCAGATCTGGGTATTTTTGTAATTACGGCCAAAAACCCGGCTGGGCCCTGGAGCCAGCCCGTGTGCGTGAAAGCTGCCAAAGGCTGGATTGACCCCTGTCCGCTTTGGGATGAAGATGGGCGCGCCTACCTCGTGCACGCCTTTGCAGGCAGCCGCGCGGGTATCAAGAGCGTCATTCATGTGAGCGAGATGGCGCCCGATGGGTTCAGCCTCCTTGGCGAGGACAAGCTGGTGTTTGATGGCCACCAGCACCACCCCACCATTGAGGGGCCCAAGTTTTACCGGCGCCACGGTTACTACTACATTTTTGCGCCGGGCGGCGGCGTGCCCACGGGCTGGCAGGTGGTGCTACGCAGCAAAAATGTGTTTGGCCCCTACGAAGACAAAATCGTGCTGGCCCAGGGCCAAACGCCCACCAACGGCCCGCACCAGGGCGCGTGGGTCGATACGCCCGATGGCAAGCAGGACTGGTTTCTGCACTTTCAAGACCAAGGCGCCTATGGGCGGGTGGTGCACCTGCAACCCATGACGTGGCAGCATGACTGGCCCGTAATGGGCCGCGACACCGACGGCGATGGCACCGGTGAGCCTGTGCTTACTTACCGCAAGCCCGCAGTGCCGGGCCGGGTGGTAGTAGCCGTGCCAGCTACTACCGATGAGTTTGCTACCGGCCAGCCAGGCCTGCAATGGCAGTGGCAAGCCAACCCGCAGCCACAGTGGCTAGCCCCTACCCCCCTCGGCGTCGGCCAACTTTACTTGGCTGCCGCGCCCACGCCAGACGAGGCCAAAAACCTGTACTTGGTGCCCAGCCTGCTTTTGCAAAAGCTGCCCGCCGCGCAGTTCACGGCTACTACCAAGCTCCTGTTTGCGCCCCAGGCCGAGGGGGGGCGCGCTGGCCTCGTGGTGCTGGGCCTGGACTACGCTACCCTTACGCTCTCGCGCCAGGCCGGAGGCTTGCTCCTGAGCCAAACCACTTGCCAGCGGGCCGACCAGGGCGCCGCCGAAACCGCAGTCGCCACGGCCACCCTGCCGCTGGGCCAGCCGCTATACCTGCGCGTGGCGGTGCGGGCCGGGGCGCGCTGCCAGTTTAGCTACAGCGCCGATGGGGAGCAATTCACGGCGCTCGGGCCCGAGTTCACGGCCCGCGAGGGGCGGTGGGTGGGCGCCAAGCTGGGCTTGTTTTGCCTGAACGGCAGCACGGGGGTAGGGGCTACCCAGCTCGCCGTAGACTGGTGGCGAGTGACGCCTTAATTGTTTAGTTTTTTCTTGACACAATCGATTGCATAGCCAGGGTAGCGGATATTTGTCCTACTTTCGTTTTCCATTCGTTTTTTCCCGCCCTATGCACAAGCTGGCTACACTTGACTACATAGTCTTTTTTGTTTACTTTTTGATAGTCGCCGGCTACGGCATTTGGATTTATAACCGAAAGACGGGTCACGACGGCTCGGTAGACGGCGATTCGAAAGACTACTTTCTGGCCGAGGGCTCGCTCACGTGGTGGGCCATCGGCTCGTCGCTGATTGCCTCCAACATTTCGGCTGAGCAGTTTGTGGGTATGGCCGGCTCAGGCTTCAAAATCGGCCTGGCCATTTCGGCCTATGAGTGGATGGCGTCCGTGACGCTCATTATCGTGGCCACGTTCTTCATCCCGGTGTACCTGAAGAATAAAATCTTCACCATGCCGCAGTTTCTGCACCAGCGCTACAACGGTACGGTGGCCATGATTATGGCCATTTTCTGGCTGGCGCTGTACGTGGTCGTGAATTTGACCTCGATTCTGTACCTGGGCGCCATTGCGGTGAGTAGTGTATCGGGCCTAAACCTAACGTTTTGTATGTACGGGCTAGCCATTGCCGCCGTCATCATCACGCTGGGCGGCATGAAGGTTATCGGTTTTACCGACGTTATTCAGGTGTTCTTCCTCATCTTGGGCGGCCTGGCCACTACTTACTTGGCCCTCAACATGGTATCGGAGCACTTCGGCACTACGGGCGTAGTTAGTGGCTTCAACATCTTGATGGGCAAAGCCAACGAGCACTTCCACATGATTGTGAAGCGCGACGACCCCAACTACATCGACCTGCCCGGCCTGACGGTGCTGCTCGGCGGCCTCTGGATTGTGAACCTCAACTACTGGGGCTGCAACCAGTACATCACGCAGCGCGCCCTGGGCGCCGACCTGCCCACCGCCCGTGGCGGTCTGCTCTTCGCAGCTTTTCTCAAGATGCTGATGCCCGTGATTGTGGTGCTGCCCGGCATCGCGGCCTACGTGCTGTATAAGGAAAACGTGTTTGGTGCCGCCGAGTTTGGCCAGGGCGCCGACCTCAACCCCGACCGTGCTTACCCGGTGCTGCTCAACATCTTGCCGGTAGGCTTGAAAGGCTTGTCGTTCGCAGCCCTCACGGCTGCCGTGGTAGCTTCGCTGGCCGGCAAAGCCAACTCGATTGCGACCATCTTCACGCTCGACGTGTACAAGAAGGTGCTGAACGTGAATGCTTCGGAGAAGAAAATGGTGGCCGTGGGTAAAATCTCGGTGGTCGTGGCCATGCTGCTGGGCATCCTCATCGCGCCGCACTTAGGTATTGACAAGAAGGGCGGCTTCCAGTTCATTCAGGAATACACGGGCTTCGTGTCGCCGGGCATCTTCGCCATGTTCATCCTGGGCTTTTTCTGGAAGAAAACCACGTCGGGCGCCGCGCTTTTCGCCACCATCGGCGGCTTCCTGTTCTCGATTGTGCTCAAGTTCCTGCCCGGCATGATGGACCTCTCGTTCTTGGCGCCGTTCGGCTTCGCTGTGAAGCCCGAAGGCTCTAACATCTACGAGATTCCGTTCCTCGACCGCATGGGCTTCGTGTTCGTGTTCTGCATCGTGGGCATGATACTCATCAGCCTCATTCAGGGTAAGGGCGGCCCCAGCCCCAAAGGCCTCGAAATCGATTCGAGCATGTTCCGCCCCAACCGCAGCTTCGCCATTGGCTCAGCTATCGTACTGACCATCATCACGATGCTCTACATCCATTTCTGGTAAGCCGCCGCTGCGCGCTACCAACAAAAAAAGCACCCGCCGCGGCGGGTGCTTTTTTTGTGCCTAAGGGGGTAGAGAATCCCTACCCCCTTAGGCGACTTGAATTTGAAAGCCTGCCTGCTCCACGGCCTGCACCACTTGCTCGGCGCTAAGCTGCGCGGCGCTAACGGTCAGAATCTTGTCTGGGTTGGCGGTATTGACCTGCCAGTTGCCGGCTCCGGCCTCGCGGTTGAGAGTCGGCGTCACGGCCTTGATGCAGTTGCCGCAGTTGATGTTGGTTTTGAATTTCAGGGTTTGCATGGCGAAAGAATTGGGGAAGCCACCAGCCGGTGGCCACCCCGCTATAACGTGATTTCAGGGTGGCCGGTGCCCACCCTGGGGCACAGAATTACGCCCCAGGCAAGCAACATTCGGGGGCGCTGAATACCCGGTGGCCTTACTTTTTCACCAGGTTCATGCCGCACTTGGGGCACTTGCCGGGCTGGTCGCGCACTATGTCGGCGTCCATGGGGCAGGTGTAGGTAGTGGCTACTACGCTCTCGGTAGCGCCGGGTGCGGCGGTGCTGTCAGCGGCTACGGCCGTGGTAGCAGCGGGGGCCGTGGTCGTGGTTTCGGTCGAGGTTTTGTTGTCCGAGCAGCTGGTAAGTACGCAGCTGAGGCTGGCCAGGGCCAGACTCCAGGTCAGGAATTGCTTCATGAGTATTGAGAAAAAGAAAGGGGGTAGGGTACTAAAATGAACTGGACTGCAGCCTCATACGGTGCAGGTTACTTTATAGATTTTTTACATAGCCATGCCGCTCCTATGGTCGTCGGGAGCGCCTTGGCGCAGGGTAGATTCGCTTTGCAGCAGGTAGGCGCCGGCCACCACCACGCGGGCGCCGGGCGGCAGGCCACGCACAATGGGCACGGTGGCCGCCGTGCCCTCGCCCAGTTGCACCCGCACCCGCCGATACTGGCGTATGCCGGTTTGCAGCCACACGTAGCTGGCGGCTCCGTCGTGCAGCACGGCTTCTTGCGGCACCCGTAGGGGGGTAGGGTTGGTAGGCAAAGCAGCCACGGCCGCCGCGGGTGCGGGCAACAGCACATTGGCCTGGGCGCCGGGCCGCAGCCGCCCACCGGGGTTGGCCACCTGGATGCGGGCTAGCGTAATCTGGCTGCTGCCGCTCAGCTCGGGGCTGAGAAACACCACGCGGCCGGGTAGCGGCTGAGGTTGGCCCGCCACCTGCACCGCCACGCGGGTGCCCAACGGCAGCCGGCCCGCGTCGGCGGGCAAGAGCTGGGCCTCGACCCACACGCGGCTGAGGTCGGTGAGGGTAAGCAGCGGCGAGCCCTGGGCCACGTACTGGCCCTGCGTCACGGCCAGCGACTGCACCGTGCCGGTGCGCGGGCTGTAGTACGTAACGAGCGCGCTCGGCCGGCCGCTGGCCGCCAGCTGCCGCAGCTGCCCGCCCGACACCCCCAGCAGCCGCAGCTGCTGGGCCGTGGCCTCGGCAAAGTGCCGGTAGGTGGGGCCGGGCACCAGCCGGTCTTGGGCCAGGGCCAGCACGTACTCGCGCTGCAAGCTCTGCAGCTCCTCGCTATACACCGAAAACAGGGGCGCGCTGCGGTGCAGCACCTGCCCCGTTTGGCGCACGTAGAGGCGCTCGACGCGACCCGCCACCCGGCTGCTCACGCTTTCGGTGCGCTGCGCATCGGCCGCCACGGTGCCCGTGAGCACGGCCAGCGGCGCCAGTGTCGCGGCGGCAATGTCAGTAGCAACTTCTTTAGCACCAATTATCTGCGTTTTGATATTACCCAGCTCAACCTGCTGCTGCGTGAGCACGAGGTCGGGGCTGCCGGGGTGGGAAGCCAGTTCGGTGGGCGTCATCTTTTGGGCAGCGGGGCGGGCCGAAGTCTTGACCAAGTCCATGCCACAAATAGGACAGCTGCCGGGCTCCGTTTCGTGCACCTGCGCATGCATGGAGCAGGTGTACACGGCCGCCGTGGTCGCGGTGGCCACCGGCTTGGCGGGTACCGCCAGCAAATCCATGTGGCAGATGGGGCAGCTGCCGGGGCCTGCCGCGTGCACTTGCGGGTGCATCGAGCAGGTGTAGTAAGCCGCCGGGGTGGCGGTGGCCGCGGGCTGGCCCGGCTGGCAGGCGCCCGCCCCGAGCCCCAGCAGCAGCCCAAGCAGTAGCCGGCCCAGGTGGCTGCGGGCCCCCGAAGATAGCCGAGTGGTTTTAGTCATGCGCAGGGGGGGTAGGGACAGCGCCAGCTTGCACAAAGCCTTCGCTATCAATTAGGTATTGGCCATTGGCAGCCACATCTTCGGTGCCGCTGAGGCCGTGCAGCACCTGCACCTGGCTAGCCGTGCGTTGGCCGGCCTGCACGGCCACGGGCACAAACGTGCCGCCCCGCCGCACAAAGGCCACCTGCCGGGTGCCCAGGTCTACCACGGCGGCACGGGGCAGCCAGAAGCTGCCGGCCACCGCCGGCCGCGCCGCCGGCACCACCGTGCCCGTGAGGCGCTGGCCGCGTCGCAAAGTACCTTGGCTATTAGGCAAATACACGCGCACGGCCGCCACACTAGCCCCGGCCCGAAACTCAGGCTCTACCAGGTCGAGGCGGGCGGTGTGGGGGGGTAGGGTGGTGCCTTCGGCTATCACGCGCAGCGCCTGGCCGGGCTGCAGCCGCCCCAGCTCGGCCGGCGTAGGCTGGAAAATCCCCCACACCTGGTCAGTATTCACCACCTGAAAAATAGTCTGGCCGGTGCTCACGTAGGCGCCTTCGGTAAGGGTAAGACGGGTAGCTTGCGGAGCGCTGGGGGGGGTAGGCGCCGCTTGGGCGCTGCCCATGCCGGTGGCGGCTCCGGTCATGCCGGCGCCGGTTTCCTCGGCTGGCGCCGCGGCGGCAAGGGGCGCGTTGGCGAGCGCGGTTTCGACCACGTAGCCGTCGTAGGGGCTGAATATAGCTACCCGATAGCTGGGGCGGCGGGTGCGGGCCAGGTCGCGCAGCTGGCTGTCAGTCAGGCCCAGGAGTTGCAGCTTCTGCCGCGCACCGCGCACCAGCGGTGCGTTGTCGGCATCGTTGGCCAGCACAAACAGTAGCTCCTGCTCGGCCGTTACCAGCTCGGGGCTATAGAGCTCCAGCAGTTTCTGGCCCCGGCGCACGGGCTGGTAATTGTAGCGCACCAGCAGCCGCTCGATGCGCCCACCCACGCGCGCGGCCACCGCCCGGCTGCGGCGCGGGTCGTACTCCACCACGCCGGGCAGGGTGAGGGTATCGGCCGCCGCACCCGCCGCTATGGCCGCGGGGCGCACCGTAGCCACAGCCGCCACCACGGCCGCGTTGGGCGCCTGCCCCACGCTGCGCAGGTCGGCCGCGGCGGGCGGGCCGCTGGTGCCCGTGGCTTTGGGCACCAGGTCCATGCCGCAGATGGGACAGCTGCCGGGCGCCTCACGCACGATTTGGGGGTGCATGGGGCAGGTATACTGCGCGGCCGCGCTGGCGGCCACCGGCTGCTCGGCGGCCGCGTTGGCAGGACCATGGGCCTGGCCGTGGCAGCCCAGCAGCAGTAGCGGCAGGCCCACGGCGGCCAGCCGCAAACTACGCAATAGCTTATTGCTCAAGTTCCTGGTCATAGCGCACGGTAAGGGTAAGGAGCTCATTTTGCGTGTCGAGGTACTGCAGGCGGGTGAGGAGCCAGGTGTTCAGAGCTTCGACCACGGCGGGCAGCTGGGCGGTGTTTTGCTGATAAGCCAGCAGCGTGACTTGGTAGCTTTTGCGCAGGGCGGGCAAGATGCCTTTCTCGAAGTTTTCGACCTGCTCGCGCTTGGTCGTCAGGTCCGATTGCAGGGCGCTGAGGCGGCCGGCCGCCTCATTAAGCAGGGCGGCGCGCTGCTGACGCACGGCCTGGGCCTCGTAGCCGAGCGCGGCCGTGTTGGCCCGGTACTCGCGAGCAGCCCAGGGCACCATCGGCAGCGTAACCATCCCCATGACCGTGAACTGGTTGGGCGTGTTGCCAATACCGTTCATGTGGTCGTAGCGCACCCCAAAATCGGGGCGGCGGCGGCTGGCTTCCACGGCCTGGTTGAGGCCCACCACGGCCAGCGAGCGGTCGAGGCCGCGCACGTCGCTGCGGCGGGCGGCCAGGGCGGCCGTGTCGGGCAGCGGCGCCAGCGGGGGGGTAGGCAGCAGCGTATCCACGGCAAACTCGGTGGCGGGGTCGCGGGCCATTAACGTATTGAGGGCGATGGTATTTTGGCGCAGCTGGCCGTAGAGCACGGCGTGGTCGTTGCCGTGCATGGCCACCCGCGCCTGCACCTGGTAGATGCTGGCCAGCGACGCCTGGTTGTAAGGGTAGCGTGCCTGCGCCACCTTCTGCAAAAAATCGAGCAGGTAGGCGCTTTCGTCCAGCACCTTCAGCTTCTTTTCCAGCACTACGCGGCCGTAGTATAAGGTGCGGGCCTGGGCGCGCAGTTCGTTGAGCGACGCCGCCTGGCCGGCCTGCTCCACGGCAGCCTGGCCGGCCAGGTAGGCGCGCTTGGCGCGCTGCTTGGCCGGGTTGGGCAGCATCTGCTCTACCGATACCATCTGCATGCCCATGGCCTGGCCGTTATTCATATCCTTCACGGCCTGCTGGTTATAAGGCGTCATCCAGTAGCCGGCGCTCACTTTGGGGGCTTCCCAGGTGCTGGCACCGGCCACGGCGGCGTCTTTGGCCTGGGCGCGGTAGGCGTACTGGCGCAGGGCCGGGTTGCGCTGCTGCACGGCGCGCAGCACCGAGTCGAGCGGCAGCACGTGCGGCTGGGCCGCCGCGCCAAAAGTTACGGCGAGCAGCAGGGGTAGCAAAAAGCGGATGTTGCGGAAGTAAGTCATCGTCATTCCTCGTTAATGCGTCACGGCCAGCACGTCTAGCTTGCCAAACTTGCGCAGCTCGTACTCCTTGGTCATCAAGAAGATAAGCGGCGTCACCAGCAGAATATGCGTCGAAGACGTGAACACGCCCCCAATCATGGGCAGCACAATGGGCAGCATCACGTCGGAACCGGTGCCAGTGGCCCACAGCACGGGCACCAGCCCAAACAGCGCCACCGACACCGTCATCAGCTTGGGCCGCAGACGCTTGGCCGCGCCGTGAAACACCGCCTCGCGCAGGTCGTCGTTCGTGATGGTGGTGCTGGAGTTGCCCTTGGCGGCCACCAGCTGCTGCATGGCGTCGTTGAGGTAAATGACCATGATGACGCCCGTTTCCACGGCTAGCCCAAACAAGGCGATGAAGCCCACGGCCACCGCCACCGACAAATGCACGCCGTAGAAATACACCAGGTACGCCCCGCCAATGAGCGCAAACGGGATGGTGACCAAGCTCAGCAGCGCCTCGCGCACCGAGTGAAACGCGAAGTACAGACAGCCAAAAATTACGGCCAGCACCAGGGGTAGGATAATCAGCAGCGTGCGCTGCGAGCTAATCAGGTTTTCGTACTGCCCGCTCCACTCCAGGTAGTAGCCGGCGGCAGCTTGCCCTGCATGCTTTGTACCTTCTGCATGGCCTCGCTCACGGTGCTGCCCAGGTCGCGGTCGCGCACGTTAAACAGCACCGCGCCCCGCAGCTGCGCGTTCTCCGAGTTAATCATGGGCGGGCCGTTTTCGAAGCGCAGGTTGGCCACGGCCGACAGCGGCACCGGGCCGTAGGCGGTGGTTTGGATGGGAATGCGGCCCAGCGCGGCCAGGCTGTTGCGAAAGTCTTCGGCCAGGCGCACGCTGATGGCGAAGCGCCGCCGGCCCTCCACCGTGCTGGCCACGGGCGCGCCACCGATGGCCATTTCTACCACCTCGTTTACCTGGTCTACGCTCAGGCCGTAGCGCGCCAGCTGCGGGCGGTTGAGGTCAATTTGCAGGTATTTGCCGCCCGTGATGGGGTCCACGTACAGGTCTTGCACGCCAGGCACGCCGCCCAGCGCCGCCCGCACCTGCTGCGAGATGTTATAAATCGTATCGAGCTGCTGGCCATACACTTTCACGCCCACATCGGTCCGAATGCCGGTGCTCAGCATGTTGATGCGGTTGATGATGGGCTGCGTCCAGCCGTTTACCACGCCCGGTATTTGCAGCTTGCCGTTCAGCTCCGCGATGAGCTTGGCCTTGGTCATGCCGGGGCGCCACTCGGCGCGGGGCTTGAGCTGAATGATGGTTTCAATCATGCTCAGCGGGGCGTTGTCGGTAGCGGTGCTGGCCCGGCCGGCCTTGCCCAGCACGCCCTGCACCTCGGGCACTTGCCGGATTATCTTGTCCTGCACCTGCAAAATGCGCTTCACCTCGGTGTTCGACACGTCGGGCTGCGTGATGGGCATAAACAGAATCGAGCCTTCATCGAGCGGCGGCATAAACTCGGTGCCCAGGCTCAGCAGCAGCGGAATGCTGATGGCCAGCAGCGCCAGGTTGATGCCGATGGTGGTTTTGCGCCACGTCAGGCACCAGTTGATGAGCGGCGCGTACACCCGTTCCAGGCCGCGATTAATAGGGTTTTGCTCCTCGGTTTTGAACTTGCCCTTCATAAAGAAGGACAGCAGTACCGGCGCCAGCGTCACGGCCAGCACCGCGTCGATGAGCAAAATAAACGTCTTGGTATACGCCAGCGGATGAAACAGCTTGCCCTCCTGCCCGGTGAGCAAAAACACCGGCAGAAAGGACGCTACGATAATAATCGTGGAGAAAAATATCCCCCGCGACACCTGCTTGCTGGATTTCTCGATAATAGCGAGGCGCTCGTCGTTAGTCATGATGCAGGGGTTCGAGAGTGGAAACTTGGCCGGCGACTTGGCTAGCGGTCGCGGCTTCCTCCGCTGCCTGGTGCAGCGCCAGGTTGCGGTAGGCGTTTTCGGCCATCACGATGCCGTTATCGACAATGACGCCGATGGCCAGGGCTATCCCCGTGAGCGACATGATATTAGAGGAAATACCGAACGCGTTCAGCAAGATGAAGCTGGCGGCGATGGTAATCGGGATCTGCAGCAAAATGCTGAGCGCACTGCGCCAATGGAACAGAAACACCAGTACCACCAGCGACACCACGTCCATTTCTTCGAGCAGCGTGTGCTTGATATTGGCCACCGACTCCTCGATGAGCCCGCTGCGGTCGTACACAATATCGAACGACACGCCGGGGGGTAGGCCCTTGGCTACCTCGGTCATTTTGGCCTTCACGCGGGTGATGACGTCGTCGGCGTTTTCGCCGTAGCGCATCACCACAATGCCGCCCACGGCCTCGCCCTCGCCGTTGTGGTCGAAGATGCCAAGGCGGCTTTCGCCCGTCATCTGCACCGTGCCGAGGTCGCGCAGGCGCAGCGGCACGCCGCCGGGGCGCGTCAGCACCGGCACGTTTTCGAGGGTAGCCACGTCCTGGATGTAGCCACTCGTTTTGATGATGTAGCCCACGCCCGACTGCTCAAACTTGCGCCCGCCGGCCTCGTTGTTGTTGCTGCGCACGGCCGCCAGCACCTGCGGCAAGCTCACGTTATAATAGGTGAGTTTGGTGGGGTCCACCGTCACCTGGTACTCGGGCTGGAAGCCGCCGAAGCTGGCTACCTCGCTCACGCCGGGCACCGTTTGCAGGCCAAATTTTACGTACCAATCTTGCAGGGCACGCTGCTCGCCCAGGTCCAGCTTGGGCGCGTGCAGCGTGTACCACAGCACGTGGCCCACGCCCGTGCCATCGGGCCCCAGCGTGGGGGCGAGGCCGGCCGGCAGCAGCCGTTGGGCCACATTGAGGCGCTCCAGCACCCGCTCGCGGGCCCAGTAGATGTCGGTGTCGTCGTTGAAGATGACGTACACGAAGCTCATTCCAAACATGGAGGCGGCGCGCACAGCCCGCACCTGAGCCAGCCCTTGCAGGTTGGTCACGAGGGGGTAAGTCACCTGGTCTTCGATAATTTGGGGGCCGCGTCCTGCCCACTCGGTGAACACAATCACCTGGTTTTCTGACAGGTCGGGGATAGCGTCAATCTTACTGACCCGAATGGAGAAGATGCCCCACACCAGCAGCACCACCGCCACTACCAGCACGAGCCCTCGGTGGCGTAGCGAAAAAGAAATAAGTTGCTCAATCATCTGATTAGCAGCAAAAAGTGAAGCTAGCGCTGACTAAGCCGGAAGCCCGAGCAAGACTACCAGCGGGCCACCATGGCCCCAGCGCCCGTGCGGCGGCCGCCAAGCAGACCACGCACGAAAGCCCCGCGGCCAACCGGCCGGGGGAGCAAGGCAACACCCAGAAGCTAAATCAGGAACGCGTGCCCGCGCACATAGGCGGGGCAATCGGGCGGCGGGGCGGCCGTGGCCAGCAGCGGCGCGGCTGGCGCTTCGGCCGGGTAGGTGGGGGTAGGGAGGCGGTACGCAAGGCGCAGCGCGGCGGGGGCCGGCACGGCCAGCGGCACCGGCAGCTTGAGCTGCGCGGTGGTCAACTTCACATCCTTGAGGGTGCTGCTCAGCTTTTGGTCGTGGCAGCAGCCGGCGGGCTTTTTGGGGAGTGGGCAGCAGCAGGGTTTTGCACTCACCGCCATCGACACCCCTGTGAGCGTATCGCCGCAAAAGTGCATGATGTACACCAGCCCCGGGCTGGATAACAGGTAGCTCAAGAGCAAAAACAAACTGGCGAAGCGCTTCAAAAGAGAAAGTCGGTAGCTAAAACTGATGCAAAGTTACGGCGCCCAGCGGGGGTAGGGCTTATAGAATTACATACGCGCAAGTATAAGATTCGCGTACGTATGAGAAGGTCATGCAGCGCGCAGCGAATCATCTCGCGTGCAGCAGTAATCTTAATCGCCAGCAGTAAAGCGAGCGAGAGACTTCCCTACGGTCTGCCTGATGTTTTACTATGCAGACTGCGCGCCCTACTCACGCGAAGTTTCTAACAGCAACCCGCACGCTTGCGTTTCCGCATCCAAGAATAACTCGCCCGAATTCTGTACGGCGCGTGGGTAATTGCGTGCCGCTACTCCGGCACGGGCGTCGTCCCTTTGTCGTTACAGTACCTGAACCTACGCTGGCCCTGCGCCGCCTTACTATAATGGACCCTACCACCCTGGCCCCGGCTACCGAAACGGCCACCTTCGACATCGAGGGCATGACCTGCGCCTCCTGCTCCAACTTCGTGGAGCGGGCCCTCAGCCGCACGCCCGGCGTGCAGCGCGCCGTGGTAAACCTGGCTACCGAAAAGGCCACCATCGATTTTGTCCCCACCCAAATTGACCGCGCTGGCCTCCGGGCCGCCGTAGAAGAAGCCGGCTACGTCGTGGCCGAAACGGCTGCCGCCCAAGCCGCCGCCGGCCAGCCAGCCAGCCCCCTGGCCGCCACCGACGACGAGCTGGCCGCCCGCAAAGCTGCGGCCTACGCCCGGCTGCGCCGCCGCTTTGGAGTAGCCATGGTGCTGGCTGCCGCCGTGATGCTGCTGAGCATGACCATGCTGTGGCCGGCCCTGGCAGCACAGGTTAATATGTCCTTGCTCAACTATTTGCAGCTGGCCCTGACCTTGCCCGTAGTGCTGTACTGCGGCCGCGAGTTCTATGTGGCGGCCTGGAACGGGCTGCGGCACCGCACCGCCAGCATGGACACCCTCATTGCGGTGGGCACGGGCGCGGCGTTTGCCTTTAGCCTGGTGGTCACGCTGGCGCCGGGCGTGCTCACCAGCCGCGGCATCGCGCCGCACGTGTACTACGACACCACGGCCACCATCATTGCCCTCATCTTGCTGGGCAAGGTGCTAGAGGCGCGGGCCAAGTCGCAAACCTCGGCCGCCATGCGGGCGCTGCTGGGCTTGCAGGCCCGCACGGCCCGCGTGGTGCGCAGCCTGCAAGAGGTAGACGTGCCCATCGAGCAGGTGCAACTGGGCGATGTGGTGGTGGTGCGCCCCGGCGAAAAAGTGGCCACCGACGGCCGTATTCTGGCTGGCTCCTCCGCCCTCGACGAGTCGATGCTGACCGGCGAAAGCCTGCCCGTAGAGAAAAAAACCGGCGACCCGGTGTTCGGCGCCACGCTGAATAAGACGGGCTCTTTCCGCTTTACGGTGACCAAAGTGGGCGCCGAAACCATGCTGGCCCAGATTGTGAAGCTCGTGAGCGACGCCCAGGGCAGCCGCGCGCCCATTCAGCGGTTGGCTGACCGGGTAAGCGCGGTGTTTGTGCCCACGGTTATCATCTTGGCCATCATCACATTCGGAATGTGGTTCGGTTTGGCGCCCGCTGCCACCCGGCTGCCGCTGGCGCTCACCAACTTCGTAGCCGTGCTCATCATTGCCTGCCCTTGCGCGCTGGGGCTGGCCACGCCCACAGCCATCATGGTGGGCACCGGCAAAGGGGCTGAATTTGGCGTGCTCATCCGCAACGCCGAGGCCCTCGAAAAAGCTTACCAGGTCGATACCGTGCTGCTCGACAAGACCGGCACCATCACCTTGGGCGAGCCCGCCGTCACGGATTTCCTACCCCTGCCCGGCTACCAAGCCGCCAGCCTCCTACCCCTGCTCGCGGCCATCGAGCGCCAGAGCGAGCACCCGCTGGCCGCCGCCGTAGTGCGCTACGCCGAGCTGACTTTGGCCGAAACCAGCCCCGCCCCTACCCCCCTTACCGCCACCAGCTTTCGGGCCGTGGAGGGCCAAGGCGCGGTGGCCACGGTAGCCGGCCGGCCGGTGCTCATCGGCAACCAGCGCCTGCTGCGCGAGGCTGGCGTGGTGCCCACCCCCGCGCAGGAAACAGCCGCCGCCAGCCTATTGGCGCAGGCCAAAACGGTGCTCTACGTGGCCCTCGATGGCCAGCCCGCCGCCGTGCTCGGCGTAGCCGATACGCTGCGCCCGACCTCGCTAAGCGCCATTCGGCAGCTGCAAGCGCAGGGCCTGGAGGTCATCATGATGACCGGCGACAACCCCCAAACCGCCGCCGCCGTGGCCGCGCAGGTGGGCATCACGCGCTACGTAGCCGAGGTGCTGCCCGCCGACAAGGCCGGCCACGTGCAGGCCCTGCAGGCCGAGGGCCGCACCGTGGCCATGGTGGGCGATGGCATCAACGATGCGCCCGCCCTGGCCCGCGCCGACGTGGGCCTGGCCATGAGCACCGGCACCGATGTGGCCCTCGAAGCCGCCGCCATCACCCTCATGCGCGCCGACTTGCAGGGGGTGGCTACCGCCATCGCGCTCTCGCGCCACACCATGCGCACGATTAAGCAAAACCTGTTTTTCGCGTTCATGTACAACACGTTGGGCATTCCCATCGCGGCCGGCCTGCTCTACCCCTTCACCGGCTGGACGCTTTCGCCCATGCTGGCCGCCGGTGCCATGGCCCTCAGCTCCGTGTCGGTGCTCACCAATTCGCTGCGGCTGCGCCGCTTTTCTATCGAGAAGCGATAAGCCGTTCTTCGTTGTTCCGGCCGGTTTCTTACCGGCGGGGAGGGGGTAGGGCCCGCGCCAGCCTTGGGCGCACTTCTAATCTCCTCTAAGCAAAAACAGCCCGCCGATATTCGGCGGGCTGTTTTTGCTTTATGGGTGCAAGCTTACGCAAGTATTCCGAGCCCGCAGCTTAGTAACCGGGGTTCTGCGCCAGGTTCGAATTTACCGCTATCTGCTGGTTAGGAATAGGGAAGATGAGGTAGGTGGCGGCACTGGTCGCAGGTCCTTCCTGAATGGGGCCCAAGAACTTACCAAAGCGTATCATGTCTTGCCGGCGCCATTGTTCTAGGTATAGCTCGCGGCCGCGCTCGTCGTAGAGGGCCGTCAAATCCACGCTGGCCAGCGCCCCGGCATTGCGCGAGGTGTGGGTGCGGATGGAATTGACCAGCGCCAGCGGAGTGCTGCCATAGGTGCCGGCGCTGGTGGCGGTGCCGCCGCGCAAGATGGCTTCGGCCTTCATCAGCAGCACGTCGGGCAGGCGCAGGTGCACCATGTCATTGTCGATGGTACCGGCCCCGTTGTTGGTGAAATCGGGCGGGTACTTCATTGGCCGGATGCCCGTGCGCTCCAGCGAGCTGGCATCGGTTTCGATAATATGAACTTCGCGGGTGAAGGCTAGCGGCGCGCCGGTACGGTCTACCAAGGGGGCGTCGGTGGTCAGGTTGTACTGCTGGCCGATTAGAAAACCCACGTTCTGGCGCTTGCCAGGGTTAGTGGGGCCATTGGCGTAGGTATATACCGTGCCCCGGCGAATGTCAGTCGCGCCAAACTTATCGTAGAAATCAGATAAGGCAGTAGGGCCATTGTAGCCCGTCGGGGTCATGTTGTAGTGCGAAATAAAGCGCCACAGGTCATATTGCGCGCCGCTGCTTACCCCCCCGATATTGAGCTCAGTGAAGATGTTTTCGGTGCCAATGTTGGTATTGTTGGGTGCGAAGTTGTCGAAATAATTATTCGCAAACTTGTAGCGCCCGCTGTTAATAATCGCGTCACCCAGGCTGATAACCTGATTCATATCGGCGGCAGCAAACGTGGGAGTTTGCCGATTAGCGTACACCCCACGGTTGAGGTAGCACTTCATGAGCAGGCCCCGGGCCGCGTCCTTAGTGGCCCGGTTCACGGGGGCATCGGGCAGGTTGGGCAGCACAGCATTCACCTCACTGATGATGAAGTCGAGGGCTTCGGTACCCTTGCGCACGCGGGCCAGCTGCGTCACCGACTCTCCCGGGTCGCGGTAAGGCACTTGGTCGTAGAGGTCAAGTATCCAGTACATGGCCCACGCCCGTAAGAAGCGCGCCTCGGCCTGCTGCTGCGTGCTGGGGTTGAACTGCAGCATATCGGTGGCCGCAAACACCACGGAGTTTAGGTTATTAAACGCATCGCGCACTTCTTGGTGGTTGGCATCCCAGTTGTGCTGGTGCAACTGGCGCCACTTGCCGTTGTCGTCCCAGTCGCCGCCGCGGGTAGGCATCAGGCGCTCAGCCGTAGTCACCTCCGAGAGGGCAAACACCTGGGTAGCCCCCTGAAACGGGCTGCGCATAGACGTGTACACCCCGTCGAGCAGCGCCGCGGCATTGCCGCCCCCGCTGGAGCCTACCTGGCTGGCCGTCAAGGTGCCATTAAACTGTTCGTTGATCTGGCAGCTATCAGCCAGCTGGAGCACGGCCAGCAGGGCCACCGCACTGAGTATCTTTTTCATGATAAATAACTAGAATTGGGTGGGTTACAGAGAGAAGTTGACGCCGAACGTGAACGTGCGCGCCGTGGGGAAGCCCGTGTAGTCAATGCCCGCCGAAGGCACGCCGTTCACAGTCTTGTTGGTATTCACCTCGGGGTCGAAGCCCGTGTAGTTGGTGAGGACAAACAGGTTTTGACCGATGGCGTAGATGCTGGCGCCTTTCAGCACCTTGCCCACGTTGCCCAGGGCGTAGGAAAGCGTCACGTTCGAGAGTTTCACGTAGTTGCCGCTTTCCAGGTAGCGCGACGAGGGCGCGAGCCGGTTGCTGAGGGCTTCCTTAATGGGCGACTCGTAGAGCACCTTGGAAATATTCTTACCCCCCTGAATCTGGCTCACGTTGAGCACGCTGTTGAGCGTATTGTTGTAAATCAAGTTGCCGAACACCCCGTTGAAGTTGGCCGTCAGCGAGAGCTTGGCGTAGCGGATAGTGGTACTCAGGCCCGCCAGCGTCCTGGGGTTGGGGTTGCCCAGGTAGCGAGGCGCGCCGTTGTCGGCGTACTGCGACTGGCCGTTGGCGTCGAGGCCCTGGTACTGCTGCGTAAAGAACGAGTTGATGGGATAGCCGCTCTGGATGGTTTCAACCGTCACGCCCGACAGGCCCTGGCCACTGAGCGCACCCGTCTGGATAACGCCGGGCAGGCCGCTCACCATATTGCGAATAAACGTGGCGTTGGCGTTGAAGCTCAGGCCAAAGCTCGGGCTTTCGATGGCCGTGATGCCGGCAATAAGCTCTACCCCCTTGTTGACGATGGTGCCGTCGAGGTTGCTCCAGGTGATGGTGCCGCCTGGGGCCGCCGGCTGAATGGGCGCCAGCGGGTACAGCAAGTCACTGGTGCGCTTATAGAAGTAGTCGGCCGTCAGGGTCACACGATTGTTGAACAAGCCAATGTCGATACCAGCATCGTACTGCGCATCCGACTGCCACTTCAGGTTAGGGTTGTAGTTGGTAATCTGGCCCAGGCCGCCGTTGGCCCCCAAAAAGGCGTATTGCGAGCGCGACGCGCCGGCCGGAAACTCCTGGTTGCCGGTGCGGCCGTAGCCCACGCGGACTTTCAACTGGTTGATGGCTTCGACCTTGAAGAAGCTCTCCTGGCTCACGTCCCAGGCCGCCGATAGCGAAGGGAAGTAGCCGTACTTGTTGTTATCGCCAAACTTGGTGCTGCCGTCCGAGCGCAGGGTAGCCGTCAGCAAGTAGCGCCCTTTGTAATTAAGAATAGCCCGGCCAAAGAACGACTGCAGCTCCGACACGGGGTCAATAAACGACGAAATCGTACGGGCCGAGGGGTTCGAGTACTGGAGGTAGTTGGTGTAGTCGAGGCCGTAGGTACCAAAGCCATTCGTGGGGCCCAGGGCAGTTGTATTCGAGCCCGAGAAGCCGAACTTGGTGTACTCGTAGCCTACGAGTGCGTTCAGGTTGAAGTCCGCGCCGAGCTTCTTGTTGAAGTTCAGCGTGTGGGTCATTTGCTGGGTTATCAGCTCGCTGGCGCCAATGGCGGCGTAGCCCCGGCCAAAGTAATCGTTGATATTGAGGCGCTGGTCGATGGACGTGCGGCGCGAGCCCGTGCTGTAGTTCACGGCCAAGAGCGCGCGGTATTCCAGCCAATCGGCAAACTTGTAGTACGGCGAAATCGAGGCCAGTGCCGTAGTTACCCGCGAGTTGTCGTTGTAGTACTCCTGCTGCGCCACCGGGTTGATGGTCGAGCTACCGATGCGGGCCACTGGCCGGCCATCGGCGCGATAGAGCGAGTCAGTGGGGTTCCACTGTAGGGCCTGGCCAATGAGGCTACCCCGGAAGTCGCCATTGTTGGTAATCGGGGCCAGCTGCTCGCGCGACTGGCTGGCCGTGATGTTCACGTCCACGCCCAGGCGCTTGCTTTCCAGGAACTTCACGTTGGTCACGAAGTTGGCGCTGTACTGCTGGAAGCCGGTTTTCTTCACAATTCCCTTCTGGTCGAGGTAGCCCAGCGAGAGGCGGTAGCGCGCATTCTCGTTGCCGCCGCTAATGGCCGCGTTGTAATTCTGGAGCGGCCCGGTTTGCAAGATGGCCCCCAGCGGGTCGTTGCTCAGGCCATGGTTGTTGCTGGCCGCTGCGCCGTAGTAAGTCAGGGCCTGCCGGTACTCATCGGCGTTAAGCACCTTGATTTTGCGCATAATATTCGCGAAGCCCCCCGACACGCCAATGTCTAGCTTAGGCTCGCCCACTTTACCACGCTTGGTAGTAATGATGACCACACCGTAAGCGGCCCGCGAACCATAAATGGCCGTGGCCGAGGCATCCTTCAGAATGTCAATCGACTCAATATCGGCCGGGTTCAGAAAGTTAAGCGGATTGCTATCGGGGCTGTCACCAGCAGAAGTAGTCAGGCCGGGCCGGGCCGAGCGCCCGTCGAGCGGCACACCGTCAATGACGTACAGCGGCTGGCCAGTGCCCGTTACGGCCGAGTTGCCCCGAATTTTGATGGTCGAGGCGCCGCCGGGCTGGCCGCTATTCTGCGTTACCTGCACGCCTGAGGCCCGGCCCTGAATGAGCTGGTCAGGCGAGGTGAAAGTACCCTTGTTGAATTCTTTGGGTCCTAAGGCCGCCACCGCGCCGGTCAGGTCGCTTTTCTGCACAGTGCCGTAGCCCACTACTACTACGTCGCCCAGCGCTTGGGCGTCGTCTTTCAGGGTCACGTTTACTGTGTTGCGGCCCGTGATATCCACCGTTTGCTTGGCGTAGCCAATGAACGATACCGTGAGCGACGTGGCCGTGGCCGGCACCTGGAGGCTAAACCCGCCATCGGCGCCCGTGCTGGCGCCCACCGAAGTGCCCGTCACGAGCACCGTTACGCCCGGCAAGCCAGTGCCGGTACCATCCAGCACCTTGCCCGACACCTCACGCGCGGTTTGGGCGTGGCCGATGATGGGCAAAAAAAGAGCTAGCAGCAGCGTCTTGCCGCTCAGGGCCGACCGGGCCGCTGGCTGCGCGTAGACTTGATGCGTTGAGTAACAGGTGTTACGCATGAGTGAAAAAGGGTTAAAGTGGGAAATTCGTATAAGCACTTAGCTCGGCGACAACCTATCGCAATCGATTTCGGGAGAAAGGGCAGCTGGGCTAAGTGAAATCTGGAAAAAGAGAGGGGGTAGGGAAAACGAGGAATTAGCGTAGCGGCACCACCACGGCCTGCCAGGGCTGCAGCGCCAGGGCCGGACCGGCTGGCAGGGCCTGTGGGTAGTTGTTGAGCCAAGGTGTGCCGGCGGGCATCAGGCCGGGGGGTAGGGCCCAGTTGCGCTTTTCGGACGAGAAGTTGAGTACCACCAGTACCTTCTCGGTGCCCTGGGTGCGGGTGTAGGCGTAGATGTGCGGGTTAGCCCGGTCGAGCAGTTGGTACTGGCCATACACCAGCACTGGGTGTTGCTTGCGCACCCGAATGGCCCGGCGAAAATGGTTCAGTACCGAGGCAGAATCCTGGTTTTGAGCGGCTTCATTCACGGCCACGTAGTTCGGGTTCACCTTAATCCAGGGTGTGCCCGTAGTGAAGCCCGCGTTGGCCGTAGCGTTCCACTGAAACGGCGTGCGGCTGTTGTCGCGCGAGAAGCGGGCCAGCGAATGAAAGAAGCCTGCTTCGTTGCCGTGCTGCTGCTGGAGCAGGGCATAAGCGTTGCGGGCCGCCACGTCGCGGTAGTCAGCTATGCCGCTAAACTTACTATTGGTCATACCCAGCTCGTCGCCGTTGTAGCAGTAAGGCGTGCCGCGCATCGTCAGCAAAAAGGTATTGAGCAGCTTGGCCGAGGGGGCGCGGAAGGCCGGCCGGTCGTCGCCAAACTTGCTCACCATGCGCGGCTGGTCGTGGTTGCCGAGGTCGATGGCCTGCCAGCCCTTCTGGGCAAAGGCGCTGTCCCACTTCGTAAACACGCGCTTGAGGTCGGTAAGCTTGTACGTATCGGCGCCACTGCCTACGCCTACCCCCTCAAAGTGGTAGGTCATGTCCAGTTCCTTGCGGGCGGGGTCCACGAAGAGCATAGCCTCGGTGGGGTTGCGGCCGGCACCCTCGGCCACGCTCATTACGTTGTACTTGCTTAGTACTTCGCGGTTTATCTCCTTGAGGTAGTCGTGCAGGTGCGGGCCGTGGTTGTAGGCATTGGCAAAGTTCTCTTCGGTGAGGCCCGGCATGGGCGGAAACGTCGGGTCTTTGGCCACAAATTGGAAGGCATCCATACGGAAGCCGTCGATGCCCTTGTCGAGCCAGTAGCGCATGATGCCGTGCACCTCCTGGCGCAGCTTGGGGTTGTTCCAGTTCAGGTCGGGCTGCTTTTTGGAGAAGTAGTGCAGGTAGTAACTCTTGGTAGCGGCGTCGTACTGCCAGGCGTTCTTCTTCACGTCGAAGGTGCTGTAGCGGGCCGGCGGCGTGCCTTTTTCAGCGGGCCACCAGTAGTAGTAGTCGCGGTAAGGGCTGGTTCGCGCGCTGCGCGACGCCTTAAACCAGGCGTGCTCGTCCGAGCTGTGGTTCACCACCAGGTCCATTACCAGCTTGATGCCGCGCTGGTGCATGCCTTTGAGCAGCGCGTCGAAGTCAGCCATAGTACCAAACTCGGGCATAATCTGGCGGTAGTCGCTGATATCGTAACCGTTGTCGTCGTTGGGCGAGGCATAGATGGGGTTCAGCCACACTGTCCCTACCCCGATGCTTTTCAGGTAATCGAGCCGCTGAATAATGCCGCGCAGGTCGCCCACGCCGTCGCCATTACTATCCTGAAAGCTGCGCGGATAGAGCTGATACACCACCGTTTCCTTCCACCAACCCGGCTTTTTAGCCAGGGCGGCGGTATCCACCACGGCGGCGGGGGTATCCGCGGTGGTAGCCGTTTCCGTTTTGGCCGCCTGGTTGCAGGCCGCCACCGAGCTAGCTAACGCGCAAAGCAGCAACAGAGTACGCGGGTGTTTCATGTGGTAAGCAAAGGGCAAAAGGCAAGCGTAAGCGTTGACAAACTACTCAGCATCAGACGGCAGATGCCGCCAGTACCTCCGCTTCGGAGATGGCCGGCGTGGCACCGCGGTAGCTGGCCACCAGCGAGCCCGCCGCGCAGGCAAAGGCCAGGTAGTCGGCGGGCGGCTGGCCAGCCAGCCAGCCCTTGAGCAGGGCCGCCAAAAAAGCATCGCCGCTGCCAATGGTGTCTTGTACCTGCACCGCCAGGCCGGGGCTGCGGTAAAGCTGCCCGTCTACCCACAGGGCGGCGCCGTCGGCGCCTTTGGTCACGCACACGGCTTGCAGCTGAAAGCGGGCGGCTAGCCACGCCAGGGCCGTTTCTTCGGCCGGGCTCACCCCAAACCAGCCTAGCAGCTCGGCCAGCTCGTGGTGGTTGAGCTTCACGATGTCGGCCTGCCGCAGCAGGTAGGTCACCACGTCGCGCGAGTAGTGCGGGGCGCGCAGGTTAACGTCAAACACTTTCAGCGGGGCCTGCTGCAGCAGGCGGTACAGCGTTTCGCGGGTGGCGGGGCTGCGGGCCGCGAGGCTGCCAAACACGAAGGCATCGGCCGACTCGACCAGCGCCCGCAGGTCGTCGTCGTACTGGATATAGTCCCAGGCCACGGGCTGCACTATCTTGTAGGTCACCTCCTGGCTGTCGCTCACGTTGGCTTTCACTACGCCCGTAAGGTGGGTTTCGCCTTGCTGCACATAGCTCGTATTCAGGCCTTTGCTCTCCGCAAAAGCCAGCAGCTCGGCGCCCAGGTCGTCGTGGCCCACGCGGCTGATAAGCTGCGCCGCCAAACCAAAGTTGCGCAGGTGCACCGCCACGTTGAGCGGGGCCCCGCCAGGCTGCTTGCCCGTAGGCAGCACATCCCAAAGCATTTCTCCAAAGCAAACAACTGGCATGGCGTGGGTGGGTAGGTAGAGGTGAGGAATCGATAGAATGAGGATAGCTTGCAGCAAGTGGGTGGCCTACCCCCCTGCTTCGGAGAAGAAACGTACTTAATGCATTACCAGCGTTTTTTCGACGCCTTCGAGGCTGGTACCCTTGGTTTCGGGCATGAAGCGGAGCACGAACACCAGCTGCAGCACCATCATGGCGCAGAAGAAAGCAAACGTGTTGCCGCCGCCCAGGTGCCGGGCAAACCACGGGAAGGTGAACGCAATGACCGTGGCCATGACCCAGTGCGTGGAGCTGCCCAGCGCCTGGCCCTTGGCCCGCACGGCGTTGGGGAAAATTTCGGAGATAAATACCCAGATAACGGCGCCCTGCGAAAAGGCAAAAAAGGCGATGTACACAAACAGCAGCACCGGCACCAGCACGCCGCCAAACTGCTGGCGATAAAAGGCTTGCGCCACCAGCCCGAGCGTGGCAATGAGCCCCAGCGAACCCACCAGCATGAGCGTGCGCCGCCCAAACCGGTCGATAACGTTGACGCCCAGCAGCGTAAAAATGAAGTTGACCAGCCCGATGCCCGCCGACGAGAGCAGCGCCGCGCCCTGCCCCAGCCCAGTCATTTCGAAGATGCGTGGGGCATAATAAATGATGGCGTTGATGCCCGATACTTGGTTGAAGAATGCGAAAGCCACCGCCAGCAGCACCGGCGTGCGGTACTGCGGCGCCCACAGCGACTCGCTTTGCTGGCTGGCCTGCGCCTGGCTGCTGCGGATGGCGGCTACGTCTGCATCGACGGTGGTGGGGTTGATAATGCGCAGCACATCCCTGCCCTCTTCCAGGCGGCCGTGCAGCAGCAGCCAGCGCGGGCTTTCGGGCACCCGAAATAGGAAGAGCAGGAAGGCCAGCGCCGGCACGGCTTGCACGCCCAGCATCAGGCGCCACGAGTGCGAACCGGCGTTGGCCAGTAGGTAATTGGAGAGGTAGGCGGCCAGGATGCCGAATACGATGTTAAACTGAAACAAGCCCACGAGCTTGCCGCGCGAGTCGGCCGGCGAAATTTCGGAGATGTAGAGCGGGGCCGTGACCGACGAGGCCCCTACCCCCAGCCCACCCAGAAAGCGAAACACTAGAAACGGCACCCACGACGGCGCCAGCGCCGCGCCCAGCGCCGACACCAGGTAGAGCACCGCAATCCAGCGCAGCGTCTGGCGGCGGCCCAGCCGGTCGCTCGGAATGCCGCCAAACATGGCGCCCAGCACCGTGCCGATGAGGGCGATGGAAATGGTGAAGCCGTGCTCCACATCGCTGAGCTGCCAGAGCTGCTGGATGGCTTTTTCGGCCCCCGAAATCACGGCCGTATCAAAGCCGAACAGGAAGCCTCCAAGCGCCGTGACGATGGACCAAAACAGAACTTTGCGCTGAAGCATGGGGGAGGAAGGCAAGGAATGCTACCCCAAAATTCGGCGTCTGCCCAAGCCTAGGCTTGCTGCTTTATTTCAAATGCTTGCAAGAATCCTACAAGGCAATCATTCACCAATAAACTACTGGTAATCAGCATAATTATTTCTAGCTCCTACCCCCTCTCCTACCGGCATCTTTCACTAATCTGACGGCGTTTGCAAGATTTTATCAAGCGCGGGAGGTCAAATGCAGGGCCCGGAACTCGGAGGGCGACACCTGATACTTGGCCTTGAAGGCGGTGGAGAAGTACGAGGGCGAGGAAAAGCCCGCCTGGTAGGCTACCTCGGCAATGGTGCCGCCTTCTTGCAGCAGCAGCAGCCGGGCTTTGGTGAGCCGGATGGTCTGGAGGTAGTCCGTGACGCCGGTGCCGAGTAGGGCCTTCACCTTGCGGTAGAGCTGCATTTGCGACACACCCAGGCTGCGGGCAACATCGTCCACGCTCAGGCCCGGCTGGTCGAGGTTGGCCTCGATGATGGCCGTGAGATCGGCCAAGAACTTCTGGTCCACGCGCTGCGGGGCCACAGTGGCGGTGTCCACGCTCAGCTCGCGCCGGAAATGCTCGCGCTGCTGGTCGCGGTTGCGCAGCAGCGTGCGCAGGCTTTCGAGCAGGAAAGTGGGGTTGAAGGGCTTGGTAAGGTAGAGGTCGGCGCCAGCCTGCACGCCGGCCACCTGCTGCTCGGGCGCACTTTGGGCCGTGAGCAGCACCAGCGGAATGTGCGAGGTACGCCAGTCGCCCTTGAGGGTGGCGGCCACCTGCAAGCCGCCGAGCGTGGGCAGCGTCACGTCGCACACTATCACGTCGGGGATATTCTCGGTAGCCAGCCGCAGGCCGGTGGCCCCATCGGTGGCGGTGCTCACCTGAAAGTGCGGCTGCAGCTTCTCTACCAAGAAGTTGCGCACCTCGTCGTGGTCCTCAATGAGCAGCAACGTGGCCGTGGCGGGGGGGTAGGGGCCAGCTCGGCGGGCTCGGGCGCGGGCTCTTCCTCTAGCACCAGGCCGGACCGGGGGGTAGGGCTGCGGGCGGGCTCGGCCGCCACAAAGCCTGCAGGGCGGGCCAGCGGCAGCGTTATTTCAAAGGTGCTGCCGTGGCCCAGCTGGCTGCGAAACGAGAGCGTGCCCTGGTGCAGCCGCGTGAGGCCTTCGGCCAGCGCCAGGCCTAGGCCCGAGCCATTAGCCGAAGGCTGGCTACCCTGGTAAAACCACTCCAGAATGTGCGGCTGGTCAGCCTCGGCAATGCCGCGGCCGTTGTCGGTCACACTCAGGCGCACCGAGTCGGTAGCCGGCACAGGCTGCATGCTTACCGTAATCTGGCCGCCGTCAGGGGTGTATTTGAAAGCATTAGACAGCAAATTGAACAGCACCTTATCCAGGATATCGCCGTCAAACCACAGCATAATAACTGGCTCGGCAGGCAAAAACCGGAACGTGATGCCGCGCCGCTGGGCCGGCTTCTCAAACACGTCCATGATTTCGCGCACGAAGCTCACCATGTTGCCCTCGCTGGCGCGCACGGCCATCTTACCCACGTCGATTTTGCGAAAGTCGAGCAGCTGGTTTACCAGTTGCAGCAGGCGCTGGGTGTTGCGGTGCACCAGCTTTAGGTCGTGGCGCTGGGCAGGCGAAAGGTCGGCCGGGCTGGTCAGCATTTCCTCCACCGGCCCCAAGATGAGGGTGAGCGGCGTGCGCAGCTCGTGCGAGAAATTGGTAAAAAAGCGCAGCTTGGCCTCCGATGAGCGCCGGTTTTCCTCGGCGAGCTGCTCAATTTGATTACGCTGGGCGCTGATTTCCGCGTTTTGGCCCTCTAGCGTGCGCCGGATGCGGCGGTTGAGGCGCGACGAGCGCCAGGCCACGGCGCCCAGCGCCACGGCACCCAGCAGGCTGGCCAGCAGCAGGTACACTGTCGTTTTTTGGAGTGCGTAGCGGCGTTCTTCCTCCTGCAGCCGCTGCTGCTGCTGCCGGATGTCCTGGCGTTGCGTGGCCAGCTGCTCGGTTTGGGCGCGCATAGCCTGCACATTGGTTGAGTCTACCACCATCGTACGCAGGATATTTTCCTTCTCGTAGGGCTGGTGGTTGAGAATGCGCAGGGCCGTGCGAATGGCCTGCTCGCCGCCGGTGGGGTAAAGCAGCGTGGCCTTGAGAGCGCCGTCTTCGACTAGCCGCAGGCCATTGCCGGGCCCCGGCAGTCCATCGACACCAATAATGCGCAAATGCTTCAGCCCCAAATGCTGCGCTACCTCGTGGGCCGCTTGGGCCATGGGGTCGTTGTGGGCAAAAATTAGGTTGGTTTCGGGGTGTGCGCGCAGCAGGGCAGGCAGGCCCTGCCGCACCGAGGTGGGCTGCCAGTCGCCTTCGAGCCGGCCCACTAGCTGCAGCTGGGGGTAGGCGGCCAGCGCTTTGGCAAAGCCTACCTGGCGGTCGGTAGCCGGCGACGAGCCCGGCTCGCCGGTTATTTCGAGCACGTGGCCGTGGCCGCGCAGCAGCTGCGCGGCATAATCGCCCGCCGTGCTGCCCACTTCGCGGTTGTTGCCACCCACGTAGGCTGTGTACAGCTGCGAAGTAGTGCGCCGGTCTAGGATAACTACCGGAATGCCTTGATTATAAGCTGCGTCGGCCAGCGCTGCGAGTGGCCCCGACTGGTTGGGCGAGATAATAAGCAAATCGACTTTCTGCCGAATCAGCTCCTGCACCTGGTGGCGCTGCAGGTCGCTGTTGTTGTGCGCATCCAGCACCTCATAGGCCACGTTGGGGTGAAAGCTCAGCTCCTTTTCCATGCCCGCCAGCATAGCCTGGCGCCAGGCATCGCTGGTAGTGCATTGCGAAATCCCGATGCGGTACGCGGGCGGGCGCGCCACCGGCGCGCAACCAGCCAGCCCCAGCCCCCCAAAAAAGACTAGCCGCCAGCAAAGCCAACGAGGTAATAGGTAGGTAGGCAAGAGGGTGGGAAAAGAGTAACAGAAGCAGGAGGGGTAGGCGGCAAGCTGCGGGCTAGCTACTCGGTAAGTAGCAGTCAGACAGCAGCTTTAAACCCAGCAACCGAGGCTGGTGGGGTGTAAGGTACTATCAAATACGGTGACCAAAGCCTACCCGAGCACTTTAGGACTACTAACCCTCATCGGGCCAATAGGTTGGGGTAAGCTATTTCGGCGGCTGGCAGTGAGTTAATGACCTACAGTGGCTTACTTTTGGCGCCTTAGCTTCCTCAGGCCACTGGGGTGGCGCCGCCCGGCCCTCCACCGGCGATTTGCTCTCTTGCGCTATGTTCCTTCCCACCCGCTTCCGCCTGCTTCTGAGCTTTTGTGCTCTGTGGCTACTCGTCGCCCGGCTCCCGCTCGCCGCCCAAACCTCACCCGACCCTTGGCGCATCAGCGCCGACAAAGTAGACCCCACCAACTACTACGGCGCCACCGTGGCCAACGGCATGATTGGCCTAGTATCGTCGCCGGTGCCGTTTCAGCTCAAAAGCGTGGTGCTGGCTGGCACCTATGACCAGTACGGACGGGGTAGGGTCAGCAATTTTCTGAACAGCTTCAACCTGCTCGATATGTACCTGGAGGTGGACGGCCACCGCCTCAATGCCCAAGACGCGCGCAACTTTCGGCAGGAGCTCGATATGCAGCGCGCCGCCCTCAAAACCACCTTCGACTACCAAGACAAGGCTACCATCAGCTACACCTATTACGCGCTGCGCCAGCTGCCCTACACGGTGCTACTCGACGTGAGTATTATAGCCAAAAAGGACATAGCCCTCACCGCCGCCAGCGTCATGGATGCCCCCGACGCCCTACGCGAGGTGCAGAACTACTACAACGAAATCGACCGGCCGCACGCCACGCTCAGCCTGCTCACCTCCTCGGCCAAAAGCCCCACGGGCAAGCTGCTACTGTGCGCCAGCACCAGCTTTTTGTTTGAGGAGCCGCACGGCCAGGAGCCTCGCATCATTCACGAGATGTGGGACAACAACATGCACCTCATGAAATTTGGCAAGGCGCTGAAGGCCGGCCAAACCTACGCCTACGCCGTGGCGGGCTCCAGTATCACCTCGGCCCACCACCCCGACCCGCTCAACGAGGCCGAGCGCCTCACCATTTTTGCCCGCCTCGAAGGCCGCCAACGCCTGCTCGACTTTCACCAGAAAGCTTGGCAAGACCTGTGGAAGAGCGATATTCAGGTTACCGGCGATGCCCAGGCTCAGCAAGATGTGCACAGCATGCTGTACCATCTCTACAGCTTTTCGCGCGCTGGCACCGACTATTCGCCCTCGCCAATGGGCTTGTCGGGGCTGGGCTACAACGGCCACGTGTTCTGGGACGCTGACCTGTGGATGTTCCCGGCCTTGCTGGTGCTGCACCCGGACATTGCAAAGTCGCTGGTCGAGTACCGCTTCCGCCGCCTCGATTTGGCGCGGCGCAATGCCTTTGCCCACGGCTACCAGGGCACCATGTACCCTTGGGAGAGCGCCGACTCGGGCGTGGAGGAAACGCCGGTGTGGGCCCTCAGTGGACCGTTTGAGCACCATATCACGGCCGATGTGGCGCTGGCGGCCTGGCAGTACTACTCCGTGACGCAGGACCGCGCTTGGCTGCGCGAGAAAGGCTGGCCCATCCTGCAGGCCACTGCCGACTTTTGGGCCAGCCGCGTCGAGCGCAACGGCCCCGGCCACTACGACATCAAGAACGTAGTCGCGGCCGATGAGTGGGCCGAAAACGTGGACAACAACGCCTTCACCAACGCCGCAGCCCAGGTGAACCTACGCAACGCTACGGCCGCCGCCAAGCTGCTGGGCCTACCCGCCAACCCTGACTGGCTGCACGTGGCCCAGAATATCCCAATTTTGCACCTACCCGACGGCGTGACCCAGGAACACGCCACCTACCACGGCGAGGGCATCAAACAGGGTGACGTCAACCTGCTGGCCTTTCCGCTCAACGTCATCACTACCCCCGCCCAAGTCCGCAAAGACCTGGATTACTACTCGTCGCGGGTGCCCAACGAAGGCACGCCCGCCATGACGCAGGCCATCTTCGCGCTGCTCTATTCGCGCCTCGGCGACGGCGCTAAGGCGCAGCATTTCTTCCAGGATGCCTACCTGCCCAACCTCCTACCCCCCTTCCGCGTCATTGCCGAGACCAAAGGTGGCACCAATCCTTACTTTGCCACCGGTGCCGGCGGCGTGCTCCAAGCCGTGCTCATGGGCTTCGGCGGGCTCGACATTACGCCCACTGGCATTGTGCAGCGCAAAACCACGATGCCCGCTGGCTGGCAATCGGTTAAAATAACAGGGGTAGGGCCGCAGCACAAGACGTATTCGAACGGCCGGTAGCCTGACTAGCCACCGAGGCGTAGGCCACTAGCTTACGCCTCGACAAGGCCCACGAAAAAGCCCTTGCGAATCAGTGATTCGCAAGGGCTTTTTACTGAGAGCGCTCCCTCCTGGGCTCGAACCAGGGACCCTCTGATTAACAGTCAGATGCTCTAACCGGCTGAGCTAAGGAAGCTAATCTGTCCCGAAACCGGCGC
>Ga0160428_1000616_pt1 | contig 36510 bp, 40 predicted proteins | sample SolpanmetagenomM_FD_108198 | JGI IMG/M metagenome (GOLD analysis project Ga0160428, IMG submission 108198) | Solar panel surface microbial communities from Lawrence Berkeley National Laboratory, California, USA - M | ecosystem: Engineered > Built environment > Solar panel > Unclassified ... | reverse complement strand
CTGGCGCCGCCTCGTGCGCGATTACGAGCGACGCATCGACGTCTCGAAAAGCATGATTTACGTCGCAATGGGTAGCCTACTGCTCAGGCGCATCTACTCGTGAGCTGTTTCCAAACGGGGTCTTACGTTCGCCGGTCCCACGGCGGCCCGTCGGAGTATGCAACATTGCCGCGATACTACTTCCACGTCCAAGATGGTCGGGGTGTGCGGGATGACTCCGGGAAGGAGTTTCCAAATGACATGTCTGCTCGGAATGAGCTTGGGCGACTGGCGGCTTATACGCTTGTGGATCGGCTTAAGGTTGTTTGGCGTGGAGGTTGGTCCATTGATGTAACGGACGATTCAGGAGCTCATCTTTTCGCCCTGCACGTCTTCACCACCATATCCTCTATAATTAGAAAGGGATTCAGGCTGGCAGCGACGCGTTAACGCCGACCGTAATTGCAATACCACCGGTAGCGTGGCCCGTCCGCCTAAGCCGCAATCGGTCTTGGTGCCTGCATAGGCATCACAGGCAACTCATAACCTTGGATCTTGATGCTGATGCCGTCCGCATTTTCTGGACACGATATCCATGCCATCAGATCAGGAAATGCAGCGTCGATGGCGTCCGCAATTCGTTGAACCTTTTCCGGATAACCTTCCAATTCGATAGACAGCTCGGGCATGTGCGGCCTCCATCGAGGTCAGCCTCGAATAGGAATGCAGCATTCGATACAAACCGCGGAATGCATATAACATACTTTATATGCCATTAATAATTCGAAACAAACTAAGTGCTGCTTCCTTGCGCGTCACCGCTTGCCTCGTGCTTGCTGAGGTTGTCATGTTTGCCCCCATCGAGATGGAGATAAAGAGAATTGAACCCAGCTAAGTCACGCAATCCATCAATATCAATGATTGACAGTGTCTTCCCGCTAAACACGATAAGCCGTTTACTTCTAAGTGACTGAACGCATCGATTAGCATGAACAATTGAGATGCCAGTAGCATCAGCCAACTCTGCCTGCGTCAGCGGCAGACCAAACTTCCCGTCTTCGGCCAAACCTACCGATAACATCCGCGTATGTAACTCACAGAGCAAATGGGCGATCCGCTCCTCAGCACTGCGCTGGCCTAAGTTTACGAGCGCCGCCCGCAATGTCGCTTCATCAACCAGTGTCGTCCACCACAGGGCTCGCGCAATCCCCGGGCGTTGGGTTAGCTCAAGTACTCTGGCTCTTGGCACTCTGACCACAGTAGATGGAGCCAGCGTCGAGATGTCATGGTCCATCGCCTTAAGAATGAAGATGTGTAGGTCGCAAAAGTCACCCGGTAATAGGAAGGCCGTAATCTGCCGTCTACCATTTCGAAGTAACTGAGATCGACATGCGAGGCCGCTTAGAATAACGTGAACGAATTCAGGTCTATCACCCTCTCGTATCAGTTCCTGATCAGCCGGGACTTCGAATGGCGATCTGACAATTTCATCAAGTAGCTTACGGTCATCTGAAGGCAGTTCTCCAAAAAGCTGAAGCTTCCGCGTAAGAACGTTGTCCATGACGATAGTGTGACCTCATACAAGCGCCTATAATTAACCATTGTTAGCTTTGCGCAACACCGTGATCGTCCTGCAGTGCGGCATCATCTCGTTCAGAAGTTCAGATCACGCCATCGTGAGCCTGATCCGGTCAATGCACTCCTGAAAAGTCGCACCACCTCGGCATAATGCCCCGGTTCTTCTTCGATATGCGCTCTGATCTGGCCAGCTTCCGTGACGTGGAGGGCACCGAGCTGGCTAGTTCCGAAATGGCCGGAGAGGAACTGATTAGAGCGCTACCAGGAATGCTGCGCGACGAACTGCCGACAGTTGGCGAGAGATGCAGCATCAAAGCCAGCGTACGCGATGATGCTGGACAGATTATATTTACGGCTCAACTCTCACTCACAACCAAGGGTCACGAGTAACCGTGCGCCTCGCCAGCCCTTGGCTTTCCTTGTGAGCTGATCGGCATTACGGGACATCAATCTCCAAGCACTCACTGCCATTGGGTCACTTCGAGGTCATTGCGAGTGATGCAGAAAGGGGTTCAGCGACGGCCAAAATCTTACGAGTGGTGCGACGCAGTTTCCAATTAGGCGCTTAGTTAGCTTCCGCTTCGGAGCGCTCAAGCTAGAAGGCGCGCTCAATGCGTCACGATGCCCAACGTAAGCGCACGGCCGAGACCGCGGCAGCTGATCAGGCAGCGATGCGCTGATCGAGCCGCGGGTGAATGCCGGTCGTGTTCCACGGCAGGAGGTCACCGACACGGTTGACCGGGTAATCAGCGATGCGCTCGAGCACGTGACGCAGGTAGGCCTCTGGATCCAGGCCGTGCAGCTTTGCCGTCTCGATCAGGCTGTAGATCGCGGCGGCGCGCTCGCCACCGGCGTTCGATCCGGCGAATGTCCAGTTCCGTCTTCCGATCGCGATGGGGCGCATCGCTCGCTCGGCCGCCGAGTTGTCGATGCATGCACGGCCGTCGCGCAGGATTAGCGTCAGCGCGTCCCAGCGCGAGAGCGCGTAGCGGATCGCCTTGGCAAGATCGCTCCGCCCGGAGATGCGCGGGAGGGTCGCGTCGAGCCATTCGCGGAGATCACTCATCAGCGGCGCCGTGTGCGCGACGCGAACCGCAAGGCGCTGATCAGACGGCTTGCCGCGGATGGTGTCCTCGATCCGATATAGCGCGCCGATGCGGTCCAGCGCCTCGCGTGCGAGCGGCGATTTGGTCGCCTCGTGCACGTCCCAGAATTTTCGCCGCGCATGCGCGAGGCACGCGGCTTCGACGATACGGTTGCCGTAGAGCTTGGCGAACCCGGCATAGCCGTCGGCCTGCAGGATGCCGCGGAACTCGCTCAGATGCGCCCGCGGGTGCTCGCCTTTGCGGTCCGGGGTGTAGCGGTAGAACACCGCCGCCGGGTCGAGACCAGCGAACGGGCGGTCGTCGCGGACATAGACCCAGAGCCGTGCCGTCCGCGTGCGTCCCAGACCGGGTTCGAGCACTGGCACCACAGTGTCGTCGGCATGGACCCGCTCGCCCGTCATGACGTGCCGTCCAAGCGCGTCGACGAGCGGGCGCAGCAGGCGAGCGCTCTGGCCCACCATGTCGGCCATCGTCGAGCGGCTGAGGTCGATGTCCTCGCGCGCGTAGATCTCGGCTTGCCGGTGCAGCGGCAAGTGATCGCAGTATTTGGCCACCAGCACATGCGCCAGTAGCCCGGCGCCAGCGCGCCCGCGGCGGATCGGCAGGCTCGGCGCTGGAGCTTGGGTGATCGTCTCACACGAGCGGCAGGACAGCTTGGGACGCACGTGTCGGATGACGCGGAACGAGCCCGGCACGTAGTCCAGCAGTTCGGTGGCGTCCTCGCCCAAGAGGCGTAGAACGCCGCCGCAGGCGACACATGCACCAGCGGCGTCGCAGGGTGCGGCATGCTCGACGATGTCGCGCGGCAGCGCCGCTGGGAGCGGACGCCGCGCGGGCTTGCTCGGCGCCGTTCCGTCCGGCTCTGCCTCGATGTCCTTGGGCTCGGTCGCCGCGATCGTCTCATCGAGGTCGGCCAGCGTCAGCTCGAGCTGCTCCAACTGGTCGCGCAGCTTCTCCGACGAGCGGCCGAACGCGACGCGCAATGCTCGGGCCAGCCGCGCCCGCAGCGCCTCGATCTCATATCGCTGCTCCAGCAACCCGGCCCGTGCGGCAGCCAACTCCGTCCGCTGCGCCGCCACCATGGCCCTGAGAGTGGCGACGTCGCTCGGCAGGTTGTCCGGATCGATCGGCATACGCACAGAGTCTCGCACGACCCCGCGTCGCGCCAAGCAAAACCTGCACTCAGACGGTCATTTCCGGCCGCCATGTCCGCATCGGCATACGCCAGTCGATGCCCTCGGTCAGCATCGCCAGCTGCGCCGGTGTGAGCGACACCGCGCCGCCGCCCTCGCTTGCCGACGGCCAGACGAAGTGCCCGCGTTCTAGCCGCTTGGCGTAGAGCACCAAGCCCTGACCGTCCCAGAACAGCAGCTTGATCAGGTGACCCTTTCGACCCCTGAAGGCGAAGATCTGGCCGCTAAACGGATCGTGGTTGAGCTGTTGGGCGACGAGAGAAGCCAGGCCATCGAAACCGCGACGCATATCGGTCGCGCCCGCAGCCAGCCATATCCGCACCCCGGCAGGCGGCGAGATCATCCGCGCAGCGCCGTCACCACACGCCGCAACGCCGCTTGACTGACGTCTGCATCCACTCTGATCTTGATGCCATTCTCCAGCTCGATCTCGATCGGCCCTGGCCGCTTGGTCTCCGGGCTCGGTCGGGCAGCAAGAAGGCTCGGCTCGATTTTGCGCGCCTCGGCCACACGCACCGGCACGAGCTTGACCGCCGGCGCGGAGAGCGGCGGCCCCGACGTTCCGCGCCGCCACCGGTAGATCAGGCTGGTGCAGATCCGATACCGCCGAGCGACCTCCTCCACACGTGCGCCGGGCGCCGACGCGGCTGCCAGAACGCGCGCTCGGAAGCCTGCATCATGCGATCGCCGACGCTCCTGGACGATTTCAATGCGAGGCAACGCAGCAGCATCTGTGGCAGCCAAAGTGGCTGCCACACCGGCAGCATCTCCATCGTGCTCAAGATAATCCATGACCCAAGCACAGGCGCAACACGCGGGCGGGACAAGGCGGTGTCGAGCGGACGCCTACTGCCCAACTCGATCTGACCTTGTTTCGCCGGTCGGCGCTCTTCCTGCTTTGCAGCAGATGATCATTGGGCCACATACTGGCTACTATGGGCACAATCGTTGTAATCGGGGGCTCCGCTGGGGGACTCAAGCCTCTCCGGCAGATCGTGCAGGCTTTGAAGCCCGGCAGCCGAGCCTCCATCTTCGTGGTCATCCATACAGGTGCAAACCCAAGTCAGTTGCCGACTATACTTGGACGAGACGGCCCCATGCCCGCCGACTTCGGATTGGACGGCGAGCGGATCGTGGAAGGCCGCCTCTACGTCGCGCCCCCCGACTGCCACATGCTGCTGACGGACAGCCAAATCCGACTGTCCCACGGCGCCAAGGTCCATTTCACCCGGCCGTCCGTCGACCCGCTGTTCGTTTCGGCCGCCGATGCTTTCGGAAGCCGGGTTGTCGGGGTCGTGCTCAGCGGGGGTGATGGGGACGGCACCGAAGGCTTGCGCGCGATCAAGAGGAACGGAGGCACCGCGCTCGTCCAAGACCCGAAAGAGGCCATGGTGCCGTCCATGCCGCATACGGCCCTGATGTCGGCGCACCCTGATGGGTGTATGCCAATTGAATTGCTCGCCAGGAGGGTGTGCGAGCTTTCCCGATAACCTGCGTCGGTCAAATCTAATGACCATTCAAGCGCAGGGCGAAGGAGGCCGGCTTGCAGCAGCAGCATGCAAAGCTGCACAGGACTGGGGCCGGTATCGGGCGGGCTGGACTAAGATAGCTGATCACCGGCGGGAAGGCAGCAAGCAAGCTATAGCCGCTTTTCATCCAAGGCACGGGTCCCGTTGGCGCAGAACAGGGATATCTACGACGCATGAAAATCTACCAATTCATCGACACAGCGCTTGATTGTTCGCCTAGACCGGACGCTCAAAGACCTTAACTTTCGGTCAATGAATGAAGGCTAATGTCGTGGCGGAGATGTGGCGGAGATACGCTCATGCAGGTTTCAGCCGTCATAAATATTCTCGCAAGGCCGGAGTTAACTGGGCTAGTCGGGGTCCAGAGTTCAGCTTCGTCAGTTAGCGAGAAGCAGAATGAGAAACTTACCGAGGCGAAAAACGCTGTCGGAGTGCTTAAGCAGGCTAGGGCCTCCAAGTCTGACGGCCAAAAGAACGCTGCTCGCCAGAAGCTCGAGTTGCTGCGTCAGCAACTTCAAAAAATGCAACTGCTTGGCGCCACGCCAAAGGAGATTGCGCAAATGGCCGGGGAACTCGCCCGAGCCGTCAAGGACTATACCGCCGCCTGCGGAACACCCTCGGAGGTCCAATCAGTGCCGGCCGATGCTGGAACGGGGTCAAGCGCCGATGTTGCCGCGATGTCTGGACGAGACGAGACCGCCAAAGACTTGACAGCAGTTACCCTGCCGTCAAAAGCAGGGACCGAGAGCACCGTTCCGTCTCCAATTGCTTCAACCAAAGAAGTGACGAAATCAGAGGCTGATAAGATCAAATCCGAAGATGGCCGCCGGACGCTGAATCAATACGAGAAGACGCTTAATTCTCAAGCCGAAAGCAGTCACTCCACCAAGGCGTCAGGCGAAGATGATGCTGACCGCATTTTCTATTCTGCAGCTCGGCTACTCGACAAGCAGCTCAAGGGGGCTGCTCAGCAAGCGGCCAAGAGGGCGCCAGGCGCGCAGGATCTTGTTGACGCGACAAAAGCTATCGATGCTACAACCAGCGCGGTCGATGAAGCCGAAGCGATGGTCCATACCGGTGGGCTCTCGCTTTCAGCCTGATGCTCAACCAAGGCCTCTCACCTAACGCCGACAGCAGGTGCCCAGGAAGACGATGCTGAAACAAATAGTTAGCTGAAAAAGTTTGGCAAGGCTGCCAAGGCGGCGCGTCAAGAAGTGCCTCCGTACGATCAGCAAGAAATGTTGATCATCTGTTAAGCCCTCTGGCATCGCCGACGAGGTCTGTTATCGGGGAAACTTATCGTGACTGTAGCCGCTACTCAGCTTACGGTTTTTGGGCAGTACCCTGCCGGTGTGTCCATCATCTCGGCTCGCGAGTTCATAACGCTGCATGGGAGCTGGCCATGACTGCAACGCCTCGCTCGACGTGCACGTCGACTTAGCGAGCTACTGCTCCACCACAATTATAGTCACCCGAAGCGCGCAATCAGGTCGTTGATACGACGACAATCTGCACCAAGGCGCTTTTCCGAGATGTTTGTCGCATACAGCAGCAGTCCGGCTCGAAATGGTCCGGGGGCCATATGCCATGAAGAAAGGGGCACAGGCGCCAAGCCGAACTGCAGGGCTTGCATGGCAATCTCGACATCCTTCGTGCCATCGGGCAGGGGCAGCAGCACGGCCAGTCCAGTTGCCCTTGGGCTTCCCGCGGCGGGTGACACGTCATCTGAAAGCATTGTCATCAGGAGATCCTGACGCGCTCGATAGAGCCGTTTCATGCGGCGTAGGTGGCGCAGCAAATGCCCTTTGCGCATGAACTCCGCCACAGCCTGCTGAACACCGGAAGCTGGAGCCGGGGCAAGACAACCTGCCACCTCACCGAACCGCGCCGCTTCTTTCGGCGGTACTACGAGAAAACCAAGCCGAAGAGCTGGCGTGATCGTCTTGCTGAAACTGCCCGCATAAATTACCCGTCCAGTGCCATCATACGAGGCAAGCGCTGGCGCAGCCCGTCCCCTGAGTTGCAACTCGCTGAGATAGTCATCCTCGATGATCCAAGCGCCAGAGCGCTCTGCCCATGCCAGCAGCGCGCGTCGTCTCGCCAGGGACAACGTCACTCCCAGGGGCGCTTGCTGGCCCGCAGTGACGATCGCCAACGCCGCATCGGGTGCGATCTGGATGCCATGGCTCACATCCAAACCGTCCGCGTCCACCCGGACGGCCCTCGGCTTCATCTGCGCCATCTCGAGTGCTCGGAGCGTGAGCGGGAACCCCGGGTCCTCCATCCACACTGACTGATCTTTCAACCCCAGCACGTGGATCGCGAGGCCAAGCGCACCCGCATAGCCGTTCGTAACAATGATCTGCGACGGTGCGCAGGTGAAGCCGCGGGCGACGGCGAGGTAGGCGGCGATCTCATGCCGCAGTCCCGGCTCTCCGCGCGGATCGGGATAACTCGTGGGTGCAGCGGCAGCCACGCGACCGGCACGCAGCATGATGCTCGACCACAGCTTGTAGGGGAACGCATCCAAGGCTGGCACGCCGCCCTGGAACACCGATGGGGCGGTCGAGAAGTCCGGAAACATGTCCGACAAGGGTGTCTGCTCCAGCCCCTTATCGACTTTCGGGCCGGCCGGTGGCTGCTCGGACACGAACGTGCCGGCCGATCCCGCCGCTACCACCAGTTGGTCGTCGGCAAGCCGCTGATAGGCTTCCCGCACTGTACCCCGGGCAACGCCGAGTTGCGCCGCAAGGTCACCCCAGGACGGAAGCCGCGCGCCGGCTTGGAGGCGGCGCTCCCTGATAGCTTGGCCGATGCCATTGCGTATCTGCTCTGACAACGATGCCCGGGACGCGCGGTCGATGCCGATTTGCAAAAAGGTGTCCATCGCCGGATGGTACAGTGATTTTTGCGGATCCTGGTCCTTTCTTATGATCGATGCAGGAACGCACAGTTCGACGGCCAACAGAGGCCGTCATCATGTCAGCCAGAGTTTCTCTCGCCCTCATCGTTCTTGCGTCGTTAGTCCTCACGTCTGCACGCGCCGCAGCTCCAGTCGAAACGGTGACCCCGACGTTCAGCCATGCCATCCCCAACATGCCGGGCAAGTCGCTGATCGCGGCGTTGGTCACCTATCCTCCTGGTGGCGCCTCTCCAGCCCACGCCCACGCGCCCTCGGCGTTCATCTATGCCTACGTGTTGTCGGGCGAGATCCGGAGTCAGGTGGACGACGCACCCGTCCGTATCTACCGCCCTGGCGACAGCTGGTACGAGCCGCCTGGCGCGCATCACACAATCAGCGAAAACGCGAGTCGGACGAAGTCCGCCAAGCTGTTGGCCATCTTCGTCGTAAATACCGGCGAAGAGCCGCTCGTGCTGCCGGATCGGACGAAAGGAGCCCGACCATGACCCAGCGCCTGGACTATCTGCACAAAGCACCGGGTGGCATGAAGGCGCTCGGAGGTGTCCACGGATATCTCCTGCAATCGGGATTGCCGGTCGACCTCGTCAATCTCGTGCACCTGCGAACCTCGCAGATTAACGGCTGCGCCTACTGCATCGACATGCATTCGCGCGACCTGCTGAAGGGCGGGATGTCGGTCGAGAAGCTGATCCTGGTTCCGGCCTGGCGAGAAGCGGGACAGCTGTTCGACGCACGCGAGCGAGCAGCGTTGGCCTGGTCGGAAACGGTGACGAAAGTCGCCCAGACCGGCGTGCCGGATGCCGAGTTTCAAGCAGCCCGGGCAGTGTTCGACGAAAAGGAACTGGCCGACCTGACGATCGCCGTCGGGCTGATGAACGCCTACAATCGTATGGCGATCAGCTTCCGCACCGTCCCTGCCGCCGCTGCCTGAATGCGTCAACGACGCACCGCCAACGAAGGGGCACGAGCATGAGCGAACCTTGGCTGACCAGCCTTGAGACCGAGACCCCACAGGCCGGATGGGAGCTTGCCATCAAGTTGTCCCGCATGAGCGTGAAGGCCACTCAGCCCTCCGACGAGGTTCGGGGAAAGCTGCGCGCGGCCTACGACCAGGACACGGCTCAACTGATCGCCTCGTCGCAAGTCATCGCTACCAACTTCCAGACCGTCGCCGCCGCAAATGGCTGGTGGCGGTCAAGCTGACCCGTTCACGGCAAGAGCACCGTATGCTGCGCCTGTTCCGAACCTTTGCGGTAGTGTTGAGCGTTGCGGCACCGCTTCAAGCCGGATGGGCGCAGTCGACCACCCGGGCTCCAGATACCATGGAGGCTCGTGTCCTGGCCTGCACGGCATGTCACGGCCCAGGCGGGCGCGGCGGCGAGAACGAGCACTTCCCGCGCCTGGCCGGCAAGCCGGCCGGCTATCTCTACAACCAGTTGATCGCCTTCCGCGCCGACCGCCGTCACTACCCGCCGATGAACTACCTGCTCGAGTTCCTGCCGGATACCTACCTGCACGCGATGGCGGATCACTTCGCCGCCCAGCGTCCGCCACTGCCCCCGCCGGTGACGCCGATCGTGAGCAAGGAACTGCTCAGCCTCGGGCGTAGCCTGGTCACGCAGGGCGATCCTGACCGCGGCATTCCCGCCTGCTCAGGCTGCCACAACCCTTCCTTTACCGGGATGGAGCCCGCGATACCTGGCCTGCTCGGCCTGCAGCCCAGCTACATCAGCGCCCAGCTTGGCGCCTGGCGTTACGGAACCCGCACGGCCCCTGCCCCAGACTGCATGCAAATGGTGGCCGCCCGTCTGACTGAAACTGACGTCACTGCGGTCGCAGCATGGCTTTCCGCCTTACCAGCGCCCACCGACGCCGTTCCTATTGCCCAAGGCAGCTTGGCCATGCCGCTGCCATGCGGGAGCGAGCCGAATTGATGCGGGTGTTTCAATGCGCCCTCACCGCGGCCATGTTCTGGTGCCTTGAGGCTGCCGCCCAGCCCGCGCGCGACCCGGCGCTCCTCCAGCAAGGCGAGTATCTTGCCCGCGCCGGCGACTGCATGGCGTGCCACACTGCTCCTGGCGGCGCACCGCTTGCCGGCGGTCGGGCCATGCCGACCCCATTCGGCACGCTCTACTCGTCGAACATTACCGCGGACCACGAAACCGGCCTCGGCAGCTGGACCGCCGACCAATTCTACGCCGTCATGCATACAGGGCGCTCGCGCGATGGCGGCTTGCTCTACCCCGCCATGCCGTTCGGCGCTTATACCAAAGTCACTCGCGCGGACTCCGATGCGATCTTCGCCTATCTTCAGTCGGTTCCCGCGGTGAAAGCGCCGAACAAGCCGCAGGACCTCCGTTTCCCCTATGACAACCGCTCGTTGATCCTCGGCTGGCGCACCCTCTTCTTCAAGGAGGGCACCTATCAGCCGGACACCAGCAAATCCGAAGCTTGGAACCGCGGCGCCTACCTAGTGCAAGGCCTTGGTCACTGCGCCATGTGCCACAGCGCCATCAACGCCCTAGGCGGCAACTCGGAGTCCAAAGCGTTCCAGGGCGGCCTAATCCCGATGCAGAACTGGTACGCCCCATCGCTGACCTCGAACAAAGAGGCGGGGTTGGGAACCTGGAGCATCGACGACATTTCCGACTATCTGCGCAACGGCTTGTCGCATCGCGGCGCCGTCTACGGTCCAATGGCGGAAGTCGTCTACAACAGCCTGCAATACATGACCGACAGCGATGCGCGCGCCATGTCGATCTACCTAAAGAGCCTTGCCGAAGGCAGTCCGCCGGGCACTGCGGTTTCTAAATTGCCGGTTGCCGAGAGTAGCCTGCTCATGCGCCTCGGCCGCTCAGTCTATAACGGCCAGTGCGCCACTTGCCATGGCGCGACCGGCGCCGGGATGACGCCGCAATTCCCGCCACTCGCCGGCAATCAGTCCATCCAAATGGAATCTGCGGTTAATCCGATCCGAATGGTGTTGAACGGCGGCTATCCGCCCGGCACGGCCGGCAACCCGATGCCGCATGGCATGCCGCCGTTCGCGCAAAGCCTGTCCGACGACGAGGTGGCGGCCGTGGTGACCTACATCCGCCTGTCCTGGGGCAATCGCGGCACCCCCGTCTCGGCCCGGCAAGCCAACGAGCTTCGCGCTGTACCGCTGAATTGAGGGCCGCATGATCAATACCGAACCGGCGGAAACCGGCGACGACGCCGTGGAGAGCGCGATGCGTTCCGGCGCTCATGGCGCCATCCTGGTGGCCGGTCTCGCAGTCGCCATCGTGATCGGGCTTTGGTTCGCCTTCTATCTGATGGTCTTCGTGCCGCGCGGGGCGCTGTGATGGATCGGAGCGGCACGGCTGTCGCAGCACGGGTGGAGCGGCGTTGGGCTAGCGTATCGCTCGGGCTGGTTCTGCTGCTGGTCGTCATGGCGGCTTATGCCGGGATCCATCAAGCGGTCATGCCGCAAGCACAATTGGAAACGGCGGACCCACGGACGCTTCACATCGCCGGAGAGTTCGTCGAGGCCAATCTCGGCAGCGCACTGGAACCCAATGGCAGCGTCACCGTGCGCGCGATCGGCCAACAATATTCCTTCACGCCCCAATGCATCACCGTGCCCGCCGACACGCCCATCACGATGCGCGTCACTAGCGCCGACGTCGTCCACGGTTTCCTGATCCAGGGCAGCAACGTCAACGTCATGTTGGTGCCTGGCTACATCTCGACCATCGCCACACGCTTTGCCACGCCGGGCGACCACACAATGCCCTGTCATGAGTTCTGCGGTAACGGACACGAAGGAATGTGGGGCCACATCCAGGTGATCCCGCGAGCAGATTTCCTCAAGCAGGCTTCCGACCACCCGAGGCTGAGCTGTGTTGCACAATAAACGCCTGATCCTGTCGCATTTCTGGCTGGCCTTTGCCGGGTTCGGAGCCGCGTTGGTGCTGGGTGCCTGGCAGATGTTCGTCCGCAGCCCGCTCAGCGCCTGGATTGGTCAGCCGGAGCTGTACTACCGCTCTGTGACCGCGCATGGCACCACCATGGCGTATGTCTTTCCGACCCTGGTTGCGATGGGGTTCGGCTATGCCGTCACCGAGGCCGCCTTGGAGCGCCCCATGATCGGCCGGCGCTGGGCTTGGGTCGGGTTCGCCCTGGTGGCCCTGGGCACCATCACCGCAATCGTTCCCGTCTCGCTTGGCCTCGCCTCGGTGCTCTACACCTTCTATCCGCCGATGGTCGGCAACCCGTTCTACTACATCGGTATCGTTCTGGTCGTCGTCGGCTCTTGGATCTGGGTCGCGCTGATGTCGATCAACCTTTACGCCTGGAAACGCACCAACCCCGGTGCCGCAGTGCCGCTGGTAATGTTCGCGACCGTGGCTGGCTCCTACCTCTGGGCGTGGACCGCCGTGGGAGCGGCGATCGAGCTCTTGTTCCAGATCATCCCCGCAGCACTCGGACTGACGACGACGATCGATGCTGGGCTCGCGCGGGTGTTCTTCTCCTGGACGCTCCACGCGATCGTCTATTTCTGGCTGATGCCGGCCTATATCGCGTACTACACCATCATCCCCCGCGCGATCGGCGGCCGTCTTTACAGCGATCCGATGGCGCGGATCAGCTTCGCCCTGTTCCTGGTCGTCGCCATGCCCATCGGGGTGCACCATCTGTTCGCCGATCCGCAGGTGGGCGCCGGGTTCAAGTTCCTGCACTCGGCCTTCACGGCATTGGTGGCGCTGCCAACCCTGCTGACCGTGTTCACCATCTGCGCCTCGGTCGAGATCGCGGGGCGGCTACGCGGCGGACGCGGCGTGCTGGGTTGGCTGACCGTGCTGCCCTGGCGCAACCCGATGATGCTGGCGGTCACCTTCTCCTTCGTCATGCTCGGCTTCGGCGGGGCCGGCGGCTTGATCAACATGAGCTATCAACTCGATGCCAGCATCCACAACACGCAGTGGGTCACCGGGCATTTCCACCTGATTTTCGGCGGCGCGATCGTGATCATGTATTTCGCCATCGCCTATGATCTGTGGCCGCATCTGACCGGCCGCACCCTGACCTGTTTCCGCCTGATGCGGATCCAACTCTGGACCTGGTTCATCGGCATGATCGTGCTGACTTTCCCCTGGCACTATGTCGGCATCCTCGGCATGCCGCGCCGCATGGCGTTCTACGACTACAGCAGCCCGGCTCTCGCGCCCGAGGCCCTCTCCGTCATCGCCTCCGTGCTTGGTGGCTTCATCCTGGTGGTGTCTGGCGCCTGTTTCCTCGCCGTGCTGATCCTGGGCCATCGTGAAGCGCGTATCGAGCCCGGCGCCTACCGGTTCAGCGTCGCCGCGCATCAGCCGCGCACCATGCCGGCCGCACTCAACGGGCTCGGCCTATGGTTGAGCCTGATGCTCGCGCTGACGGTGATCAATTACGGCTATCCCATCATGCATCTGTTGGCGACCCCGAACACCGCGGTACCCGTGGTCCGGATCGGAACCACGACATGAATGGCGAGCGGCTCTTCTCGCTCCGCAATCCCTGGTTCACGACATCCGTCGGGATCGCGGCGTCTGTCGCAGTGGTCGCCGCCGTCATGGGTTTTGTGGTGTTTCCAACCTTGCAGCCCGGCGGCGCTGGACTGACCGGGATATGGAACGTGATCTGCAGCGCTGCCGGGTCCATCCGCACCGTTCCCGCAGAACCGGTCGTGCCTACCGCATTCCTGACTTCCGACGTCGTCGTGACCGGGCAGATGCTGAACGCAACGGACGCTGCGGCCGTTGGTCGTGGCGCTACTCTGGCGATGCAATGCACCCTGTGCCACGGCTCACGCGGCCTCAGCGAGGCGGAGTCACCCAACCTCGCCGGACAACACGCCGCCGTGGTCTACAAGCAACTGAAGGACTACCAGTCGGGTGCCCGCGTTAACGCGATCATGACCCCTCGCATTGCCAACCTCGACGATTCAGACTTCCGCGACCTGGCTGCCTATTACGCCTATCTACCACGGCTTGCCGGCGTCCACCCCGAGCGGCCACCGCAGATCGTCCAGAGCGGTGCGCCCATGCGCAACATCGCTCCCTGCGCGTCATGCCACGGCGACCGCGAGCACAAGGCTGGCAGTGCATGGCTCGAGGGGGAGTCGCCGGTTTACTTAAAAGCCCAGTTGCAGGCCTTTGCCTCTGGCGCTCGGCATAACGACATCAGCCAACAAATGCGTAACATCGCACGAAGAATGACTCCGGCCGAAATCGACGCGGCAGCCGAGTATTACGGAAAATTACCATAGACGGAATGCCGCAAAGCACGTCGGTCAACGTTGGAAGCCAACGAAAAGGATGTCGTCATGCTCAATGAAAATGAATTGCAGACGCTTGATCTATGGTGGAGAGCCGCGAACTACATTTCGGTCGGCCAGGTCTATCTCATGGGAACCGACCCGTTACTGACCGAGCCACTCACGATCGACAAGATCAAGCCGCGGCTGCTTGGCCACTGGGGCACAACCCCGGGGCTCAACTTCATCTATGCCCACCTCAATCGTGTGATCAAGACACGCGACCTCGACATGATCTACGTCTGCGGACCCGGCCATGGTGGGCCTGGCATGGTTGCCAGCACGTGGCTTGAAGGCAGCTATACCGAGTTGATGCCGCACGTGCCGCAGAACCTGGCCGGGCTTAAATTGCTGTTCAAGCAGTTCAGCTTTCCTGGCGGTATTCCGAGCCACGATGCGGCCAACGTGCCGGGCAGCATCAACGAAGGCGGCGAGCTCGGCTATTCCATGCTGCATGCAGCCGGCGCCGTGTTCGACAACAAGGATCTCATAGCGACCTGTGTCGTCGGCGATGGCGAGGCCGAGACCGGTCCCATGGCCACGAGCTGGCATTGCAATAAGTTCCTCAATCCGGCGCGTGACGGTGCCGTGCTGCCGATCCTGCACCTGAACGGTTACAAGATCGCTGGACCGACGGTATTGGCGCGGATCCCGGAGGAGGAACTGCTCAGCCTTTTTCGGGGTTACGGGTGGGCACCCGTCGTGGTCGCCGGGCACGAAGAGACGCCGATGCACCAGGCGATGGCCGCCGCTTTGGATGGTGCGCTCGACCGGATCGCCGAGATCCGCGCCACAGCGGCGGCCGGTGACCTGACGCGGCCTGCATGGCCGATGATCATCCTGCGGTCACCAAAGGGCTGGACCGGGCCCAAGACGGTCGACAACAAGCCGGTCGAGGGAACCTGGCGCGCCCACCAAGTGCCGCTCGACAAGCTGGCCGAACACCCGGAGCGGCTACATCAGCTTGAGCAATGGATGCGCAGCTACCGACCGGACGAATTGTTCGATGCGGGTGGTCACCCCATGCAGGAGCTGCGCGACCAGGCACCGACGGGCCTGCGACGCATGGGCGCGAACCCGCATGCCAATGGCGGTCTCTTGCTACGCGAGCTCGACTTGCCGGATTTCCGCGAACACGGGATCACGGTGAAATCGCCGGGCGGCCAACAGGTCGAGTCGACCCGCGTGCTCGGGAAGTATCTCCGCGAGGTGATGCAGCGGAACATGACAAGTTTCCGTCTGTTCGGTCCGGACGAAACGGCCAGTAACCGGCTCGACGACGTCTTCGACGTGACCGCGCGCGAGAGTATGGGCGAGCTGTTGCCAACCGACGATCATGTCGGTCCTGACGGCCGGGTCATGGAGGTGCTGAGTGAGCATTGTTGCCAAGGTTGGCTCGAAGGCTATCTGCTGACCGGGCGACACGGTCTGTTCGCCTCCTACGAGGCCTTCATCCCGATCGTAGACAGCATGTTCAATCAGCATGCCAAATGGCTCGAGGAAGCGGTGAAGCAGCCATGGCGGCGGCCGATCGCGAGCCTCAACTACCTACTCAGCTCCCATGTCTGGCGCCAGGACCACAATGGGTTCACGCATCAGGATCCGGGCTTCTTAGGCCATGTCACGAACAAGAAATCGAGCGTGGTCCGCATCTATCTGCCACCGGACGCGAACACGCTTCTGAGCGTCGCCGATCATTGCTTTCGTAGCCGGAACTACATCAATGTGATCGTCGCCGGTAAGCAGCCGGCGCCACAATGGCTTTCCATGGAGGAGGCCGTGCGGCATTGCGCGGCAGGCGCCAGTATCTGGGGGTGGGCGAGCAACGATCAGGGCACCACGCCCGACGTGGTGATGGCCTGCGCGGGCGACGTGCCGACGATGGAAGCGCTGGCCGCTGTCGACCTCCTGCACCAAGGCTTGCCGGACCTGAAAATCCGAGTGGTAAACGTGGTTGACTTGATGGCGCTGCAGCCGCCGGGCGATCATCCACACGGCCTTGCGCCCAGCACGTTCGATAGCTTGTTCACCGCCGACCGGCCGGTGATTTTCGCGTTTCATGGCTACCAGTGGGTGGTGCACCGCCTCCTGCACGGCCGGAGCAACGCCGACAGATTCCATGTGCACGGCTTCCGGGAGGAAGGGACCACCACGACACCGTTCGACATGACGGTGCTGAACGGGCTGGATCGCTTTACCCTGGCTCTCGCGGCGATCGAGCGGGTGCCGCGGGTGTTGGACGTCAGCGCGCATTTTGCGCAGTCACTGCGAGACAAGTTGATCGACCACACCGCCTATGTGCGCGAGCACGGCGAAGACATGCCGGAGATCCGGGACTGGCAATGGCCGTCCTGACGCTGAACGCCGGGTCGAGCAGCCTGAAATTCGCGTTGTTCGACGGCGAACAGGCTTTGCTCCGGGGTGAAGTAGAGGACATCACCGGGTCGCCAAAGACGTGGGCCAAGAACGCGGCGGGCGAGATGCTCGATCCGCCGAATGCGGAAGGCACCGGGCACGAGGCGGTGCTGCCGGTGCTGTTCGACTGGATCGGTCAGCAGACCGGGTCGTTGGATGCGGTCGGTCACCGGGTCGTGCATGGCGGCGCCCGGTTCGACGGCCCGGTCGAGGTCGACGATGGCGTGCTGACCGAGATCGAAGCGCTGGTCGAATATGCGCCGTTGCATCAGGGGCACAATCTGTCGGCGATCCGGGCCGTGCGGGCGGTTCGGCCCGGCTTGCGGCAGGTGGCGTGCTTCGACACCGCATTCCATCGCTCGATGCCGCAGCTCGCCCGGACTCTACCGTTGCCGCCTCGCTTGGGGTTGGAGCGGTATGGCTTCCACGGTCTGTCCTACGAATATATCGCAGGCAAGCTGCCGCCGAAGCTGGCCGCCGGGCGTGTGATCGTCGCACATCTCGGAAGCGGTGCGAGCCTGTGTGCGCTCGCGTCGGGGCGGAGCGTCGAGACCACTATGAGCGTAACGCCGCTCGATGGCTTGGTGATGGGGACGCGCTGCGGCGCGCTCGATCCAGGCGTCGTGCTGCTGCTGATGCGTCGCGGTATGGACGTCAATGCGATCGAGCACCTGCTCTACCACGAGTCTGGGATGTTCGGCCTGTCTGGCGTGTCTGGCGACATGCGTAAGCTTCACGCAGCGGGCTCGGAAGTCGCGCAACGAGCGATCGACTTGTTCACCTACCGGATCGCAACCGAAGCAGGCGCGATGACTGCGGCGCTGGGCGGGCTGGATGGGTTCGTGTTCACCGGCGGCATCGGTGAGCATGATGCCGCCGTCCGCCAGAAGGTTGTCGACCGGCTCGCTTGGCTCGGGCTGTCGCTGACGCCAAATGCCCCGAACGAGGGATTAGTCAGTCCCAAAGACGCGCCGGTCGAGGTCTGGGTCATCCCGACGGACGAGGAATCGGTGATCGCGCGGCAGACCCGGGCCATCATCGACTCAGCCTGACGGCGACGCGCCTTCCATTACGATGGCGGAGTGTCAGGGGCGATCATTCCGCTGCAACCGGCATCGGTACGGGAAACGTGGGCACGGCAAAGGACGGGTCCGGCGCGAAAGCCTCGCTGAAACGCCTGCTTTGCGGCACCCGAAGCGTGTCAAGCGCAGCCTCCACGCCAGCCATGAAGCCGATTGGACCACAGTAGTAGAAATCGGCCGGGCCCGCCGGCAAGTGGGCGCGGATGATGTCGGCAGTCAGGCGGCCAACCAGATCGTGGTGGATGCCCGGCTCATCTGCCGGCCCAACTTCACCATACAGAACGGCGACGCGAACACCCGGCCGTCGCTGGGCCAGCGCCCTGACATGGCTGCTGAAGGCGTGGTGGCCGCGATGCCGGGCCGCGTGAAGGAAGACGACTTCGCGATGTCCTCCTCCCTCGCCGGTCAAATACTCCAGCATGCTGAGCACGGCGGTAATGCCCGATCCGCCGCTGAGCAGCACGACCGGATGCGTGCCGGGCTGCAGCACGAAGTCGCCCAGCGGCATGTGCACGTCCAGAAAGTCGCCTTCTTGCACCGTATCATGCAGCCAGTTCGATACCAGACCCGGCGGCGCGTCGGGCATGTCGGCCGGTGTCGCCTCCCGCTTGACGCTGATCCGGTACTCCCGGCCGTTCGGAGCCGAGGAAAGGCTGTACTGCCGCACCTGGTAGTGGTCGAATCCGGGCACTCGGACGCGAAGCGACACGTATTGCCCGGGCAGGAACGGCGGCAGCGGCGTGCCATCGACGGGCTGGAGGTAGAAAGACGCGGTGACGTCGCTCTCCCGCACCTTGCGGGTCACGCGGAACGGCTTGAACCCGCGCCAGCCTTGCGGCTGCGCCGCGCTCTCCGCTGCCATTGCGGCCTCGCGGCCGACCATGATGTCCGCAAGTTGCGCGTAGGCGGCGCTCCAGGCCTCGATGATCTCCGATGTCGCCGCGTCCCGCAGCACGTCTTTGATGGCGCCCAGCAGGTAATGACCAACGATCGGATAGTGGGCTGGCTTGATATCGAGGCTGACGTGCTTGCTGGCGATCCGTTCGATCATGCTCATCAGCGGCGCCGGATTAGCGATGTGGCTGGCATAAGCGAGGACCGATGCCGCCAGGCTGGCAGCCTGGCCACCATCGCGCTGGTTGGCCGGGTTAAAGTAGTCGAACAGCTCCGGATGGGCAGCGAGCATGTTGCGGTAGAAGACGCGTGTGATCTCCTCACCATGGGCGCGAAGCGCCGGGACGGTTGCGGAGACGAGAGCGCGTTGATGGTCAGACAGCATAGGACAAGCTTTCTCGAAGGCCGCTTGCGGGTCGCAAGTCGGGCGGGTGAGACAACGTTGGACTGGTGAAGGGTGGCGTTTAATCGATCGGTGGGCCTGCGGCCTGGTAGAGTGCCTTGCGGGCCGGGATGCGTTCGAACAGGCCCATGCGCAGGCTGCGTGCAATTCGCTCCGCGCGTGTGCCGAAGGCTGCGGCCTCCTCAGGCGGCAGCACCTCGCGGCATGTGGCCTGGAACAGATCGAGCCACCGGTCGAACATGACTGGCGTGAGATCCGGCAAGCGGAGGTGAGCGGAAAACGGATCTCCGTGATACCGCCCGCTACCCTGCATGACGGAGGACCAGAAATCGGTCAGCCGATCCAGGTGTGCCGTCCAGGCAACATCCGTCTCGCCCAGGGTTGCCGTGAACACAGGCGCGAGCAGCGGATCCTGCCGGACACGGCCATAGACCCGGCACACCAGCTCACGAAGTGGAAGCTCAAGGGTCACCACAGCGTCACCGCGACAATCACGGCGGCGCCATTCCAGACCAGCATGTTGATCAGGCTGCGGATCATGGCGCGATCATCGCCGGAGCGGACACCGGCCGCGTCGCAGACGACATTTCCCGGCAGCAGGAACAGGGCAAGGAGACTGCGAGCGACAACCACGGGAACGCCTTCCATAACATGCATTCGTTGTCTATGTTATAAATTCGGCTCGCGGTGAAAGCAAGATCTGAAATGCATGTTATGCGAGCGCTGGTCGGGGATTAATTGTGCGGCTCACTGTCTACACGGACTTTTCGCTACGGCTTTTGATGTATCTTGCAGTCAAGCCGGACGGTGTATCGACCATAGGCGAGGTGGCGGACGCGTATCGCATTCCGAAGAACCACCTGACCAAGGTAGCCCATCAGCTCGGTCTTGCCGGCACCATCGCTACGGTTCGCGGGAAAGGCGGCGGCATGCGGCTTGGACGCCCGGCCGATCAGATCGTGGTGGGGGCCGTGGTACGAAGCACCGAGCCGGACATGGCCCTGGTCCCCTGCTTCGAGCCAGTCTGTGCACAGTGCCCGATCGTTCCAGCATGCGGCTTGCGTGGGGCTCTACATGAGGCCCGGTCAGCGTTTCTTCACGTGCTCGACCGCTACACGCTGGCGGACCTCGTGGGCAATTTGACCGACTTGCAGGCCTTGCTTGGCATCGCAACCCCGACACACGTCTGATCGATGCGTATGCTGCGTTTTGAAATGGACGTCGTTCGCCCGATACGATGACCCTGATTGATGCCGTCAACCGGGCGACGAGAACTCGGAGGAGAAACCGTGACCGATTGCGTGGCTGCACTTGGAACTGTCTACAGGTCGGCGCCATCGAGCGCATCGATATGGGCGGCGATCGTGACTGGCATTGCGGCTCTGCTGGGCAAGTTGATGGCGGACAGCTGGAGCCGCCATCGGCAAACGGCCGCCGTGGCGAGCGCCATCTATGGCGAGATCCATTCTTACGTTCATGACCTGCGACCACATGTAACGACGGCAGCACAAAAGGCGTTGGAAGTCGTCGACGACGATACTGATGAATTGGATGCTCGCCTGCGAGGTTTCTCTCAGCTGCCGTTTGCACATCCTGTCTTTAGTCTGGTTGCCGACAGACTAGGCCTGCTCCCGGCCAAGCTTTGCGAGGAAGTCGCCACGTTTTATACGGTGGTGACGGGCGTTAGAGGAATTATCGCGACATTACCGACCGACGCGTTCGCCAAAACGACCAGAGAGGTGAAACGCGACCTGTTGATCCGGGTCGCTGAAAGCACCGAACGGCACATCCATCCTGTCGCCACCACACTCGTTTGGCTGAACCAGATCGGAACCTCCAGCTACACATCCTACTTGGCATCGCTGTTCACGAAATCCTCGACCAATCCGTTCCGAGGTGCACCGCGGGCCTAGTCTCGGCTGACCTGCAGCACGATCTTGCCGCGCACGCGTGTGTGGGTGCCGTCCAGCATCTCATGCGCCCGCCGCACCGAGGCGAGCGGCAGGACGGCGCCGACATCCGTCATCAAGGTGCCAGCGCCGATGAGCTTCGCGATCATGGTCAGCCGCTCCGTCGTCACCTGCACCAGGAAGAACCCCGCGGTGACGCCGGCCTCACCCGCCAGGACCTGATCGGGCTCCGACACGGCGGAGACGAGCTTTCCACCGCGTCGCAGGACCGCGAAGGAGCGATGCTGCGTCTCGCCGCCCACGAAATCGAGCACCGCATCGACGTCGTGTGCGACATCCTCGAAGCGCTCGGTCCGGTAATCCACCGCGACATCGGCACCGAGACCTCGCACATAGTCCAGGTCGCGCCCGCCTGCCGTGGCGACCACGCGCGCTCCCGCCCGGCGTGCGAGCTGGACCGCTAGGGCTCCGACGCTCCCGGCCGCGCCGTGGATCAAAACTGTCCGGCCGGCAAGCGGGCCGGCGCGCTCGATCGCCTCCAGCGCCGTGGTCGCGATCACCGGCACGGAGGCGGCATCGATGTCGTCCAAGCGTGCGGGACGGCGGGCGATCATGCCGGCGGACGCGACGGCGTATTCGGCATAGGCGCCCACAAAGCGTGGGTTGGTAACGCCGAACACCGCATCACCGGGCTGTAGCGCGGTAACGCCCGGGCCGATGGCTTCCACCACGCCGGACAGGTCGGAGCCCAGGGTGAGCGGCAGCGGCTGCGGTAGCACGCTGTGCCCGGCGCGGATCCAGCCGTCCCATGGTCCCACGCCAGCGGCCCGCACCCGGACGAGAACTTCGCCTTTGGCGGGAACCGGCCGCTCGATCCGTTCCAGACCGATGGCCTCGGGGCCGCCAAACCGGTGCACCCGGCAGGCCGTCATCGTGGCCGGAGACGAAACGTTTGCTGCGAGAGACATCGCGATGGGGGTCATGATGGACATGTCGCTGGATCCTTCGTTCGAGTGCGGGTTAGTGCGCAGCGCTGGCAGCTTGACCCGGTGCCGGCTTGCGGAGCAGCAGCGTGGCCACCAAGGCCAGCACCAAGGCGGTGCCGAGCAGCGCGAAGGTGTCGCCAAACGCCATGACGTTGGCCTGCTGGCGCACCCGAGCGGCGACGGCAACGATCGCTTTGTGTGTGGCAACGGCCGGGTCGCTGGTGCCATGGGCGAGGAAGTAGCTGGTGAGCTGGTCGATGCGGGTCCGGGTCGCTTCAGCAAAGCCCGACACGCTCGTGGTCAGGATGTTGGAGTGAAACTGCTCCCGCTTGCTGAGGAAGGTCTGCAGCCCGGCGATGCCGATCGCGCCACCGAGGTTGCGGACCATGTTGAACAGTGCGGAGGCTGAACCAGCATTGGCCGCTTCGATGCCGGCGGTGGCGACCGCCGAAAGCGGGGCAAACACCAGCGCCTGACCGAAGGCACGGACGATGTTGGGCAGCAGCAGCTGATCGGCGGCAGTGTCGGCCGTGATGTGCACGTTCATGAAGTTGCTGGCTGCGAACAGGACGAAGCCGACGCCGATCACCAGGCGCGGGTCGAACCGGCGCATCAGGCGCGGCACCAGCGGGATCAGCACCAGTTGCGGCAGGCCGGTCCAGGCAAGCACGAAGCCGATCTGCTCCGAATTATAGCCCTGCAGGCGGGACAGGTAGACCGGCAGGATGAACACCGAGCCATACAGCGCGATGCCCAGCAGGAAGTTGGCGACGATGCCGAAGCCGAAATTGCGGCGGGCCAGCAGATGCAGGTTGAGCAGCGGGTGCTTCACCTTCAGCTCGATCCAGACGAACAGGATCAGCGACACGGCGGCGACCACGGAAAGCCGCAGGATGAAGGCCGACCCGAACCAATCCTCCTTGTTGCCCTCTTCCAACACCGTCTGCAGGCAAGCAAGGCCGAGTGACATGGTGACGATGCCAGCCCAGTCGCCCTGGCGTATCAGCTCGAGCTGCATCGGCGCGCGCTGGAGCGAGGCCCACAGCAGGCCGATCATCAACGCACCGGGGACCAGGTTGACGTAGAAGATGTATTGCCAGCCAAAATTCTCGGTCAGGTAGCCGCCGATGGTCGGGCCGATCGCCGGGGCAAAGGTCGCCGACAGTGCGAACAGCGCCAACCCGATCGGCTGCTTGGCTTTGGGCAGGAAGGTGATGATGATGGTAAAGGCCATCGGGATCAGCACGCCGCCGGTAAAGCCTTGCACCGCCCGCAGCACGATCATCTGGCCGAGGTTCTGGGCGAACGCGCAGGCCATGGAGAACACCAGGAACAGCACCGCGTTGGCCAGGAGGTAGGTCCGCAGCGAGAACACACGCGATAGCCAGCCGGTGAGCGGAATAACCACGATCTCGGCGATCAGGTAGGCGGTGGAGATCCAGCCACCATCGTCGATACCGGCGCCGATAGCGCCCTGGATGTCGGCGAGCGAGGCGTTGACGATCTGAATGTTCAACACAGCCATGAACGCGCCAAGGGTGGCGCCGATCACGGCAACCCACATCTTGGCGCCTGAGAGCGGCTGGGCTTGGGCGGGGGATGCGGTTGTCATGGCGCGATCTTCCTTGCTTCCGATACCGACAGCATCGCGACTGGCCGGGTCGCAGAGAATGCTGGGAAAGCGGAATGGACTATCCGGCCGGAGTGGAAGATGCGGCGACCGAAGAGGCGGGAACCGGCCGTGTATCGATCGCCGGTTCGACCGACATGCCCGCCCGCAGCAGCGCGCCGGAACTGGAGCGATCGATGCTGATACGAACCGGGATACGCTGCACGATCTTGGTGAAGTTGCCGGTGGCGTTGTCCGGCGGCAGCAGTGCGAATTCGAGGCCGCTGGCCGGTGACACGCTGTCCACGTGCCCCTGCAGCACCTGGCCCGGCAGGCCGTCCACCCGCAACGACACGCTCTGCCCAACCTGCACCCGGGCCAGCTGGGTTTCCTTGTAGTTGGCCACGACGTAGGTGGCGTGCAGCGGCACTACAGCCATGAGCTGCGTGCCGGGCGCGACGTATTGCCCCACCCGCAAGGAACGAGCACCGATGGTGCCGTCAACCGCTGCGGTGATGGTGGCGTAGCTCAGGTTCAGTTCAGCCTGCCGCTCGACGGCCCGGCTGTGCTCGGCCTGCGCCAGTGCCTGCTCGCGAAGCGTGACCAACACCGGCACCTGACGTTCCGCCGAGAGCAGCGCCGCCTGGTCATGACGGAGCTGAGCCGCCGCCTGATCCCGGGCTGAGCCGGTCTGCTGGGTCCGCTGCACCGTGCCTGCACCCGTCGTCGCCAGAGCACGGTAGCGCTCGGCATCTTCCTTGGCGAAGCCGAGCCGGGCTTCGGATGCTTCGATCGCGGCCTGGGCCTGAACGATCTCCGCTCCCTGCAGGCTAATGCGCGCCTGCAGGTTGTGCACAGTCGCATCCGCAGCAGCGACGTCGGCATGCGCCTGCTCGAGGCTCGTGCGCAGGTCGCGGTCGTCGATCCGGGCCACGACCTGCCCGGCTTGAACGGTTTGGTTGTCCTCGACGAGAACCGCGGCCAAATAGCCCGGCACTTTCGGCGCCACGGTCGTGTAATCCGCCTTAACGTAGGCGTCGTCGGTGGAAACCATGAAGCGGCCGTGGGTCCAGTAATCATGACCGTAGCTGCCGGCCAAGGCCGTGCCGGCCAGCAGCGCGACGCCGATCAGGGCGCGGCGGATCGTTAGACGGCGGCGCGGTGGGGCGGTGTCCGCTTGAGATGAGGCTGCGTCGGTGGTGATCGCTGCACGCATCGTTTCGACCCGGGGCATTTCGCTCATCTGAACTCTCCTGCTTGCCGGCCACCGACTTGGTCACCGTCTATGTCCAGCAGGATGCATCGCAATGCGGCTTGCATTAATCGGATAAGAACCGAAAGGATCATCAAGTAGGAACGGATAATCCTGCAGCTACGGTTATTACGGAGGGCGCATGGATCGACTGACCAGTCTGACCGTCTTCGGCAGCGTGGTGGAAAGCGGCGGATTTTCCGCAGCAGCCCGGCGGCTAAACATGTCCGTCACCATGGTCAGCAATCACGTGCAGTCGCTGGAAGAACGGCTTGGCGTGCGGTTGCTCAACCGCAGCACTCGAAAGGTGAGCCTAACCGAGATTGGGCAAACCTATTTCGAGCGCTCGCAGCAGGTCCTTGCCGATCTCGACGATGCCGACCGGGTTGTCACTGCGCTGCACGCCACCCCGCGCGGCACGTTGCGGCTGCACACCAGCATGAGCATGGTCCGCTTCCTGGCGCCGATCGCCTCGGAGTTCCTGACCACCTACCCGGCGGTGGCGCTCGATCTCACCGTCGGCGAGCGCATGGTCGACATGATCGAGGACGGCTACGACCTGGCGATCCGCACCGTACCGCCGCCGGACTCAGGGCTGATAGTCCGCCGTCTCACGCCCTGGCGGCACTTGGTCTGCTGCGCACCGGCGTACCTCGACACGCATCCGGCCCCAGCTCACCCGTCCGACTTAGCTCACCACAACTGCTTGCGGTTCGCTTTCTACCCATTCGGGGACGAGTGGCGCTTCGAGGATGCGCAGGGCGGCTCGATTGCCGTCCGCGTCGGCGGCAACCTTCAGACCAATAGTGCGGAGACCCTGCGCCTGATGGCCCTGGCCGGCCACGGCATCTTCCTAGCGCCGAGCTTCGTCATTGCCGAGGAGATCGCGTCCGGCGCCCTAGTACGACTGCTTCCCGAGTTTCGCCCGTTTGAGTTCGCGATCAATGCAATCTACCCGCATCGTCACCACCTCTCGACCAAGGTCCGCAGCTTCATCGATCTGCTATCGGAGCGCTTTCAGGCACACCGAGCCTGGATGAGCCCGAGTTCCGATGCCGGCCTCACCACTGCCAGCATCATCACGTCGCCCTTCAACGCCGGCGGGCAAAGTTACTGAATGCGCTGAGCTGGGACGCAACGAAGGCGCGGGTTGGTTCATCCAGAATGGCATTTGTGGCGGGATCCACTTTCTGCATTACCTGGCCGACCATGACCTCCGGCTTGTTGAGCACATAGGCGTCGAGGAACACCAGGATTTGCCGGAGGTGGTACTGGCACCGGGCACCGCCGACCATGCCCGGCGATCCCGTCTGGATCGCAACCGGCTTGCCCGTGAAGGGCGGCTCCGGCAGGCGGGACATCCAGTCCAGCGCGTTCTTCAACGCGCCGGGCACCGAGTAATTGTACTCGGGCGTCACAATGATCACGCCGTCCGAGGCACGGATCGCGTCGCCCATCGCCAGCGCTGCGGGCGGAAACCCCTCCGCCTGCAGATCCGCGTCGTAATGTGGCAACTCTCCCACCGAACCGAGCGGCGTGACCGTCACGCCCTCCGGCGCCAGGCCCGGCAGCGCGCGCGCAATCCCGCCATGGAAAGAACCGCGGCGTAAACTGCCGAGGAGCGTGACGAAATGTTGGTGCGGCTTGTCGGTCATTGTCCTGGCCTCCCTTAGTTGCGCTGGGGTTAGGCCGCCAGCTTGGTCGCGATCTCTGCAACATGTCTGCCCAGGAAGCTAGCGCCGGCCAACTCGTTTGGTGAGGGCTGGCGTGAGCCGTCGCCTGCCGCGATGGTCGTCGCGCCATAGGGAGAGCCGCCGGTCACCTCGTCCAGCCTCAGCTGACCCTGGAATGAATACGGCAGCCCGACCGTGACCATGCCATGGTGCATCAGATTGGTGAGGATGTTGAGCAGCGTGGTCTCCTGCCCGCCATGTTGTGAGGCAGTGGAGGTGAAGGCGGCCCCTACCTTGCCCACCAGCTTGCCCTGGAACCACAATCCGCCGGTCTGGTCCCAAAAGTTCGCCATCTGCGACGTCATCCGCCCATATCGGGTTCCGGTGCCGACGATGATCGCGTCGTATTCGGGAAGCTCCTCCACCGTGGCAATCGGAGCGGCCTGGTCGAGCTTGTAGTGGCTTGCGGCTGCAACTGCGTCCGATACCAGTTCAGGCACCCGCCGGATGTCCACCGTGGCGCCGGCCTCCCGCGCGCCGGCGGCAACGGCCTCCGCCATGGTCTCGATGTGGCCGTACGACGAGTAGTAGAGCACCAAGATCTTGGTCATGATTACAGGACTTTCTTGAAAAGATATGCCGCTTACGCGGCGTCGACCAGCAGCACTTCAGCATCCGCCAGCGCTGTCACGCGCAGGACCGCCTCGTCGCGGATAGCGACGCCGTCGCGTTCGCCTACGGCTTGGCCGTTCACCTCGATGCGCCCCGAAGCCGGCACGAGATAGATCGAGCGACCCGGCGCCAGCACGTATTCGGCACTTTCCCCGGCCCGCAGCGTCGCGGCCACCAGCCGAGCGTCGGCGCGGATCGGCAACACGTCACCATCTTCCGCCAGACCGCTCGCCAAGGTGACGAAGCGGCCGGCCCGGTCGCCTTTCGGGAACGGCCGGGCGCCCCAGGCGGGGGCCTCGCCTTGCCGCTCCGGGGTGATCCAGATCTGAAAGATCTTAGTTACACCCTTCTCGTGGTTATACTCGGAGTGGCGGATCCCGGTGCCAGCGCTCATCACCTGCACGTCGCCGGCCTCGGTCCGGCCCTTGTTGCCCAGGCTGTCCTCGTGGGTGATCGCGCCTTCACGGACATAGGTGATGATCTCCATGTCACGGTGCGGATGGGTCGGAAAGCCAGTGGCCGGTGCGATGACGTCGTCGTTCCAGACGCGCATGTTACCCCAACTGACGCGTGCCGGGTCCTGGTAGTCGCCAAACGAGAAGTGGTGCTTGGTGTCGAGCCAGTCGTGGTTGCCGCCACCCAGCCCAGCGAAGGGACGTAATTCGATCATGATCAGCTCCGTCGAGATCGGGACCCCAACGATGGGCCGTCTCAGTAAAGCCAATCTGGGCGCGGCCTCGATCCGCTGATATAGAAACAGTGGAAAGCCATAGTTTCGGAAATCGTCATGCCGCGCTTGCCTGACCTGGAAGCCTGGGGCGTGTTCGCCACCGTCGTCGAGACTGGCTCTTTCTCCCGTGCTGCCGGCGAACTCGGCCTGTCGAAGGCGACGGTGTCAAAGGCGGTCAGCCGGCTGGAGGAGCGGCTGGGCACACGATTGCTGCACCGCTCCTCGCATCGTCTACTGCTGACGGAGCTAGGGCGTACCGCCGCCGTTAGCGCGGCGCGGATGCTGGCCGAGGCCGAGACGATGGAGGCGGAAGTGCTGTCGCAGTCCGCAGAGCCGCGTGGCTCGGTACGGATTGCGGCCCCGATGTCGTTCGGCGTATCACATTTGGCGCCGCTGCTGCCGGCGCTGCTCGCCAGCCTGCCGAAGGTGACGATCGACTTGCACCTCAGCGACGCTCGGGTGGATCTGGTAGGGGAGGGGTTCGACCTCGCCGTTCGTGTCGCCATCATGGGGGACTCGTCGCTGCGGGTCCGCCGCATTTGCCCGGTCCGGCGCATCCTGGTAGGCGCGCCGGACTACTTCGCGGCCTTCGGGCATCCCTCTCATCCACGCGATCTGCAAGCGCATCGCTGTCTGTCCTACGCGTATCTTCCAACGCCAGACCGCTGGCGGTTCGAAGATGCGGCGGGAGAAGTCGTGACGATCACGCCGGTCGGGCCGCTGCGCATCAACAACGGCGATGCAATCGCGCCCTCGGTCCTGGCCGGGGTTGGTCTGGCAGTGCAGCCGGAGTTCATCGTCTGGCGCGACCTGGAGGAAGGACGGCTGCAACGGACGATGCCGGGCTGGTCGATGCCGGACGCCTCGCTGAACCTCGTCATGCCGCCAGGCAAGCTGCGACCCCGGCGCGTGACAGCGGTCGTGGAGTTCCTATCAACCCATTTGGCTGCCGCACCCTGGGCCGCGGTTTGAGGCGCGATGCTAGCACGGTGCATCCCTTGCGCATTGCCCAAATGCGCGTTTGCCGCGCCGATCGCGTGAGGCTGTATTGATCCTGGTTCGCACCACTGAACCCTCGTCGCATATTCTTTCAAGGCCAGACCTGGCTGGTCCGCCGCTTCGGTAAACGAAATGGTCAGGTCGCCAGCGACAACGGATGCTCGTTAAGCAGGTCAAGCCGCGCTTTTTCTGCGCACTGGTGAAGAGCTGTCATTAGCCCAACAGGTTCTTCGACTCCGTGGGAAAGGAAGGTCTGCCGGGCCAGCTCCAAAAGCCGTTCGTCGTGTCCAGCGCCGTCTTCTACGGCAAGGATCTTGCTGGTTAGATCTTCGGCGTTGGAAAGGTGAAGCTGATCGGCAGCCCAACGGGCAAATAGCTTGTCACGGCGCGCGGTGACGCGGAAACGAAACTCCTCGTCGTGAGCGTATTTGGCTTCGAAGGCTCGTTCGCGTTCTTCGAACGTGGTCATCATCACCCTCCTCTGAGTACCGGTGCAGTTCGTGACGATATCGTATTCGCAAGGGTGCTTCCATAGTAGACCTTACGTGGCGGCGCGCTGGTTGCTTTGATCTGGCCCAGGTGTCAGCGCGCCTACGGCAGCCCGGCTGCCGTGTATTCCGCTGCTGACGCTGTAGGACCGTCATCACGCGTCAGCCTTGGGATTACGCACCAGATATTTGAGACAGAACGTACGGACCATTGGGCAGTTCTTCTGGGCAGCCGCTGACTATCAACTGGTGCGAAACCACCGAGATTCGCTATTTATGAGAACTTACAATATTTGCGACTTAGCCAGCTGGCTTCGATGAACTTGGGACGCAGATGATGCCCGGTATCCAACGTCAGTTGCGAATGACTATCAAAGGCAGTAAGCCTAACCCATTCGAAGAACCCCGTTTCGCAGGAAGCACATGCTCGTTCCCCGCCGCGATTTTCTTGCCTTTACGGCGCTGAGCGTTCTGGCACCCGCCTTAGCCAAAGCCGCTGCGCCAGGGCAGGTCACGGACGTCGTCGGCCGCACCGTTAAGGTGAACCTTCCGGTGCGGCGGGTTATCCTTGGCGAGGGCAGACAGACCTACCTGGTCGCCGCGCTCGACAAGGCAGACCCGTTCGGGCGCGTGGTCGGCTGGCGTGACGATTTCCGCAAAGCCGACTTAGATGGCTACTCTCTTTACGAGAAGCGTTTTCCGCAGATCGCCAAGCTACCGACCTTCGGCGGATGGAAGGAAGGCGCCTTCGACGTCGAGCAGGTCATCGCGCTCCAGCCGGACGTCGTGATCATGAACCTGGAGGCCAAGGTCGCAATCGAGGATGGCGGGCTGATCCCCAAGCTGGAACGGGTCGGCATTCCCGTCGTGTTCATCGACTTCCGCGAGAAGTCGATCGAGAACGCCGAGCGATCCATCGCCGTCATGGCGCAACTCCTCGGCCGTGAGCAGGAAGGCGTGGCACTCACCGAGTTCCGGCGTGCGCAGATTGCCCGGGTCACCGACCGGTTGAAGGACTTCTCCGGTGTACGGCCGAAAGTGATGATCGAGCGGGCCGCCGGCTACGACGAGAATTGCTGCATGTCGTTTGGTTCAGAGAATTTCGGGCGCATGGTGGCGATGGCCGGTGGTGACAACATCGCCGCCGGGCTCATCCCGGGCACCTTCGGCACCGTGAACCCTGAGCAGATCGTGGCCGCGCGGCCGGATGTGGTGATCGTGACCGGCAGCAACTGGACCTTGTTCGTGCCCGACGGCACCTGGGTCGGCGTCGGGCCCGGCGCGGACCAGGACGTCGCAAGGTCGCGCCTGAGACGCCTGATGGACCGACCGGCCTACCGAACCTTGCCCGTCGTGCAGGAGGGCCGCGTCCATGCCATCTGGCACCAATTCTACGACAGTCCCTACCAGTTCGCCGCCATTCAGGTGATGGCCAAGTGGCTGCATCCCGAGCTCTTCGCCGACCTCGACCCGGAGGCCACGTTCCGCGAGTTCCACGAGCGCTTCCTGCCCGTGCCCTACCGTCCCGGCTACTGGGTGTCGCTGAAGCCGGCAGTGTGAGCGAGCTTCTCATTTCGGACCTCGCCCCGTCGGGCCGGACCGCCTATCGCCGACTCGTTGGGCGGCGCCTGCTGCTCATCGGCGGCCTGGCCTTGCTCTTGTTGGCCAGTATCGTGGCAGATCTGACGCTCGGCCCGGCCCGCTACGGTTACGGTGATGTGCTCCGCGCCTTGCTGGGCCTCGACGTGCCGATGGCGGTCTCGGTCGTGGTCACCGAGATTCGGCTGCCGGTGGCGCTGATGGCGGTCGTGGTGGGCGCGAGCCTCTCTGTCGCGGGCGCGCAAATGCAGACGGTGCTCAACAACCCGCTCGCCAGTCCGTTCACCCTCGGTATCTCGGCGGCGGCCGGGTTCGGCGCGGCGCTGGGGTTCGTGCTGGGCGCCACGTTGCTCCCGCCGGGCTGGTCAGCTTGGTCGATTCCGGTCAACGCTTTCTTGGCGGCAATGGGCTGTTCGCTGCTGATCCACTTCTTCAGCTCGCGTCGTGGGATGGGAACCGAGACCATCGTGCTCCTCGGCATCGCCCTGGTGTTTACCTTCAATGCCGCCCTGGCTGCGCTGGAGTTTGTCGCCTCCGAACAGGCGCTCGCCGCCGTGGTGTTCTGGACCATGGGCAGCCTGGGGCGCACTACCTGGCCGAAGCTCGGCATCACCGCCGCCTGTCTCCTGGTGGCCTGGCCCCTGTTCGCGCGCCAGGCCTGGGCGCTCACCGCGCTTCGCCTGGGCGAACAGAAGGCGGCAAGCTTCGGCGTCAATGTCGGCCGTCTCCGGCTAAGAACCATCCTCTTGGTAAGCGGTTTGGCCTCCATCACGGTCGCGTTCGTCGGGACCATCGGTTTCATCGGCCTGGTCGGGCCACACATCGCGCGCATGCTTGTCGGCGAGGATCAGCGCTTCTTTCTCCCAGCCTCCGCCTTAGCGGGGGCTCTCGTCTTATCGGCGGCATCCGTGCTCAGCAAGTCGATCGTTCCCGGGTTGATCCTACCGATCGGCGTCGTCACTGCGCTGGTGGGCGTGCCGTTCTTCATCAGCTTAATCCTGAGCACGCGCAGCCGGGCATGGTGATCGCCTCGACCGCACGACCCAGCCTGACGGTGACAGACCTCGATGCGTCGTATGGCGCCCGCATCGTGTTGCGCGGCATCACCTTGCCCGAACTGCGCGGCGGGCAGATCACCGCCCTTCTAGGACCCAATGCTGCCGGCAAGTCCACTCTGTTCCGCCGCATCGTCGGCCAGCTGAAAGGGCCCGGTGTCGTTGCGATTGACGGCCACGATCCTGCAAGCCTGCCGCAGCTCGACCCCGCGCGCCCCTGCTACCTCCCGCAGGACACGGCTGCCAATGCGGTGCTGACCGTCTTCGAGGCAGTGTTGCTCGCAGGAAAACAGGGCGGCACTTGGCGCGTCAGCGACGCCGAAGCGGACCGGGTCTCCCGGACCCTCGATCTTTTGGAGATCGGCGACCTCGCCGCGCGCCATCTTGCCGAACTCTCCGGCGGACAACGGCAGCTGGTCGGCCTCGCCCAGGCGCTGGTCCGCCAGCCCCGTATCCTGCTGCTCGACGAACCGACCAGCGCGCTTGACCTTCAGCGACAGGTTGAGGTGTTGGACTTGCTACGCCAACTCGCCCGCGAACAGGGCGCGTGTATCGTGCTCGCCATACACGATCTCAACCAAGCATTGCGCTATGCCGATCAGGTGGTCGTACTGGGCGGCGGTCGGGTCATTGCCAGCGGCGAGCCGAAAGCAGTGCTTACCCCGGCGCTGCTCAGCGAGGCGTATGGGGTTCAGGCTCGCGTTGAGCAGTGTTCACGTGGGCTGCCGTTCCTCGTGGTCGACGGATCGACACGAATCCGGTCCGCTTCGCGGTAAGAGCCGCGGGATCAGTCGAGTCTCAAGCTAAGTGGATATCCACATCGCACGATGTCGCTGCAGGATGGCCTTGAAGCGCTGCCGTATCTCTGGCGGTAGATCCACAGGCAAGGGTTCAGTGTCAGGTGAAGCGTCGCCGACCTGAACCAACATCACCATGCCCATGGCCCAGTGCGGGATGCAGCGCACTCCGTGAAGGCCCGGCGCATCGAACGTCACCTCGATCTCCTGATTGATCTGCCCTTTGAACGGTGTGGCTCCTGGCGGAAGCATCTCCGCAATCGAGGCCGCATTGTGAGTCACGTCCGTCGCGATGAACTTTACCGTGTCACCAGAACGGATGCGGAGGTAGTCCGGCTCGTAAACCATCCCGCCCGTTGCATTCCGGTTCAGCATCTTGACCTCGAATCGTTCCGCATGGGCCGCAGTGGCGGCAAGCAGGAGAAGCAGGGAGAAAGCGACAGCGCGCATGGGTGGTCCTCAGGTTGGAAGGTGAAAGCGGATCATGGGCACCCCGTCTTCCGGATCGCGGAGAAAAGCGGTGCGGACGTCGAACACGTGGCGCAACAACTCGGGCGTCAGCACCTCGGCGGGTGCCCCGAGCGCCACTGCCTGACCGCCCTGCATGACGAGCAACCGGTCGCACAACATCGCCTGATTGAGGTCGTGCAACGCCACCACGGTCGCCACCGGCAAGGTGGCCACCAGGGACTTTGTTGCACGGACCACTGCGGCGTTGGCTAAGGTAGGATGATGCGGGGGCGGTCCGCACCCGGTCAGGTTCTGTGGTGGTTGTCGTGCCGTTCAAAGCCAACGCCGAGCGTCGCCATCACATCCCAAAGCAGCGGCACCGGGTCACGAACTCTGCTGCCTATGATGCTGCCCTGCGGCAGCGTGGTAGCTTGACTGTTTGGTTTACCGATGCGGCGATTGCGGCGTGGAAATCTGAGCCTCGAACCACGCGAGGAGGCCAGCGGCGCTATTCGGAACTCGCGATCGCCACGGCGCTGACGTTAAGAGCGGTGTTCCGCCTGGCGCTGTGGCAGACCGAAGGGCTGATCAGCTCCATCATCGCCCTGCTCGGTCTCGATCTCGCGGTGCCAGACCATACGACCTTGAGCCGCCGAGCCGAGAGCCTGGACGTGGTTCGTTCACGGCCAGGCGTCGGTCCCTGCACCTGCTGGTGGACAGCACGGGGTTGAAGCTTTGCGGCTCTGGCGAATGGCTGCTCGAAAAGCACGGCACGAAGACCCGGCGGTCATGGCGCAAGTTGCACATCGCGGTCGAGCCCGACACCGGACGGATCGCGGCCGCGACGGTCACCACCAACGACATCGCCGATGCCGCGCAGGTCTGCCCTTTGCTCGATCAGGTGGATGGCCCGGTCGCGTCGTTCACTGCCGATGGCGCTTACGATCAAGACGGCGTCTACGGTGAGGTCATGTCGCGACATCCCGAGGCGTCCGTCATCGTGCCATCTCGCTCCAGCGAGGTGCCGAGCAACACGGCGCAGACGGTGCCGACGATGCGAGACCGGCACTTGCAGACCATCGCCAAGCGCGGCCGCATGGCTTGGCAGAAGGCGGCAGGCTACAACTGGCGAGCCCTAGTAGAGGCCGACATCAGCCGCTTTAAGCGGGTCATCGGTGATGGGTTGCGATCGCGCACTGATCAGCGTCGAGCGACCGAGGTCGCAATTGCCGTCAACGCACTGAACCGAATGCTCGAACTCGGGCGCCCAGAGTATGTCCGTCTCCCGTAACAACGAAGCGAGATAGCCGAACTGCGGCTGCCAGCTGCTTCGTGCAACACAGTCCGTCGTATGCAGACAGCACTAAGGAGCCGTATGGCAGGACCGTCTGGTCAGGTGGTCTGGCGAACCAAGTTATGCGCCCAGCAAATGCCGACCGTGGCACCCTTCACCACCGGCAGCAGCCATAGGCAGGCGATAGTGACCAACGGCAGCCAAATCGCAGCCTGGAGGCCAAAGTTGGGCTCCCAACGGTGATCAATGAACATGAAGATCGGCGCGAAGACATGGCCGACGATCAAGATCGTGACGTAGGCTGGTAGGTCGTCCGCGGGGTAAACCGAGTTGTCCGCGTGACACACTGGGCAGTCCGCAGACACCTTCAGGTAGCCTGAGAACAGCTTGCCCTTACCGCATTCGGGGCAACGGCAAGCCAAGCCACGCCGGATACCAGTCCATACTGATTTCATGATGCATTCCTCGTTGAATGTATGGATTTTCGTCCATACAATTATTATGATATTGTATGGGCTTGCTATACCCATCGCAATACTTTTGGAGGATCGCGGCCATGACCGTCTGGCACCCCACCATCGACCGGACGGCAGGGCCGATCTACACCGGCATCGCCAACGCCATCTCGGCGGCAATTGCCTCCGGCGAGCTGGCCCCCGGTGACCGGATGCCCCCGCACCGCACCCTAGCCATCCAACTCGGCGTGGATCTCACGACGGTGACGCGGGCCTACTCGGAGGCACGGCGACAGGGGCTGCTCGAGGCCGTGGTCGGGCGGGGAACCTTCGTGCGGGACCAGCCGGCGTCAGCGGTGCAGGGCGCCGAGCCCAGCATCATTGACCTCGGCATGAATTTGCCGCCGCAGGCCGACCTTGGCCTGCCTCAGCAGATCCAGCAGGGAATCTCCGCGCTGCTCACCGGCCCCGGCTGCCTGGCGGCGCTCAGCTATCGCACGGGTGCCGGCACCCCGCGGGAAAAGGCTGCCGGGGCGGCGTGGCTCATGCCCGTGCTCGGTGCGGCGGACCCGGCACGCATCGTTGTGGCACCTGGCGCCCAACCCGCGCTGCTGGCGGTGCTCGGGATCGTCGCGAGACGGGGTGACACGCTACTGTGCGACGAGCTGACCTATCCGGGCATTCGTTCCATCGCGGCGCATTTGGGCATCCAACTGGTTGGCGTGACGGCTGATGCGGAGGGCATGATGCCTGCGGCGCTGTTGAAGGCTGCGCGCACCACTGCGGCCCGGGCCGTCTACGTGGTACCGACGATTCAGAATCCGGCGACTACCACCCTATCTCCCGCTCGCAGGCACGCCTTGGCCAATGCGGCACGGGAGACCGGGATGCGCATCATCGAGGACGACGCCTATGGCATGCTCGTCTCAGACCCGCTCCGGGCGCTGTCCGCCATGGCACCGGAGATCAGTTATCACGTGGCGACCCTGTCGAAGGTACTGTCACCGGCCTTGCGCATCGCCTACGTGGTCGCGCCCGATGCCGACGCGACGGCCGGGCTGGAAGCCGCCCTGCGAGCCAACACCATGATGGCTTCGCCCCT
>Ga0160428_1000613_pt1 | contig 36755 bp, 31 predicted proteins | sample SolpanmetagenomM_FD_108198 | JGI IMG/M metagenome (GOLD analysis project Ga0160428, IMG submission 108198) | Solar panel surface microbial communities from Lawrence Berkeley National Laboratory, California, USA - M | ecosystem: Engineered > Built environment > Solar panel > Unclassified ... | reverse complement strand
GCCTGCACTACAATACAAACAAACCAACGTTCACCAAGAGTTTCCAACCTTCCTCAAAAGCACCGCCGCAACGATGTCAAATGATGAAGAGTAGCAATCAAAAATTCCGCCATAAAAGTGGCCGAAGCCAATTTATGTAGGCCTCGTCCCGCTGTGCAATGGGAAAAGAGCCTACACATCGTTAGAATAGTATGAGCTCCAACGATGACGACAAGGTAAGTATGAGAAAAAAAAGGGTCCAAAGGGAAAGGAGAAGAGGAACAAGAGCAAAACAAATTCAGACACCGAGCGCAGGTGACCAAGCTTATATAGCAGAATTGAGGGTGTCCCAATAATTGATGCTAGCCACACTTGCACCAAGCTAAACTTTCTTTAGGGGAATGCCAATTTTCGCGGCATAAAGTCCGACCTGCCTAATCGAGCAGGAGCACTCTGAGACCGCACAACAGACCACAAAATCGAATACCTCACAGCCAAAAAAAAAGCTATGTGTGTGGTGCCAACAAAAGGTAATGAACGCGCCAGGGGTCGAACCTGGAATCTCTTGATTCGTAGTCAAGCGCCTTGCTGAGAAGATGTTAGATGCTATTGAAAACCAATAGAAATAGAGTGCACTCACCCATTGGGCTGATATGAGATTAGCCTATATTTGAGCTTCAGAACTGATGTTTAACTAACCCACGCATCCTTGGATGTGGTACCCAAAATCTAATACGCTCTATAATCTCCATTCCAGAGACGCAGTGGACTTGACCTCATCGACCCCAGCATAACTCATACAACACCACGCCACATAACAGCACTTATGTTCAGACGTTTGATAGCAGGTATCCGAGCACGCTATTACTTACCCACATGCTAGACGTCCCTACTAGAGTCTTCACATGACTCGTGTAGGAGTATATAAATGTATCTTCCTCTAAACTCATCCTTCCTTCCTTCCTTTCCTCCACTACAACAACCAGCTGTTTCCCGAAAAAAAATGTATACTATGCTCATGATGGAGTGGAAAAGGAAGAGTGAAGCGTGGCAATCAAGGCGACCCTGTGGATCAGGGTGTGGAAGAAATATGGGTATCATGTATAAAGGTCGAGGCTGCTGCTCCAAGCGAAGTCGTTCTTGCCTATTCTGAGATTTCGCACACTGCACTTTGTCCGCCATGAAGTCGGTTCGACCACCAAAGCTGCAACCTCTCTCTTTCTGCTTGAGCTAGTATGGCACTGACATACTTCAACCTTTCGCAAAAGGAACTTGAATCGAAATGTCGAGAACGGCAGCTGAAAACCTCAGCTAATAACAAGGAGGAGCTTCGTCAAAGGCTGATCAACCATGATAACGCTTCAAAAGATGATCAGCATCCTGCAAAACGTCAACGATCGCAAGAGCCTGACATACGAAGTAAGCATAGAAAGATACACATCACCATCAGCGAAACTGACAGATGGATAGCTATGCTTCGTATTCCGCTACAGCCAATATCGAAAAACATAGACACCAATCTTGCGGAGACTTCAAACAAGCGCCCTGCTGGACTTTCGACGCTAGATAGCTATGTTGCTTCTGCTGTCGCCACGATTTCGCCTACCATTTCTGCCATTTCTACTCCTGGTATATCGACTACACCTTTTGTTCCTGCCACACCGGTTATACCTGTTGCTCCTGCTGTACCGGCTACACCTCTGCACCGCTGCAAGGCCACTACACCTCTGCACCGCTGCAAGGCCACAGCCCGGAACGCTGATCAAGATAACACACTCTCCACTGGACCGCGACTCTCAACACCACATGACTATACTGTGTCTTCCACTTCCGACGCTTCGGTCCCACCTACCACGCATGCTACACCCTCCTACGGCGGCCAGGCTACAGCCCATGAGACATTACCACTCTCCAAAGTCACACCAAGTAAAGCGCTGAACGCCAGGGGGTTCGGACTCTTCTCAGTCCTCGGCAGTATCGATCTGGCACAAGATAGACCTGAGGGCTTGAGCACGTTCGAATGGTGTGCTAAGCTTTACTTCGATGCCCTTTGGGAAGGTCCAAGATTACTATAAAAGTGAAGGTCCGGAGGTGATGGTCAAATGCGCAAAAGAGATGATGGATCCCTCGGTCATTCAAACCATCAACCAGGGAGTGGTGCCAGTTGGGACAGAGATGGGTGCTCTCGGCGGCCAATCAGACTCGTGGCGCAATAAGGAAGGAGGTGGTGGCTACAGTGCTACGGTTCCACCCGCCGAAGGATCCAACATCTGCACTACTTACGGTGGTTCGACGAAAGCATTCAAGAGGCGACTGCCGGAACAACATTTCAGCCAGACGTATCGGGATAAGTATCCCAACAATGAGCTGTACAAAGCCATGAGCACAGGGCGTCAGACTGTCTGGAATACCGTCTTCGAATTGACACCGCGTTCGGCTTCCACGACAAGTGGAGCACGCTGCGCCAGAAGCTTCTGGAGTTTTTTATGCTGGCACTCTTTGCTCTATACCGCGCATGCGACTTCCATCGGATCAAGCATGAGGTTCAGATTGCGCAGCTCTGGACTGGCCATTCGTTGCAGACTAGAGAGGAAATGGAGACCTTCGATTTGCATTCTGTGCAATTCACGCATCGTCCTTGCTTGACGCAAGTACTCATCAATAATGTACATGTTGTTTAGACATGTCATCTACTCTTTATGCAATCCACGCATCGTCCTCGCTTGACGCAAATACTCATCAACAATGTACATGTTGTTTCAACATGCATCGCTTCCAGGTTTGAATTGTCAAGGCATGGCAGCAACTCAAGATGATAGAGAAACACCGATATTCTAGACTGAGGAAGATTTGCTCCGTGAATATAACTCAGATATGCGCTATACTTAGTAAGGTAGTCCTTCAGGTTTAGATCAGCTTATGAGTTTCAAAAGTAGCGTGTCTTCGTCGGTTTGTGATAGATCTCGTAATTCGCTTATCCTGAGAGCAACACACTGGCGTTACGATTGTGGATGTATCGGGTCCAGATGGGGATTAAGTCTTCGAGCCATTTCCCGTGGTGAGCTTATCACGAAGGTATTTCTAGAAAGTCAAGACGCCGTACTCGAATAGAAGCGTCTCAGTCGTGGAGCGTATTCGATCGAATAACTTCTACACTGCTCACGCTCACACTTGGCATCAACCACGAGTTGTGGGTATAGGCAGCCTCTGTCAAGGTCCTGTCCTTTGGCAGAGTGAACATTGACACTGGGCTAAAGAGCGAAAGTCTGCTACTAGGCGGGGAGTCTGAGTAGAACTTTTAGGGAAAGTCATAAGCTTATTAGTGGATACTAATCATTAACAAATTCATTGCTGCCTACATCTTTCACCTGTAACACAGCAAGTCGATGGGCACTGTAACGCAAGCCTGTGAAGGCGAGATTTGCGTTTTTTAGCTGCAAACGCTATGGTGCCGCGGTGATCGTGCAATTGGTCTATGCAATACATTATATATTTTTTCAAAAATGTATGGCGTTCATCCAAGGATGCGTGGGTTAGTTGCTTCTGCTCAATAACTTCAGCACATCGGCTAATTATCAACCAGCCCAATGGGTAAGAACCACTATAACTATCGTACTACCCGGCATTATCTAATAATTCTCTAGCAAGGCGCTTGACTACGAATCAAGAGATTCCAGGTTCGACCCCTGGCGTGTTCAAACTTTTGCTTTTTTGCAGGTTCAAGTCGCCTAGCACTGCCAACCACATCTTCTGATTTTGACGTTTTGTGTGCCGAGGAAAGGGGTGAAAAGTTCTGCGCATATTACGGGGTACAGCGCAGTCTGGCCGAGCCACTTCATTACTTTTCTGGCGTGGCACAGACAGCTCTACCGGGGCGGTAGTCACTCTTATCATGCCGAGATCCAGCGCATACTTCATAATCTACTACTTGATAATGAGCATCGGTCAGTACTGTTGGAGCAGCACTCACGCCAAGGATGTGGCCTTCGAGGCAGTCTTGCTGGTGGATGTGGCACGATGTTTCCTGTTAGTGTTTGTCGTGCTGGTAGTCGAAGATGATGAACGATCTAATCCTCCGGTCAGTAGCTTCTGTTCCCTCTGGGCACGGCTCTGTGCTACGATGTCGATTTTGTCTTGCTTGATATCCGGCCTGTCGTTGTGGAAGGTTATGTTTCCGTAGCTTTTTCGGACATTGGCGAGTGCTTCGTTGACCTGGTCGTGGTAGGAGATCAACACAAACTTATATACCTTGCAGAGAGCCGGATAGTGGGTTCCTGTTTTATGTGCTGCTGTTTCTGCCTTTCCGTGGTGTCTTGTCCCAGTGTGGTTGTTGTATATTCCAGTATATTATTCACTTGTTGGCAAGAGTGAGATGTCACGTGCGTGTATTTCATGTCATGGTTTACGTCATGACGAAACTGAAACGAATCTCTAACAAGGTCGAACTGTTCATACTACTAGCCTAATACACCTTACAGTCACCACACCTTGTGACTGTGTTACGGCTGACTGATGATGAGACATTGGTCGAAGCTGTAATATCTCCTATGTCAAGACGAATCCAATTCTGCAATGTCCAATGACATCTCCAAGACACAGAAGAAGGCCACCTCGACCAGTATGCCTCTTCATACATTACACCTTCCCTCTACGCGGCATTGTTCTAACACATTACTCCTCCAGCATTCCACCTCATCGCCGGCCTAGGCTCCGGCTTCACCTCCTCTATCCTCCTCCAACCCGCCGACCTCCTCAAAACCCGCCTCCAGCAATCAGGCACAACCACGCTCCTCGCAACCCTGCGCCAAATCCGCTCCCAGCCCAATCCCATCCGCCAACTATGGCGCGGCACTCTCCCCTCCGTCATCCGCACAAGCGTCGGCAGCGCACTCTATTTCACCACCCTAAACGCTTTTCGCACATCCCTAGCGAAGCGTGATCTCGGCGTCAAGAACAGCACTAGCGCTAGCACCACCACAACACCGATCAGAGCGCGCACATCCTCATCTCTGCCTCAACTAACCTTCCTAGCCAACCTATCCTCTGGCGCCGTAGCGCGAGCATCAGTCGGCTTCATCATGATGCCCATCACAGTGATCAAGGTGCGCTACGAATCGAACTATTACGCCTACACCTCTTTGCGCTCCGCGGCAACGGACATTGCGAAACGAGAAGGAATACGAGGCTTCTTTGCTGGCTTTGGCGCTACTGCGATAAGAGATGCGCCGTATGCAGGCTTATACGTTGTATTTTACGAATGGGGCAAGAGGACTTTAAGCGCCTTTGCAACGAGCACCACAGCCATCCCTCTCCAGCTCCCAACGCGCGAGCTAGCCGCGGCAGGACCGACCCCTTCTTCCATAACCACGACAACGCCTCTTCCTCCACCCGTAGCAGCAACAATATCGCCCACGCTCTCCTCAACCATCAACTTCACCTCCGCTACGCTCGCTGCTTCCTGCTCGACCGCACTAACGAATCCGCCTGACGCAATAAAAACGCGCCTGCAATTGCAGCCTCAAAAATATAAGAATACGATACAAGCGCTCAAGTTGATGTTGGCGGAGGAAGGCGTGAGGAGTTTGTTTGATGGGCTGGCGCTGAGAATGGCGAGGAAGGCGATGAGTAGTGCGTTGGCTTGGACGGTGTATGAGGAGGTAGTGAGGAGGGCGGAGGTGAGATGGGCTGCTAATGGTGGTGGGAGGGATGTTTGAGGGATGGGAACGATTATGATGGGAGACTGTGATTGGAGGCATAAGCACGTTATTGGTTCTGAGGCACACGGTGAGCGAGGAAAGTCGCGAGCTAGGTGACATTGGTTGCTTCTTTGATCGTGATCGAAAGATGATGTGTCACTTACAAGCAGGATATGATGGAGAAAACGGTCCATTGAACAAAAACGTAGCAACGATCAAGGGCGAGCTGACGACTACAAGCACGACATTTATTAGCTCACAGATGCCGGCATTAGCTACAGGCAGCACAACCTGAAGGAGCCAGATAGCAGCTGTCGTACCAAGTAGACTCGACGCGCAAGACAGCACTCATGACACAGGCAACAATAGAAGACGACGATATGGTAACGCGCACATATATAAACCATAAAGACCCAATGCAAATTCAAATCATGTATATACAGTATACGGCCAGACTAGATATGTCAGCAATAAACCGAAGCAAAACAAAACGGATCAAAGTGATAGATTGCTGAAATCTATTTACATAATCGAAAGAGAATCTCACTCTCGTTGCGTGATCTTGAAATAAGCGCATCCTCGATGAAACCACCACATTAGCCAGCGAGCACGGCCAGAAGGCCGCAGAGAGGAGACTCAATTCCATCCATACCATACACATCAGTAACTGCCATTCACCCAAGACTACCCTCAAAGCCGCCAGAACACCATCTCCTCTCCCCTCCCTCTATTCTCCTTCACCGCCCCCGCTCAAAGCCTCCCCAGCAACTCCCTCACCCTCCCCCTAACCTCCCCTCTAAGCACCTCCTCCTTAACCCCCAACCTTCGACACTGCACCTCCACACTCCCCTCCTTCCAGCCCCTCCCAACCACCAGCACAACCGGATACCCAATCAAATCCGCATCCTTCAATTTATACCCCAACTGCCTATCCAGCCGATCATCCAACACCACGTCCAAGCTCCCCGACTTCCTTTCTTCGAAGCTGAACGCGGAGGTGGAGAGGTCGTCGAGCAGTTCTTCGGCTGCGGAAAGGAGGTTGGGGTTGGAAGGGACGATGGCGATTTCGTAGGGGGCGAGGACGCGTGGCCAGGCTAGGCCGGAGGGGGTGGAGAGGACGGAGGCGAGCGCGCCGATGAGGCGGGAGATGCCTAGGCCGTGGCAGCCCATGGAGACGGGGATGCGGTGGGCGGAGGGAGTTGGAGGTGCTGTTGTTGCTGCCGGTGATGATGTTGTTGCTGTTGTGGAAGTGGGTGAACCACCTTGCGTAGGCACTTCAACGAGGGCTTTGAGAGGAGCGCTGTAGCGTGTGCCGAGGTGGAAGGTGTGGCCGAGTTCGACGCAGCGCTGGACTTTTAGTGTGCCTGTAGGACAACGAGGGCAGCCGTTGCCTGGCTCGGGATTGTTTAGGATGAGGGGTTTGTTGGTTGTTGAGTCTGTTGTTATCAGGTTGAGGCGGAGCTTGCTGAAGTCGGCGACTAGATTGCGTGAGCGGAAGCTTTGGGTTATTGTGGCGAGGAGAGGTTCGACTCCGTCGCGAAGGGCGGAGATGCGGGAGTCGACGAGGATGTGAAGGGTTGTTTTGGAGGGGTTGTTATTGGTTTCTGCATCGTTGTTGAGTGTGTCGAAGATGCTTGATGTGTTGGTGGTGGCGCTGAGGTCGATTTCTGGTAGAGCTCGTTTCAGGCTGTTGCTATTCAGTTTCGTGACATCTACTGCTGTGCCGTCGTGGATATCAGTATTAGGCACAAGGACAAGCACGCATGCTTTTTTATCTTGTGTTACTCCTAGCCACGACACCGATTGCTGTAGAGTCAAATTGATCTCGTTAGAATCGATCCGCCGCTCCACGAGCTCTTGATTAGCAACATATGAGCATGAGTCACAACTCCAGACATTATCTTCGCCAGCTGGTGTAGCGAAGTGGAATTCGTGACTCAGATTGCCGCCCATTGCCCCGGAGTCAGCTTCGGCAACTAGATAGGGTACCTTGAGCTCGTCGAAGAAAGCGATATAAGCTGCTTTGACTTCGTCGTATGTTTTCATGGCGTCTTCTGTGCTGACGTCGAATGTGTACAGATCCTTCATCAGAAACTCTCGTGTCCTTAGCAGGCCACCTCTAGGTCGGAGCTCGTTTCTGTACTTGCGACTGATTTGATACAAACGTAATGGTAGATCTTTGTAGGAACTGATTGTGCCAGCGACGAGATTTGTGATTTCTTCTTCGTGTGTTGGTCCTAGTAAATAGCCTGTTCGTTCTGGTCCTCCTAACCTGAACATCTTCCTTGTATCAGTCTTGAACTGAACATGACAAAGTACAGACAACATACCTCAGGATTATCTCCAGTAAACCTGCCTGATTGTCGCCATAATGCTTCGCTCGTGATGGAAGACAGAGACACCTTGCTTGCATCTACTAGTTTAGCATGAGTTCCCAACTTCAGATGGATACCAGCACATACTCAATTTACTCATATGCTTATCCACCAAGGCTTCGATCTTATCCTGTACTCGAAGACCTAAAGGTAACAAATGGAAAACACCAGAATAGGCTTGCCGTAGAAAGCCAGCTCTTGTAAGGAGTGAAAGTGCTTCATCTTGCTTTGAAGTTAGAATTTTCAAGGAACGTTCAAACTTTAAAACGTACTAGAATCGCCACTGTCGGCTATACCACCTGTAGGCGTCCATATCTGGGACAATCGATGTTGCTTTTCCGCAAGCCAAATCAGCTTGCTGCTGTTATTGCATATGATTTTCCTGGGCTAACCTTGCGCGCAGAGCTCAAACATCGGATGGAAGACTTCGAATTGATATCACGCCGTCTACTCGCGAGTCGGCGAGTAGTGGAAAATGTCACGCCATGCATACGGAAGAAGAGTTAGAAGAAGGTATTGTTCTTCGAAGTATCATGTATACGGTAGATGAAATGCTTGGCGATACTTTTACGGAGCTAAACTCCGGTGGATTTGTTTCAAAAAGTTTCGAGATGTGAAGATCATCATCCACTAACATCCTCTATCAGCACTCAGTTATAATGAGGAGACAGGACAGACGACCACAGCGCCATGATGCTGCGCCGAGTAGAGGTGGGCGTGGAGGAGGACGCGGTGGTGGTGGTGGTCGAGGAGGTGGCAGAGGTGGACCTGATCGTGGAGGCAGATCAGCAAGACCTCCATACACTGCTCGGCCACCAAAGAGCAACGAGAGCTTGGTATGCCTTCCTAGCCAAGTGTAACCATCATTTCGTCCACATATGCTGACAATACCTCAGACGATGGTAGTACGACCAGACTGGCACGCCGAGTCTCTCAAGCCAATTCCCGTACCCGCAAGCACCGATTTCGTCCCTCCTACAGTCCTCGACCAGGCGCACAAGTATGCTCTGTCACTCCTGCAGGCGGAGAACGCCGCCTATACCTCCCAATCAGCAGCTTCCTCTTCGCACAACTTCATGTCAACAATCATGTCCTCTGGTACTTGGAACGACAAGGTGTCCGCCTTGACGTTGGTCGTTCAAGAGTCTCCTCTACATACCATGAAACCTCTGGAGAGTCTCATAGGGTTGGCCGCAAAGAGAACAAGATCACAGGCTTTGCTCGCGCTAGGTGCCCTTAAGGATTTATTCTGTCAGGGCGTAATATTACCATCTGATCGAAAGCTGCGTGTATTCAACAAGCAACCAGAACTCTGGGCAGCCTTTCAAGGTGTAAAGACATGGACAGACTATGAAGCGCTGCCAGGTCAGTTGACCAACAAACACCTGATGACCTGGGCATACGAAGATTGGTTGAAGAAGCAGTACTTTGAGATTTTAAAAGTGTTGGAGAGCTGGTGTAACGACGAGGTTGAATTTGCCAAATTGCAAGCAGTTACGTTTGTCTATGAAATGCTGAAGGAGAAGCCGGAGCAAGAAGAGAACCTTTTGCGATTGCTGGTCAACAAGCTGGGAGATACAAGCAGAAAGGTTGCTTCAAGAACATCATATCTGCTGCTACAACTCGAAAACAGCCATCCATCTATGAAGGTTATTATCGTCAACAATATTGAAACCGACATCTTGCTTCGTCCTGGTCAAAGCTCTCATGCAAAATATTACGCTGTCATCACGCTAAATCAGACTATTCTGCAGACGAGTGCTCCAGACGTGGCAAACAAGCTACTCGACGTCTATTTCAGCTTATTCGTTTCATCATTGAATCGCTCAAGACAGAACAAGCCGGTCGCCCCAGCCGAAGACGGCAGCAAGGTTGTGACCGATCCTGAATTTATCACCAAGAAGAGAAAGCGCTTGTCGCCTGCTGAAGAAGTAAATAAAGCCGAGCAAGAGCTCGAGGACAAGATTATCGCACAGGTCCTGAGCGGTATCAATCGTGCCTTTCCCTTCACCAGCAAAGACAGCGCCGTTCTCGAAAAGCATCTGGACACCATGTACCGCATCACCCATTCCGCGAACTTCAACACAAGTATACAAGCTCTCCTCCTCATTCAACAGATATCCACTGCTCACCACATCTCCACCGACCGCTTTATGCGAACACTGTATGAATCTCTCCTCGACCCGCGCCTAATCAGATCCTCGAAACAAACAATGTACCTGAACCTCCTCTACCGTGCACTCAAGAGCGACGTGAGCGTCCGAAGAATCAAAGCCTTTATCAAACGGCTCCTCCAAGTCATCACCCTCCATGACCCGGCATTCGTCTGCGGCGTGTTGTACCTCATCGTCGAGCTACAGAACATTTTCCCTGGAGTCAAAGCCATGCTCGACCAACCCGAAACACAAGACGACGATGACGAAGAAGTCTTCGCTGACGCACCAGACCCATCTGACGTCGTCACCACGCAAGAGAACACCACCACTACCACACATCCCTCCCGCCTCTCAAACCTCGAACCACTCCCTCTCTCAACCCCAAGCACCACCTACGACGGCCGCAAACGCGACCCCGAACACAGCAACGCCGACCGCACCTGTCTCTGGGACCTATCAACCTGGTCGCACCACTACCACCCCTCCGTCACCGTCTTCGCCAGCCACCTGTTGTCCTCATCCGCTCCATTCTCAAAACACACAAAAACAAAACCAGCCCCTGCACCCCCCAAACCAGACCCAAGCACCCACACACTCATCCACTTCCTCGACCGCTTCGTCTACCGCAACCCCAAACAACGTGCCGACGCCAACCTCCGCGGCTCCTCGCTCATGCAGCCCGCGCTCGCCAGCACAAACACAACCGACTCGCTCGTCCGTGGTCTTTCGAGCGCGGGTTCAGGCAAGAACGGCGCGACGGTGGGCGCTGCACCACTCAACACGGAGCAGTTCTGGGCGAGACGCGTGGAGGATGTGGCGCCGGATCAGGTGTTTTTCCACAAGTACTTTGCGGAAGTTGGGCCGAGGCGGAATGCGAGGGCGGAGAAGAAGAAGGATAAGAAGAAGGAGGAGGAGGAGGATGGTGATGAGGATGGAGTGGACGGGTTGGATGAGGATGAGAAGAGGATTGGTGGTGAAGATGAGATTTGGAGGGCGCTGGTGGGGAGTAATCAGGAGTTGGAGGATGGTGCGGATGTTGATGATGAGGATGACGAGGATGATGATGATGTGCTGGAGATGGATGAGGATAGTGATGATCTCCTCTCCTTTGACGGTGATGGCGACGCTGAGTCTGGCGAAGACAATGAAAACGGCGTCGATATAGAAGGTCTTGGTGACGTTGACTTTGAAAACGGCTTACTAGACGGCGAAGACCAACTTCAAATCGTCGGCGACTTCGATTCCGACGACGAACCAAAATCACTCTTCCCAGAAGAAGAAAACGAAAAGCCACGAAAAGGCAAAAAGAAGCTACCTGGCAAGGACGAACCGGATTTGGAGAGTAAACGATCGAAGAGGCGGAAGAGGACGCTTAAGAGTTTGCCGATGTTTGCGGATGTAGCGGAGTATGAGAAGATGTTGGGAGATGATGAGGAAGGGTTGGATGAGTGAGTGAGTGAGGGTGACAACTTTTTGCAGGCTTGGTATGGTGAGCCATTGGGACGTCTGGAATAGTCCTAGATCCTGAAACATATAAAATTCCTGTAGAAGACATATTTGTGAATGCTAGTAGCTCATTGGTAGAAAGTCTGGCGAATTGTGCGAGAGTGATCATTCGTGCAAGAGAAGACGAGATGGTGATGATGATGATGATGAAAATAGATTCGTGACGCCTCTATACAATTTTTCCTAGATTTCGACCCAAATGCTGCCAAAGCCCTTTTTTACATTTCGCCTTCATCCATTGGCAGCCGAGTCCTCTTCTCTCACTCCATACATTTCCCTCTTTCTCTCATTCCTTCCCAATATCATTGCCATTTCCCTTTTTGCCTCTTCCCTCAACCCCGTCGCTCGACCTAATCAGAGGACGTGTTCTTCACGACTCCGTCTTACTTCTCTTTGCACTCTCCTCCCTCTCCTCATCGTCGTTATCAGCGTCTCTTTCGCGCTTGTTTCCTGGTGATGGTATGTTGTGCTGCATGACCTCCTGTTGTGAGCTCTCTTGCATGTCTTCTTGTACTTGCTGCTGCAGATTCTCCTGCACATGCTTAATGACCTGCGAAGTCTCTGGTGCTCGCTCCTGCACGTTCTCTTGCACATTTTCTTGCTGCACATTCTCGTGCTGCACATTTTCTTGCTGCACACTCTCCTGCACAGACTCTGGCGCACTCTGCTGCACAGTCTCTTGAATAGTCTCTTGCACATTCTCTTGAACAGTCTCTTGCACAGATTCCCGCAAAATTTCCTGCTCAGTGCCCTGCACAGTCTCAGGCGCTCTCTCCCTGATAATCGCCGCCACAACCTGCCTCACAACCTCGTCGTCATCACCTACCGTTCCGCCACCAACAGCCGTAACAGCAACACCACCAGCCTCAGCACGAACAGTACCTTCACCACGAGCAGCACCTCCACCACGAGCATTCCACTGATTCTGCCCTCCCTCTCTCCCAACCAACCCATACTGCACAGCCGGCTCACCTGTCCTCACGATCATCATTGGCAGATCCTTGACGATAGTGGGACCAGCGATGATGTTAGCGTGCCCCTCAATGTCACAACCGCACCTGATTTCGATTCTCCAGGGACATGAGTCGACGCGCGGGAGGGGTGGGAATGATGGAAGGGCGGGGATGTCGAGGTATGTTTGTGTTTGTGTTTGTGCTTGGTTTCCTGTTTGTTGTGGTTGTTGTTGTGGTGGACGTGACGTTGTGGTGCCCGATGCTGTACTTCCTGATGCTGTACTTCCGGATCCTGTACTTCCTGATGCTGTACTTCCAGATGTTGTACTTCCAGATGCTGTACCTGCACCCACAGCCGAAGGTTCCCAGTGAAATCCATAGTCACCATTAGGATAGCCTCCAGGTTGTGTCTGTGCGCGGCGAAATCCATAGTCACCATCAGGATATCCACCAGGTTGTGTCTGTGCTCGGCGTCGTGCCTGTGCTTGTGGGTCTTGCCCCGGCTGAGGGACAGGAGGAACGCCCGCAATCAAAAGCATCTCAGTCACTCGATTCGCCAATCTGACCCCCAAAGCCGCGAAGTCAGGTGTCAATACGTTGTTTGAACCGTGGATCCGAGTCGTGGCATCAATGAGGATGTAGTTTCTTTGCGGTCTTGGTAGGTTCAGGAGATGGGGTGGACTGGCTGTGGTGGTTGTTGGTGGCGCGTGATGATTCGGGTTGGTGGTCAATGGATGAGGTGGGATTGGAGGGATCGCGGCTCTGTTATGAGCGCCCGGGGTCGGAACAGCGATGTTGGCTAGGGCGTTGAAGAAAGCGTTGGGGCGAGGAAGATTGGGGTTGTTTCTTCGATGTGGGTCAGGTTCGGGATCTTCGTTGGCGTCGGCGTCGCAGATGTCGTCGTCGCAGATGTTGTAGCTGCAGTAAGCATCTTCTGACTTATTGGGTGTGTAGCAATGAGGAGTGTCTTCTTGGTGTCCTTCGGTGGTAGCCATTAGAATGGTAGGAGCCTCTGGAGTATACTCTGGAGGTGCTTTGATCCATTCCATGTCGTTATTGGAGGTGATAGGCGCGGATTGCAGCTCGAGGAGATGTTGGTGCAGGAGCTCCTTGTTTGATGTAGCATCCATGTTGATGTATGAGAGAAACGTTGGTATTGCAGCCGGAGTGATGTATCTTTTGATAGTAACGAGAAGTTCAATATGATAGAGATAGTGATAATGATAGGTGCGGTAATAATGATAGATCTTCTTCCTTTCGCAGATGTTTTTGTTTTCCTTGTTGTAGTCCTCGTGTCTTCAGATGTGGTGAAGTAACAAGAATGCTTTCCAGTCGATACGAAGAGACTGTTCAGGTGTGACTAACAATAATTCGAGTGTTTCTTGTGGCAATATCGATGACAGTAATAATATGGGAAGAATATGATGGGAAGAGAAAGAAGGACGAAGGCATAAGAGCAGCTTATATACACAGGACAGAGATCATTCTCACAAACCCAGCAAGCGAGACTAGCGTCCATTCATCAAACGATACACACGACTAGAGTGTCAAACATGACAGATGTGCGAGGATTCCAGCATTACATAGAAGCTATTGTCCAGCAATCAGCAAACACAAACACGGCACCTGCGAGCGCCAGCGAGACATCGAGAACTCAAACATGGCGTCATGAGTGGCTCTGCAAGGATTCAATGAGGTCGTCAATAGATGAAGAAAGTCATATTATGTTGTTGTTCTTCTATTGTGGCCTCCTATTGTTGTTCAACGACAGACAATAGGCTGACTAAGCAGCCACATCAACCTCCTATATACTTAACCTTCAAAGCAACCCCTTCTATATCCAGAACGCCAATCACCAGGTATATGCGTTAAAAGCCCAAACACCAAGGCAAACAGAAACAAGAAGTCGTCAGCCCATGCCTATCCAAGCGAAACCTTCTCTATACCTTGATCCCAAACACCGTATCCACAATGTCGTCCGTTATTGTATACAAGAGATGTGTGTTCAGCCTCTCATTATTCAACGTCGCAAAGATCCTTCTGCCTGCCTGTACCGCATTACCTCTACCCACCACTCCACCAGCCACATCTGGTAATAGCGTTGCCAAGACCAAACCAGCTTCACGTCGACTTTTCGCCTTCTCTTCTGGCGTTCTAACAGGTGGACTTGTGCGGAACTTGCCTCCCGGCCACAGCATTTCTGTGACAGTATCTAGATGTCGAATGGTTGCGTCATCAGCAGTCAATGAGCGGAATGTCTCACGGACTTTGCGTTCGATAGTCCCTCCAAGGAGTTGTTGAAGCACGACTACTAAGGCACGACCACGAAGCCAATTATTGCCTTGATTCAGCTGGAAGATCTCGAGGAAGATGTCGCAGATAGGCTGGATAAAGGAGACAACACCCAAGGTCCTAGATTCCAAGGAACTGATCTCGGCTTCAGCTTCCCCAGCCGTTCGCGGGTCGTTTACCCAAGGCGAAGAAAGCGCATTCGAGGCGTTCACATTACCACCATTCGATAAGGTCGAGACAGGTAATGCTGTAGCGGCAGTGATGAGGTTCTGACCAGCGACAGAGAGCTGGTCGAGGACTGGAACATTGCCCAAAAACTCTTCCATGCCATCAGTGACGGAGTTGTAGATACGAGTGATAAAGTCCTGTCGGTCAATCTGACGCCCATTCGTGTCTGTTATAGGACGAATGACTTGCTGTGACAGGAATGCGCGGAATTGTATACTACGACATATTTGCGGCTTGGTAAGAAGATCACGAAGATATCTCTCAAGTGCAGCACGACGCTTCCGAAGGAAGTCTTTCTGCAATGTAAGCACCATCTGACGACGAGGAAAGTCGAGGTCTTTGATGATAGGATAGTGTGCCCTAAGTTGTTTGTGTAGCTCGTAAAATTCACTGTACCGGCGCGCAATTGCCCAATTGACTGCCGATGACTTTTCTCCAGCTTGGCGTTGAACTTCGATAACATAGAGTGCGAACTCGTGTCCATCTTCCTCAGTGCCGATCATGATAGACTTTATCGAGATACTGGCTCTACCGTAAAGGTTGTTGTCCGCTTCTTGTACGATGTATTGCTGCCTTTGCAGCTCTTTCCTGCGAATCTCACGATCAAGACTGGTCTTAGACTTTCGCAATATCTTCAGTTCTGCAGCATTGCCAGTGAGTTCTGCTTTTCGGGTAAGAGTATCCAATATGTTCTGCTGAGCTTCAAGCTTGTTAATGTCTAGCGTCAGGCTCTGTACGACTTCTGCGAGGCCCAAGTCTCCAGGCGCAGCCTCCTGAACTTGCTCGTCTACTTTCGTCCCAACATCAGTGTCCTCAGCGCCTTCCTCCCACAACTTCTCCGCTTCACCGAACAAGTCCTCCTTGTTGAACACTGTTGGTTGTGCTTGTGTGCCAAGTAGGCCTAATGATGAGAGGCTGGGTCTGTCTTTACCTGGACTTGCAACCCGATTCGGAGTACTGACATTGGTGCTTGCAGCACTTCTTCCGGTAAAGTCGAAGGATTCTCGCAGACTTGACGGGCTCGCAGGGTCAGAAATAGGAGAAGCGACACGATCGATGACTATTGCTTTACTTTCAGGCTTTTCTTCCACGATGTCATTCAGCGCTGCTTGTACGGCAGCGACTGCTTGAGCTTGATCGACACCCTCTGGCAAGTTCGAGTCAGGTTCGGACTCTAAGCTGTGAGTGGAGTTAACCATGTCCTCAGAATGGTTATCGTCATCGTCAAACAATGGCCTTCTACCTGATGAACCACCATCTAAGGACCGACGCTGTTCTGCAGCTGGAGCATCTGACTTCATCGAGCTTGGCAGATCTACCACTGAGGCAATCGCGCGACGAAGATCTGGTTGCTTCAAGCGTCCCGGAGCTGGTTGTGAATTTTCTCGTCGTGGATGCATGGGCGAACTCCAACTGCCGATATTGTTGATGCCCGAGATTGGTCCACTGAGCTTTGATGTTGTCGTTGCAGAGTTACTAGCTTCAGTTGCTAACCACTTGTGGTACAAGTCTGTCTTTCTGAACGACGGGAAGTGCTTCTCGTTCAGCTCAACGAACACGTCATGTTGTACGCTAAGCAAAGCACCTCTAGCTGCCATAAACTGTTCCTGTGTTGCCTTGTTACCAGCGAGAAGAAATGCTCTGACTGACTTCTGCACCGCAGGGCTTACTTTCAGCTCTGATTTGCCCATATAGGCTTGACTTATCTGCTGAATATCTTGTCTGTCGGTTTTTGTCCACGAAGAAGACCCGGACACCTGCGCTTCATCGTCCAGTGGATTTCTCAGACCATCTACCACAATCCAGAACTGCACAAATACCATTAATCCTTGACGATCCATATATTCCATGAAGTAGGAGAGGCCCGATGCGTCGTAGAGGACATGTTTAAGGCCTTTAGAGTCCTTCTTAGGGACCGGAGATCCTGTGATATCGGCACTGTCAGACCTGCTCTTTTTCGGTCTCACAGGTGATTCCAAAGAGAGATCTGCAATCTTCTGGTCAAGCAATTTCCGACCAAGCTCTAGCCTGCGGACATATGTTGGATCTTGGTTAGGAAGAGCAGCATCTCTCTTTATTTGATGAACGAGCTCGGCTTGGGCATGGCGCGCCTCAGCCGAATCATTACACTGTCGAATGCTCCTAATGAACTTCTCATACGCCTTTTCGCTGTCTGTGACATTCAGGTGGAGGATTCCACGTGCAGCAGGACGCTTTGCGACCGGTGTTGCGTGAGCTTCCAGTGCCGCTCTCAGCTTGCGCACATTCTTGCGCTCCGATATAACAGAACGACCATAACCCTCAATCATCTGGTTGATCACATCAGGATCAGATAAAGCTTGCATCACTGGCTGTAAAACTGCGCAAGCCAATATCTCCCGGATGAGTGCGAGTACGGTAGCACTACTTGTCATGTTTTCTGGCAGAATCTCATTAACAAGTTTCTCCACCAACTTTCTCATGTGCTGTTGTTGTAACGCGTTTGTCTTCGAAGGCCCAAGCGACGCAGCAGGGTGTAGTCTCCCATCTCGGTATCTGCTCGCGATTGCAATATCCAGCTCTTCGGACTCAGTAACCGTGAGGTTGAGGTCTTTACCTCGCACCTCGCGCTCCGCTTCCGCAAATGCCTTGAGGTGACCATTGATGATGGGAAGGATCCGTGTCACGACAAAATCGGGCAGATCAAGTTTCGCAGAATTGAGTAGGGCGTTGCGCACGGTGAGCCGGAACGCGCGATCGACCTCATTCGTGAATCTCGAGCCTAGACTGATTTTGATGTACCAACTCTTGACGAAGTCGCGTAATATGTATTCCACCAATGCGCCAATCCGTGCAGATATTCCAGTCGAGCCATCCCATATCGTAGGGCGGATGTAGGTCGTACGTCGCTCGAGTGCTTTCACCTCTTGATTCCAGTTCTCCTTAGACGTGAAGAAAAGCGTGGTTGGTGGTAACGGTACTGTCTGCGTATGTTGGGCTCCGCGAGATGTGGTTACGACGATGTATACCAGGCCTCCGATACCTGCGAGAAAGCCAAAGAGAAAAGCAATCGGCACATAGCGTAGAGATGGGAGCCAGTAGACTGCCGTGTGCCATGAAAAGAAGAGACCCAAACCAGCAAATACTATCTCTTGCCGGCTGAAGGCCATACTGCTCGCCTCCTGCGATGCATGTCTCCAAAGAGAGCAAAAGAGCGCGCGAATCGACAATGATATTGATGTCGTGAAACAGGAGGAGATGGAACCAAGTGGAGTTTAAGCCGTGCCGATCTGTTTCAGACAGCCCCCACATCAGGTACATCAAATCAAGTCTGAAACACTCACTAAATGTCTTTCAAGCGGGGCATGAAAGAAATAGCATTTGTAAATCTGTGACTAAGACTACGTTCAAGATTGTTATCCAAAGACTTCTGTGCCCTACAACAGACCAGCTAGAAGATCCCTATCTCCATGCCCAAAGACGGCTTCCAAGGCGACTCCTTCGATTGGGACTCTTACGTCAAGCACAGCCCAGTATACCCTCAGCAACTCTACGACCTAGTCTACTCCTACCACACCGCTGCAAAGTCATCCTGGAGCACCGCTTACGACGCCGGTTCCGGCATTGGCCTTGTAGGCGTCGGAGCACGCCAAAAGGTTCAACCATGTCATCCTCAGCGACCCCGGTGCCGACTACATTCGCGACGCCAAAGAGTTTGTAGCCAGCCAAGCAGACGCTTCGAAGTTTCGTTTTCTGACCTGTAAGGTCGAAGATGACAAGGGCGAGATTGAGCCCAGCTCCGTCGATATGATGACCATGTAGCGTGGTGTTACGCTATACAGCCTCACCTCGTCAACGCCTGGTCCGGGCACACGGAGTTGCAGGAAGAGCTCAACGAGCTGTTCACGGTGTAGATCACACGCCTGTACGAGGAAGTCCCCCAGTCCGGGCCGCTGCTGCACACATTCCAGGGCCTGGACATGCTCGACTTGGACGAGGAGGAGTGGTGTAATGTCCGGCGGATTCAGTGGCGGTTGGGTAATCCTGACGAGGCGCTGCCGGAACAAATTAAGGGGAGACGGCTGGACAGCCATATTACGGCGAGCGAGGTGGTACAGAAGCATGATGAGGATATCATCACAATGTCTGGGATTGATATTGATTGGATCAAGGGGTATTATGCGTCATTGTATCCGGCGAAGATTGTGAGGGATGAGGTGTTTCAGGAGGTGGAAGAGGCTTTGAGGGAGGTGGGAGGGAAGGTTGACTTAGGGTGGCCGATGGCGATTGTGATGGCTACGAGGAGGTGAAATTCAGTTCGATCTAAGTAAGAAGACCACCTCTCGCTAGATTACATTACTTTTCCCCTTGAGTCTTGTTGGCTGCATCTTTAGCGCCGCCCAGGAATGCTTCAACAGCTTCTCCGCCTTCTAGTGGCATGCGTCTATCCAGACTTGTATACCCTCCGTTCTTTACCTCCACGCCCATGCTCTGACTGATCATAGGTAAACCTCCATCACGTAACGCACCAGTCAAGCTCATGAGACTTTGCGCAAACTGAGGGGATCGCAATACCTTTTTTACAATGCTTTTCTTCTTCTCGAGCTCCAAAGACATAACGACAGCGTCTGCTGTCTCTTGATCCAGTTCCTGGACATCGCTTACATCCGGCTCCATCTCTAAGGCGATAAGTGTTGATGGTAATTCGCTAGCAAGCAGATTGTCTATGAAGGCTTCGTCTGCCTCGTCGATCATAGCTATTGTTGATGAAGATGATAACAGGTCAGGAAGTGTGGCGAATGATTTGTTTTGTGCTGCGGAACCAGCTTGGGATGAGTTCGTGGCATTTCCTCCGAGTGATTTTAGAAAGTTTTGAACTGCATCGCTCATCTGAGATTGTGAACCTTCGCCACTGGACCTAATGTGTCAGCCCAGGATTCGTCAAAACATCGCCGGGCCTCAGTGCTCACAGGAAAGACCTACGCTCGCCCACCATCTGCGCCACCATCTCGTGAATCCTCCCCTTCGTTCCTCACATCACCTCCAGTAGCATCTGAGCCTGCTCCTCCGGTACTTTGTGTGCGATGATGGCCTAGGAGTTGATCCGTCTCTTGAACGTCCTCCATGACATCGTCATCGTCATCGGAGCCTTGCCCGGTTGGTCCTGCAGGCTCTTCACCATGGTTGACCTCCTCACCCTGCAAAATATTGTCCACAATGCGGCCTAAACGGAGATCGCGAGAGCTAAATGTGCTGACTTGACCGGCAGGTTGCTCGCGTGATTGAAGCCAAAAGAACTTCCTTTCAGAGCTCGAGCGGAATTTGAGGACAAAGACGCGGCCGTTGATTGGAGAGGTGTTGGGAATCTTCTGCTCGCCGAGGTAAGGCTTGAAATATCCGTCTTGAGGTACCATGATCAGGTCGATTTCGGGATCATCAAGTGAAGCCTCTCTTGCTCGCCAACAGAAGTGGATGAGATCTTGTGCTCGTTAGTCCTGCTTTCCCTATGATCTTACGATCCAACATACCGTCTTCGCTGTAAAGATAGAGGAAGCCCTTGGTAGCGACTGGCTTAATTCGAGGAGGTGATACTTCGGACTGTACAGACATCAGTAAGTTGGATTGGGCTATAGCGCGTCCAGTACTCACGTCTGCGTCGCAAATGCCGGCTTTGAAGGTGATTATGGGTGAGATGGACATGCTTGCTGTTCGAGATTTGATCTGAGAAGCACGCGAAACAGCAAATGGTGGCAAGCAAATAGGAAGATGATGTTGTTCATCCAGTTTAAGGATAATAGTAGTCATAGTTCACGATATTGTATTACCGATTTGGGCCTCAGCCCTAAAAGACCCTGACGCACTTCCCACACCAAGCGATTTGGAGAGAAACACTACATTTCAATCTACGACGACGACATCAACGACCTTTTACGACATTCCGACTTCGACACTTCCATTACCGCCTCACATTCACAATGCCTGCAACCACCGGAGCACCAGCACCCTCAAAGGCGCAAAAGTACTATCCCGCTGAGGACGTAAAGACACCCAGGAAGGTAAGAATGCCTGTCAAAAAAAATCCCAAGCACCAATGCAATAGCGAGAGCACCAAAGAAGGTCCGCAGCATGCGCAGGATGCACAGATAATCGCTCCATCAAAGGCTGTGGCAGAAGAAAATCACCCAATGGAAGAAATATCGCGAACAGGCCGCCAGATTGCCCTTGTATCTCAATATCAGAAGAAAAGAGCATAGCACATTTCAATCTCACGAGTGCGCTCTCTGGGTTTCAAGCTCTGCTCTAATCCTACTTCGAGAACAACCCAACCACTGAACTTGAACAAATCTCTGACACCCAATTTCTCCAGGCCCGCAAGACTCAACGCCCCACCAAGCTCCGACCATCGCTCCAGCCCGGCAGCATCCTCATCCTCCTCGCTGGTCGTTTCCGTGGCAAGCGCGTTGTGCTCCTCAAGCCCCTCTCCAACGGTGTTCTATTGGTCACCGGTCCCTTCAAGGCTAACGGTGTTCCTCTCCGCCGCGTTAACGCCCGCTACGTTATTGCTACATCACAGAAGATTGACGTCTCTGGTGTCGACACTGCCGTGATTGACAAGGTCAGCCAGGAGGGTTACTTCACTAAGGACAAGGCCGACAAGAAGAAGGGCGAGGAGGCTTTTTTCAAGCAGGGCGAGAAGGCAGAGGTGAGTTTAGAGAGTGTTTTATGATGTGTAGAGATATATGTGCTAACTTTCATGATAGAAGAAGCCTGTGAACAGCGAGCGTGCGGAAGACCAGAAGTCCGTCGACAAGCCCCTTCTACAAGCCATCAAGCAGACTCCCCACCTTCTCAGCTACCTCCACTCCACCTTCAGCTTGAGGACTGGTGACAAGCCCCACGAGATGAAGTTCTAGATGCAGTATTGCACTAGCGGCAAAAATGTATAAAAAGAATAAGAACAACTATGTGACGGATCGAGAAGGGTGTGAAGACGGCGCAGTGAGAGCACAACGGATGAGCATCCTGGAGCATCAATGGTGAGGGTGCTGGTTTGAAACGAAATACTTTCTATCTTCTTCTACCACTTCACATATACTTTGAAGTGTCTTCCGACAGAATGCATAGACCTTTAGCGTCAGCCGTCTGGACCTTCCATGCCCTCTGTTCGAAAGGACGAGGTGCATGCTTTCCCCTTTCCCTCGTGATTGCACCTGTTCTTGTTGTTACCGTTGGCGAACCTCTTTCTAGAAGATGTCATAGATGAGCATGCTTCTCTGCGTTTAGTGTAGTCCGGAACGTAAGGCTCCTTCGCTTCGGTAGTCTGCGAGCACACGGAAGATTGCTTAATTTGTTGTAGGCCTGTTTCATCAGTCAATTCGTGCAAGACAAGTTCGTTTCTGTGATGGAAACTGTGTGCTATCAGATGCGACTTCATGTTCAAATTTACCACAATAACTGAGATAATTACTAGTACATATTCTCTATACTTCATTTCATTAGATGTCGACGGTTGGCACCTATTGGTATTACGACTTTCATCACCACCACCAAAGCCACCATCGTTCGAGGCAGACAGGTTAGGTTAATGAGGGATAGAGGTAATATATGGGAAATGAAAGGAAGTTTGATGACACGAGACTAGTTTTAATGTTGAACATTCGAGAAGATCCTCCGTTGAAACCAGGAGGATAGTTAGTCATGTTAGACTAGGTACTGCGAGAGCAATAACAATGATACCATACCACACACAAAAGTAATTCCGGTAATCGCTTTCGATCCTCATTCAACGCTGCACGAGCCATATCTTCGCACATCACCACACCATCCGCTTCATCTTGCGAGTCCTTCTCAGTTCGCCCCAACCCAACCCACTCCCATACCATTGCCATTTTCGCTGCCAAAACTCCAACTGCGTAATCATAATTCCAACCCTAACACCACAAGCCCAATCAAACACTCATCACTCAGCAAAAGACCCACCACTACCACTACCACCACTATATCCACCCGAACTAGCTCTAGTGCTCCTCCTACTCCTCGCACTTGTCATACTCCTCCTCATACTCTCACCCCACGCACTCCCCTCTAGCACACCAAGCACATCTCTATTATCACCCCTCGTGGCCGTATTTTTCCTCAATACACGCTCTGCACTCAACGTCCCTTGCTGTGCAGCCATAGGACTCAAGCTGCGTCTGACACTGGCACTCCCATTCGCGGAACCAGCCAAACTACCCTCAATACCAAGCACATCATCTAACTCCTCCATCGGACTCGGGGGCGCAATACTTGACGCTCTCGAAAGATACGGCGACAGTGTCGGACTAATCTGCAGACTCCTCTGGCTCTGGAAACTATTCTTCGTGGGACTCATGCCTGGTCTCGTTGGGCTCTGACTCGGGCTGAACGGATCCCCTCGGTTCCTCAGTCCAGGGCTAGTAGGCGAGACTCTGGCGTCGGAGCCACTCGCAACCACCTCGTCAGGTATCGACAACGTCAGCGTGGGACGGCCACGAAGAGACCCAAGGCGGCTGCTAGCGCGACTGCTATCGTCTTCATCTTGGACGACGATGGTGGGCAAGTCCGGCGCAGACGTCATCCGGGATGCACGACGGCTGTTTTGTTCTTTGAAGTATTGCTGGCGGTAGTGGATGTTAGCGATGAGTGTACGGACGTTCTTGCGGCGGACTTCGCCTTCGACGACGCCGAGGCGTGCGGTGCGTCGAAGGAATTCTTCGAGTCGGAGAGCTTTGTTGTCGTCGATGATTTTGTGGTGCGCGAGTTCCATGAGGAGATGGTCGAATTTGATGCGTTTGTCGTTTGCGCGGGCTGAGAGCAGCATTTCTTGGTAGAAAAGCTCGAGTGTTCGTCTTCGTTCGCGGATTTCTTGGATGGGCAATTCGCGGAGGCGGGCATTGAGCTTGGCGATATCGATGTGTCTGTTCTTGCGGAGCGGCGAGGTTACTAGTGGTGATTCGGTGTATGGTGATTTTATTTCGCAGTCTTTGACCAACTCGCTTATGCTGAATTCAGCTGGATATATGCGCATGTCGAAGATACCAGAAAGCTCCTGTGATGCCCAGTTAGACGAAGTACACACCCAGTACGGGATCAAAACATACCTTGAGGAACTTTCCAAGATCCTCCTGCGCAATAGACCCGGTAGCCTTTGGGTCAACCTCTGCCCACGCATGCTTGAATCTACGAATCTCCTCTCGACTGACAGACTGTATTCCACTACTTTTTTGGTAGACATAACTGAAGCTCTCGAAGATGAGTGATATGAACATGTTGACGAAAATATACATGGAAAGGATGTTCCAAGCGATAAACAAAGCACGTGCCCAATTAGGACTTCCGCAATCATTTTCCAGGAAGTTGTCGCTGGCATTGCAATTGGGATAGGTGATTTGGGCGAAATCCTCCATTATTGCATTCCAGCCTTCTCCAGTACTCATCCTGAAGAGCAAAATCAGAGCTTTAGGTACGCTTCGGAAGTTGATATTGCCTGATTCGTTTTCACCGAATCTAGTTAATCCGAACGTCTGCGTCAAGGCAATCGCGAATACCAGGAATAGGACACACCAAGTGGCTAGGAGGTTAGTTACAGCTGGTAGTGTAGTAGCGGCAGTTTTGAACAGTTGATCAAGTTGATTATTGCGAGGTATGAGCAGTAGAACAACCGAGACCAGTAGGAGCTTTTGTATCTGGCGCCAGACTGTATAGGACTCTGATACCTGGTCACTTGGAGGGTAAGCAATGTAGACGAGGGTAACCGCGAAGGTTGTCGTAACGGAGATCAATGAATAGAGGTCCCAAGAGCTGCGTCGAAATCGTGCCCACGACAGTCCTGTGATACGAATAGTGATGTTGACCATATAAAATAAGAGCAGAATGAAGAATATACTTGCTAATAGCTGATTAGTAAAATAGTCTGCACATTCTCGTGTTGTTGACTCACTTCTGGTCAGGTCCCACCACTCAGGCGAAGGATAGTACTCCAGGCACAGTAGAATCAGGTGGAATACAAGCACTGCTGTGACGAATCGAGCCCAAGTACCTGTCTTCTTCGACGCCATTCTGTAGCACCACTCCTGCAAAGCACCTCGTCTCTCGCCCGGAGCTAGCCGCTTTGAGGGATTGATCTTCTTCAAACGCTTTCGCAATTCGAGCCAAGATCTCTGTTCAGCTGTCAAAAACGCGACACCTGTCTGCTCTGTGTAGTTACGCATGAAAACGGAGATGAACAGAGTAAGAACAAATACTGAGCCCATGATATTAAAAACAATGAAGAAGACAGCGTTTCCTGAACTCGCATAGTATTCTGGTTGTAAGGAAGGTCCTCGAATTGCCATTGCGCTAAACATCACATCTATCCAACCTTCCTGGGATACGATCTGGAAAAGGATGAAAAGCGCATTTCCGAAATTGTCGAAATTGTAGTACGGGTTTGATACTTGAGTTGGAGCAATGACATTCCAGCCAAATGGTGAGCTGGAATACTCATTGATGCAGTTATTGAGATACACAAGTTGTGGATCGGTCAGTACTGCGTTCTGCACGTTGCAAGTCTCCATTCTTCCGCTGAAGAGATTGAGCCCATAGATGGCGAAGGGAACAAGCAAGCTAAGTGAAACGAAGGCAGCCTATGAAACTTTAGCTAATCACAAGAACAAAATGCCATCGTGATGGACTTACGGAAAGAATCTTCCAACCTCCTCGTACAATAACAGAATGAAAGGTGTTTTTGGCATTGTCACTGATGTTCAGCAGCCGCAGAGCTCGAAGTGCCTTGAAAGCTCCGACAGCTCGAGAAACTTCGCCGTAACCGTACAACGCAGTCGATACATTGATCCATAAAGTGATTAGTACAACAGCATCGATGATACCCCATGAAGTTCTATAATATGCATGTGGTGAAAAAAAGAGTCCATCAGCCACGACTCGAATGCTTGCCTCAATTGTAAAAAGAACAGCGAAGCCTAGATCCATAAACGTGAACCAATTTCCAACAAAGTAGTTGCCGTGATCACGAGTGGAGAAGTACTCTCGTTGATACAAAGGTGTAGTCACGCAAGCGATTAATACCATCGCCACGATAGCCATGTACAAGAAGGCCGAGAATATAAATCCGGCCACTTTCGACGGCGTCTTTTCACCCTCGATCCTTTCCACTCCACGACCAGGAGAAACCAATCTCTGACACATCCTACGGAAGCGATTGTTCGGACCAAAGACAAAAAGTGAAACATTGTACTTTCTGTGTTTCTGGAGGTAATCTCTCTGGGACTTTCTCATCTGGTCTCGAGCCCATACAGCTTCCTTAGCGAGTGAGGTAGGATCAAGTCCCTCAATATTGTCGGAGAATTTCATCTTCGAGTAGAAGGGATTTAGACCTCTTGGAGCCCAGAACCTATCACGTAGTGCCCTAATGTATCCAGATGGGCCACGAGGCACCAGCCTAGGCTTTTGATGCTCTTGCACATCGTGACCGATTCCATTGCCATTGCTATGACTGGTGTGTGGAGGAGAGCCTATTGGTGCTGAGCTTTCACCGACGAACTCTTTTACCACATCGCCTCTGAGAAGTTGGTCCATCATCGCGTTACCATAAGCTAGTGGATCTTGACGTCTTCTGAAGCCCAAAGCGGCGGACAGCGATATTTTATTGCTGGCAGTATTACCTCCAAGCTCTCTCGTCTGCAGGAATGCTCTGACTTGCTGGACGCGCTTACTATCCTCAGAAACGTCAAAGTTCTCCTGTATGACAGCAATGAACATATTAAGCACAACAAAGAAGCCCAATGTGAACCAGAGAATGAAGAAAATCGCGCCGATCCAGGCAGTATTCCAAGCATTATTGAAGGCAGTAACGGAGTAAAGAAGCGATGTCCAATTCTCGCTTGAAAGGACCTGATATGTGCCGACGAATGATAGCCATATGGACGAAAAGTTCATCTCTATGACGTTGCCGTAGTCGTCATACTCAGGCAATGACCCTCGGAAAAGCTGCGAGGCGAAAATGGATACCAGGAATGTCAACAAGAAGACGAACACGAACAGATTGGCCAGACCTTTGACGTTACCTACAACCAGTATAATGAGTTCACGAGTCAACTTGACAGCCCTGACGAGACGATAGATACGTAGTATCTGGAATACTGTGAGCCAATCGTAAGCTGTTCCAGAATTGTGAATACCAGGTAGCTGTATGATTGTAGTGATAATCGCTAAGAACAGATCGAACCAGTTGCTCTTTTTCAGGTGAAAGTGCCGCCAATCTGCAACAAAGCGTAGAATGATCTCCAGTAGGAGTATGAAGGTGACCATGGTTTCAGAAACATCGACAAATGTTTCTCGGCTCGAACTCATATTAGCAGACCGAAGTCCCTGAGCACATATACCATAAAGGATAACACCGTTCCAGAGCCAATAAGTTTTCTTGTAGTAGTAAGCTAAATCACTTTTCGGTGCTTGATCTGCAGCTGGCACTTCTGCAGGCTCATCGTGTTTATCGGAGAAAGCACTTGTAGCACTTTCTTCGCGAATCACCTGAAAAGAGGTTGTGATCACAGCTATCAGAAGGTTGATAAGCCAAAAGAGGAAAATGATGATTCCTGCAGCGAAGAAGAGACAGGCTATTAAATGTTCACTGTCAGCGAGATAGTACATCAAGTCTGAATACGTGTTTCCAGTCATGATAACGAAGACTAGCTCCAGCGATTGAGCGATATTGTCGAAGCTGACTGTGCCATTGTATGGGTTGCTACCTTCAATACAAAAGGAGTTTGGCGGGCACAGGTAGCCTTTGGAAATGCCTAGAGTGCTTCCATCTTGCCTGTACCATGGCAAACGTTCGCCCGTCGAATTGATAGAACCGCCACAAAATTGGAAATTGCCAGTCTGATTGTAGCCCCAGTCTTGGCTATTGTCTTGCATCCAATCAACTTGCGTACTATTTGTCCAAACACAAGTCCTACGCAAATCCGACTTGAATGCTTGAACGCCGATGACACCGAATAGCAGCCAGAAAAATCCTATGAGAAGTGCTACATTGAGGAGGAGCGGCGCGGCTTTCTTCAGACTGCGCAGTATGATCTGTTTCTGGTCAGCTCATGCTGCAGTTGTAGTTGTCAATGAGTACTCACATGCGTGCCATTCGTTATAGCTAGAAGTCGTAAAATCCGCAAACTGCTGAGCATGCGAAAGGCATAGACGTGCTGCTTGGATTGAATTCCAGCGACAGCAAACACAAAGCTTATCCAGAATGACACGACAGCCAGGAAGTCGAGCCTAGCAAAAGAGTGCCTCAAAAAGGCACGATGACCTAAACGTACTCTAGCTTGTTGTCGTGCACCACCATGGAAGGTTGGGTCTATGTTGTTTTGCGTGAATGACCTCAAAATAGATCCAGGTACGGGCGCTCCGAGCGGCGCCGCCGCTATCTTGATGCCCTTCTGATCCTCGTGCAATGCAAACAACGACCGCCACCACGCGCGTAGAGCGATTTTCCAGCCGACGCTGCGATTTATCGTACTGTACTCGACCGGATTCAATATGAAACCAGACACAATCACTCTCATTGCTACCTCAATCGTGTATATGCCAAACAAGGCCAGGAGAGCATAGTCAAACCAGGACCTTCCCCATCCACCCAGCTCCATCCCATTCTCGTCCAATAGATTGTAAAAGTTAGGCCCAGCTTGTATTGCCAGTAGAACTGTCTGGAAGAAGATTAACACCAGAATAATGCCTTCTGTAACTGGATGGACTAGCACGTCACAGAGAGCCGTCCGCAGTCGGTTGTCAGCGGCAAAGATGCCAAGTGACTTGCCTCTCAGCGGATTGGCTCTACTAACCCAGTCCGTATCTGTGGTAGAAGAGCTTGCATTGGCCGACTTTGTGGGACTGCCGAACAACGAGCGAGCGCCATCATATGCCGTGCTCTGTTGCTCCAGCGTGTCGACAAGACCACCTGTGTCAGATCTCGATCTTGTTACTGATGTGCTGCTTCGATTGTCATGACTCTCGCGCTCATGATCGACTTGTTCCGGCTCGTTGCTCAGGTTTACAATGCGTTGTGACATCTTTCTGACAACCGTGCTAGCACGATGCAAAGGAGACGATGATAAAGGCGAGGGTGAGAGGGAACGGCTAGTGCTGCGCCGAGATCGATGACTTGGACTGTGACCTGCTTCGGCGGCTGCCAAGCCATCACCAAGTCGACCATTTGGTGTCATACCTGCCATACTGAATCGTACGGAGCGTCCTCGAGACCGGTCTGACTTCTGTGCTGGGCTAGAAGGCGGAGGAATCAGCGAACTCGATGTTTGTAGGTAGCGCTCGTCCGTGAGTCGTGCGTGGTCGTCGTCAAGCTGTGGAACCTCGATAATGGATTCTTCGTAGTCTATCTCGGGGAATCCTGTTATACTATCCGACTCGCCCAAGAGTGTGTCCATGCCTGTAGCCCTGTCTGGAAAGAGACTTGCGCCCAACCCTTCGAAAACATTGTCTGTACCAAATGTAGCCCATGCCATGGCCTCTGAAAACCTCCCACGATCTGCGAGTGGTGATCTTTCATCCTCTAATTCGTCCTCCGACCGAGAAGGAGTCCTGTGTATTGGTCGAATTGTATTGGATTGATTCGGTGTTTGTGTTTCTCCAAGTGGTATATATGTACTCCGTGACGCGCCACCGATTCTCGTCATGCCATCAATCACACGCTCACTCATCGTCCGGCGATGGGAGCTAGCAGCATCAATGCCATCTTGTGTTTCTGGTGGGCGATTGAGATCTTGAAGAGGTATCGATGTGGGATGCGGTAGTGTGCGATTCCTTCGATGACCATGACCATTTGAGTCCATGATGTCGGGGTCAATGAGCGAGGAGTTGAAGCGTAGACGGTTTAGTAGTAGAAAGACGACGTGGTATACTAAAAGATGACTCTCTAACAGCTTGCCTATTCTGTTGTCGCGTTTCTGGTCAGATCAGGCTTCGTGGTAGCAAGACCCATAGCGAAGAGGCAAGTGAACTTGAAGGGCGTCAGTGTAGGATGAGGCGCATGGCAGTGTTTCGTGGCTATACACTCACTGCGCCAGCTAGTTGTTGTGTAATAAAGTTATTTGGGGACATGGAGGGACGTGACGTTTCAGCCTCATTGGGAAGCCCACGCCTTCCATGTTGATCCTCAGAACCAAAACGACTATCACCACAAGGCGTTTGAGCAGTTCACTCGAGGAAGATGATCAAAGTCGATCGTGTTTATAACGCTATAGTGAACGCTGGCAAAGCTTGTACATAGTATTGACAGCAACGTGATTGTCATGGATTCATTGTGTTCGTAATGCTAATCATATCACAGTGAACACTTCACGCCAAAGAGACGGTGGTTCCTCCTCTTGGCTAGACTAAGATGCGAAAGCGGGCATGCCAGCAAGCTATAAGGGAGGAGCAAAACCGAAGCCGATATCTCCTTCTTGAAGAAGTAGCGAGTTTGTGATAACTCCACAGGATTTGATGATTGTCGTAGGTAGACACGCGTATCAAGCTCAGCGTATAACAATCTCATGTCGTAGTGTGTGTGCTAAAGGTCTAAACAGGTCGTGAGTGCGCTGTCTAAAGCTCCGGCGTGACAGTAGAGCTGACCTGGCCGTGGTAGCTGCGCATTATAGCCTTCATCACTTTAGCTTTCTGCTCCTCCATTATTCGGACCAATGGGTGCTCCAACGTGTTCGTCAGGTACACAGTGCTGAAGCTTGACTGCCGCAGGTGTACCCCCTCTGTCACTTGCACTATGCACTTCTGTTTGTCACAGCCGATAGATGGCTGCTCCTTCACCACGTGCGTCGCTTGCACTGTGGACTTCGGTTTCTCAGAGTGTGACGATGGAAAACTCCTAGTCCAGTGTGAAAAGCCCGCCATAATCGTCAAGACTACGATAAGAAAGCCGGCTAAAGTGAGATGGAGGTTGAATTCGTTGGTATTATTCATGGAATGAGAGGTGTTTGTAGTAAGCGTGGTTTGTTCTGTAATGTTCATGTCTCCGACTCTCGTATCGTCGTTCTCCGTTTCGAGGTAATCTGCTCTTGCTGGTGCTGCATGTCTTTTCTTCGTGCGACTCGGCTTCGTCTCTCCTGCGTAATGAAAAGTATACCATCAGTGTTACTTTCCATACGGTCCTGTGCCTGCCACCTTACTCGCTGCACCTTTGGCCATCTGCAGAGCCGAATGAGCATAACTGCCCTTGGCTGCCTGTAATTGGTCACCGATGTAGTTCTGTAAGGCCAACACATCGCCAGTGATGTTTATCTAGTGATGGGGTCAGTAAGTGGTTACTCTCGATCATCCTCGTCGGTGTCGCGACTCAGCTGCCAGACTTACCATCTCGAAACCCATATCAGCATACTCGCGTGCTTGAGCACCACTCGTGCAGTAGATACCACTTTTCTTGCCAGCATCGTGTGCAGCTTTGTGGATTTTCGCGATGGCATCGCGAAGGTTGTCGTGCATTGTGCCAATGTAAGGATGGCCGATGTTGTTTCCTAGGTCAAAAGGACCAACGAACAATACGTCCACACCATCGACTCTGGCGATTTCCTCCACGTTAGCTAACGCTTCCTTGGTCTCGATCTGTATCACAGTAACAAGTCCATCATTGGCTTCCTGCAGATATTGTACGCCAGTCTCCACGCCCTTGAAAGCCGCTTGTGGAAAAGGACTGCCAAATCCTCTCCTGCCAAGCGGAGGAAACTTACCCGCCTTCACTACATCTCTGGCTTGTGCTGCAGTCTCCAGCAAGGGTACCATAACACCATGAGCACCAGCATCAAGAGCACGCTTTATCATCCACGGCTCGGTAGACGGGATGCGGACGATAGGTGAGACCGACATCGCAGCAATAGCTGTGACAGACTCGTGCATCTGAGCATCTGCGATGTTGCCATGTTCACAGTCAACCAAGATCCAGTCAAGGCCAGTGCTGGCCATTTGGCGAGCTAGATTCGTGCCAGGCTGAGAGAAGATTAGTAAGATGGAGGACGATGAAGCTAGAAGGCTACGAACCAGCATATGCCAGGCACCGAAGCTCGCGCCTTTCTTGAGAGCGGTCTGAAGGCGATTTGCTGCTTGCATCTTGAATGTGGTTTGCTTGATGCAAGAAGGATGAGATGAAAAAGAGCGATGTTTCAAGTGAGACAGACGTGCGGGGTAATTTAAGTGGGGCTCGCTCGAAGCTGAAACAGCCGAACAGGAGTTACGAAACGAAAGCTCAACCTAGAACCGCTAGCAATGGTCTCTAGTGCTCGCTACAAACATCTGAAATATTATGTCGATATTGGCACTTGTGTCATGCTGAGAAGAGAGCATCTTCGCAAGCACACTAGCTTTGCCTTGAGCTTCTCTTGCTCCACGTAATTAACCCCTTTACAACCTGAAACATTTATTGTGAAAGAAAGCTTCCGCCCGATCTTGTTCGCCAGTGATTACTTCCCTCGATGAACAAGCTCTCCCATCGCCTGTTCTTCAAGCTTTCTGCGACGCTCGTGACAGTGTCCATTAGGACCCTTATACACAAGATTCAAACGCCTTGTTTGCTCGTTTGCTACCCTGATTTCTCCTTCACCGCAGGCGCGTTGGACATCATTGTGATTGGAGCAACAATCTTGTAGTGTGAATCTAGCTCTCTCGTCGCGTCTGACCACTGCAGCGTGTTTTCATCACCTTCAACCCTCAAAGCTTCCTGAACACATCATCGGCCGCGGCAAACGCGCAACGCTGAAGATCTATTGGTGACTTGATCACTGTTTTATTCGTCTGGATACTTAAACCCTCTCAGTTGACGCCAACGTGTGTTATTCTGGGTCTATCATGTCGCCTCATTCACTTCTTGTTGACCGCAGTGTTATCAGCGACCAAGTCGGTCAACAACTCAGGTAGGTTCACAGTCACGTACAAACTTTTCGTTTTTGCTTTGTGGTCCGATATCTTCCACAACTCCCCATTTTGTGCTTTCAGTTCGTTGGGCTGTCCTCCTTCTCGATCTCATGAGACTTGGGATATGCTCTCATAACATGCGCTAGCCTGCTTCTTTCTTGCTTTGGCAGGCCGCACGCCAATTATTTCCGCCTATATTGCTATCAGCAAACGAGCAGATCTCTCTCGACACCACATTAAGAGGTGCCTCTTTTATGGCTTGTTGACCAGCCTCTGATCCTCACTGGCACCCTCCACATCCTGGCTAAAATATTGTTACTGATCAAACATATCCCTAGCTCTTTCAGGTCTCCTCCGCAACCACGACGTCCTCCACCGCATCCTTGAGTACCTACTTGTGGCCAAATATGTCAAGAGACCACGACCTCCACCACAAGACTTCCTGACGCGTTACGAATTCGAGGTCCAGATCTTGCGTGTCAACAAAAGGATTCACGATATTGGTCTGCCCATCTTTCATTCCAACAACTTGACGCTTTTGTCGATGAACCACTTGACAGACCCAAGCGAGCCGGAACCGGAGATCCCGCAACATTTGTTGAACAATGGTGCTTGCATGTGGTCACACAAGCTGGCACGCTTCAAGGGCATCCACTTTCGTCTACATATCGTGGAACCCATCATTCGACGAGGAACTAATCACTTCCGATTGATCTGCGCAGATGATATTCCCATCCTAGTCAATGTCTTGAGGATGATCATCTTGGCAACAGAGTCTCAGCAAAATCGAATGTGCTTCAAGTTCATCTTTGAGCTCAAGCCAAGAATAAATGGTACACGACTCTCAACGCGCACTCAGCGTGAGCTCCTGCTGCAATTCGAGAGCGTGCGTGGACATAGGCAACGAGGTAGACCTCGAGGTGAAAGAAAGGTTACAACGAGTGTTGTGTTGCCCCTTGTTCTATACTCGTGTCTATGCCAGAGATCTGCTCGAGTTGTTATTATAGAAAGAGCAGATGATGGACAGAGCAATGCAGGGCGCCCACTAGATTGCTACAAATCTTATCGGACAGGACATGGTAAACTTCTTCCATGTCTGTGATTCACTTGATAAGACCTTCATTGGTGGGGACGACCCAACTTTGGAACAAGAGCTATTGAATTATCCTTAGAGCCTTGAAGGTCAGAATCAACCTTACCAACCTCAACCTGGCTTTGCATGATCTGCTCATGGAACGTAGCCCTATTACAGTTGGCAAAGACCTTGATTTTCTCGAATGCATGGCGAAAAACCCTCATTGGAATGATATGTCTCTCACGGACCGCGCTGGTATGAACTGTCTCAAGGGCATCGCATATTTCGCCATATGGAACTATGCTGAGGCGAGAAGATACTTCATGGAGGTAGCGGAGCAGAATACTGAAGCTACAGAAGCTATCGTGGGGGTGTGGCGTATGTGGTCAGAGTCTACAGCGACATTGTCACTTGCGCAAAAGCAAAGTGTGCAGCATTTCACGTTGACCCAATTCTGGGAGGCTATTCCCACATGGTCAACTTCTCAGCACATAACCTGTACCTCAATTCTTGAAAGGGTCGACGAAGAGCGCTACATCCTCGAGCAGCTGGATTATCTAGGCAATATGCTTATCGACAAAATCGAGCAGAAACCTGGATGGAGTAGATGTGAGAAAGGAGCCCTTGAGCGTCCCTTCGACAAAGCTACAACAGACAAGGATATCCTGGAATACAAAGTCCAAATCCATACTGGACATGAAGTAGAGATCGGACCGCAGCTGGTAGTGCAGGACAGGTCTCCGCCTCAGACGGCGTATAGAGCAACAATTGGGTTCGATAAGTTCGTTTCTCGCAGGTATATCATTGATGCACCTGGAGTGCTCATTCCTGACGAAGGCGACAATGAGCTGGCGTCGTAGTGTATCAAAGCGCTCCAGCACCCTTCACAACTGTTCCAGCTGGCGCTGGCGCTTCAGGCTGCTAAGCATCTCGGGGAGGAGTGACGTTAGGATACACAAAAGGTAGGAGTTGAACACATCTAGTTGAGTTCTGACTGAGATGGCCAGAACTTCATCGAGTGATGGAATGACGCCTTTGGAACCAGTGACGGGAAAGGTCACTGTTGTCGAGGTCAACAATGGTTTTATGATTTCCTTGGAGTACGATGGTGAAGCAAGAAGAATGTTGGTATTTTTTAGGCTCAGTCATGTTCCACCTTACTTAGAAGACTCTCAACTTGGTCTTCAGTGAAGCGATGCATAAGCTTTTGCGAGGCGGGTGTTTCTGAAGACTTGGAATCTGATACACCATCGACATGTATCTAGAAGCACTTGAGCAAATGGTGTTCTGTTGCGCGGCATACTGATATCCCACATACTACAGGTGTATCGAATGCATATTTGTTCATCCATTGCTCTTGACCATTTTCCCTAATGTTGATCTCGACATACTCGAATTGCCTTCGAGCTTGCACCTTCTTGACGACAGCTTTGGCTGTATCGCATAATGAGCAATTTGGACTTGTGAAGAACGTGATACGGGAGGTTTGTGCCAGGAGGTGATATGTAGGTCGCATGTTGAGGTCGAGAAAAGGTGTTGATTGAAAGAAGGAGAAGATGAAGATGAAGAGAAGGAAGTCACGTGTCACGACTCGAGAATCTGGGGTATCAGAAGATTTACCAAGAAATAATTCTTTCTCTAAAACTTTCCTCTCCGAAACACAGCTCCATCTCAATACCACCATGCCTCCTCCAAACTCATCCAAGAAGCGCCGTCTGTCCGAGACCGGCGGTGACATCGCAGAAGCAGTGCTCGCAGCAACAGAAACACCTACAGCCGATGCCGAAGCACCACCTAGAAAGAAACAATCACAGCGCCGCTCCCTCTTCGTCCGTTCCCTCCCAGCTTCAGCAACTACCGAAAGCTTGATCGCCCACTTCTCAGAGTCTTTCCCAATCAAACATGCATCAGTGGTGACAGATCGCGAGACGAAGCAATGCAAAGGTTTTGGTTTCATCACATTCACTGATGCAGAGGATGCTGAGCGGGCGCTCAAGGAGTTCAATGGATCTAAGTTTGATGGGAAGAAGATCAAAATTGAGATTGCAGAACCAAGAAAGCGTGATGTAGAAGACGCTATACCAGGTGCCGTAGCTGCTGGTGAAGGAAAGCCTCGAAGTCAGCCGTCTGCAGAAAGAGTCGCAGCGAAGGTACAACGGGAGGAAGATAAGAAGGAGGCTACGAAAGCGCCCAAGTTAATCATCAGAAACTTGCCGTGGAGTATCAAGAAGCCCGAACAGCTAGCGAAGCTCTTTGTCAAATATGGAAAGGTCAAGCTTGCTACTCTTCCGCAATCGAAACCTGGTCTTCTCAAAGGGTTTGGTTTTGTAGTCCTGAGAGGAAAGCCCAATGCGGAGAAAGCAATGGCTGAAGTGAATGGAATGGAAGTGGATGGCAGGACTCTAGCTGTGGATTGGGCTGTGGAGAAGGAGGTTTGGAAGGAGCAGAATGGAGACAAGGAGGATGTTGAGATGTTACAGGAAGAGGAAGAATTAGATGATGATACCAAGATCTCAGGTGTTGGTGTTGTGTCTGATGAGGACGACATGGATGATGAAGCAGGAGACGACAGCGACGAAGACGAG
>Ga0160428_1000611_pt1 | contig 36853 bp, 50 predicted proteins | sample SolpanmetagenomM_FD_108198 | JGI IMG/M metagenome (GOLD analysis project Ga0160428, IMG submission 108198) | Solar panel surface microbial communities from Lawrence Berkeley National Laboratory, California, USA - M | ecosystem: Engineered > Built environment > Solar panel > Unclassified ... | reverse complement strand
TCTTGTGAGGTCTTGAAGATGGCCTCTTGACTCTTGAGGCTTCTGGTGGACTAAGCGGTTCGAAGCGTCGTATTCTCTGCCTTTGCTGCGCACTCACAGCGTCAAGCACTCGTGGCAGACAATCAGCGCAGTGATGTAGATCGGGAACATTGTTGTCAGGATAGTAGTAGCAGTCAATATGCTGCCAGGTATTGCATTGCTCGCACAAAACCGTATTTCCATCGTCATCAGCAAATCCGCAGATACACTTAATGGTGTAGGGTTCTTCCTCGTCGACCTGCAACTCGGTGTCCGTTTGTGAATCGTGTGCGTCTGGGGTAGCGTAGGACGAAGCGTTCAGCTGGTTTCCAGCGTGTAATGGGTGAAGGAGGTTTTCTCCCATAGTATGTGAGGTGTAGGACTGGCTACTGTATCGGCTGGGCTTGTCAGAGAGTCAATGAATATCGCTTGCTGAAGTGATCGCATGACGGCAAGCAACGAGCAGCAGAGGCGAGCGTTTTGATGAAGACCAGTACGCTTGGAGGAGAGCGCTTGTCAGACACGCGACCAGAATTAGAGGGAAATTAAGCGGATGACGGACGACATGTGCTGGCTTGTGAGCTGGTTTGTCGTAGAGCTATGCCAGTATTCGAAAAGCGTTTCCCGGAAAAGAGAAGTTTGTGCGTGAAGAGCCTGTCCTGGAGGGTCGCAGGGCCTTTCGGAAGCGCAAGTGAGGATGGTGTGTCGCGAGGATCGAGAACACCGAGCGCGAAGATGCCGAATGTGATGGAGAGTACAAAGGGAAGAAAGGAGACTGAAGATGGCGAAGAGGCGATGTGGCAGGGGAGAGCTGAGTCGAAAGACGAGAGGGAGAAGGCAGGGTGGGAGAGGAAGAGGAGGACGAGGAAGATCGACATAACTGCCCCTTTAATGGCCTTAGCGCAACCAAGTTTTGAACAGCACAGTGTCCAAGCGTTCGTTCAGCGAGCTGGGCGAGTTTGCTGCTCGCATCATTCTCGCTGACGCCAGATACTACAGCGGATACCTAAGGCATCTCGTGTCGCAGGGCAGAACCATCGAAAGCACTTGCTACTCCATAGTCACGGTGGTCGCACTTCCACGACAGCTAATCCGTCTGGCCTTTCTTGGACTTTAAGTTTGGACCAACTCCACACACCCCTCCCTTGAGAACTCAGCTCGAGTTCGAGTTTGGATGAAGAGTTTACAACACTAATGTTGTGGCTACTGAAGCTATCTGAACAATTCTACGGCTTCATCTGATCTTGTACAAACAAGGCTTAAGCACTGATGTCTCGTCGACGTCCTCCTCTTCAACCTTCTTGTTCTTGTCGAAAGCTCCAGTCTTTGGCTTCTGCTGTGCCTGTGGGCCCTCATTGCGAACATTCTTGCCCTTGATTGGTGGAGCTGCTTTCAGAAATCTCATCTTCACGAACATCTTGTTGCTCATGTCAATGGCTCGTTCAGCTTGCAATACAAACCCTCGTTTTCGCAACACCTCTACGAAAGCTGTAACATCTGTCTGGACTTTGCCATCTGCGCCGTCCACTTCGACCATTAACTGCTCATTTGCATTGCGCTCGTCCTCGTCTTTCTGCTTCTGGTTATCTGCCTTGCTGGGTTGCTTCTTCTTCCTGTTACCGACACTATGCTCGACTACCTTTTTGACTGGCCTGCCGAATCGACTTTTGATCTCTGCAACCCACAATTCACCCTTCCAGTGTAGCACGCGCCACGCTTCTTCGACGAAGTCAATCCAGTTCGTGCCCATCAGTGCTAGACAAAAGATAGCAACATCGATGCCACCATCAGCTAATGGCAGCTTCGCAATGTCGGCCTTGGTCACCAGAGAGTTCGGGCTCTGCAAGTCATAGCTGAGCACCTTGATGTTCATCTTCCTGCCGATCTTGCCACTGATCATGCTTGCAAGCTTCGCGTCACCACATCCGAGATCTGCAACAATGCATGTCCCTTCAGTGCGTGGCAGAGGAGCTAGCGCCTTCGTCTCTTCTCCAACCGGTGTCTTGTTGACGTCTTTCCCGAACTTCTTGTTGATCTTTATCTTGCCTCGCTCCTGTAGGTCTTCTACAAACCCGTCTACTGGGTTTTGTGGCCATGTTTGCACTTGCTGACGGAAGCCTGAATGGTACTCATCAAAAAACGTCGGATTTGCTTGCAGAAGAGCCTGCGCTTGAGTGGAGGGAGTGGTGTAGAGAGTTTCATTGAGATGCCGGAAGCGTGCTGAAATGAGCTTCTGTCGCATCGCAGCTTGTAGGGGCGTAAGCTTCATCTCAGTCTTGACTGGAGGAGGTGGAGGAGGCAGCGTCGCTTCCGTTTTTGGTGCTTTCGATGTCTTGGATGGCTTTACTGGAGAGTTCGCAGCTGGTTCCATCGTAGACGTGGCTGTCACGGACGCTTCCTGCTTCGTATACTTCTTGTCCTTTTGTTGTTTCTTCTTTTTAGGCTCATCTGTGGTGTCTGCCTCTTCCGCCTTCCTCTTCTGTTGTGGTTGTTTAGCATCTACTACCTGCTGATTCTTTCCACCAGTCTGGTCATCTTTCTTTGAGTCTACTGCTTTGGTCGTGGGCTTAATTCCTTCCACATGTTGTCGCCATAGATCTGCGACATTGTCCTCAGACACTTCTTGTGCTGGTTTATTCTTTCTTTTCCGTTTCTTGGATGGTACTGTTGTAGGATTCGCAGGATCGGTTGGTTTTGACTGCTCCGTTTGTGTCTTTAGTAGCGCTGGCGACAAAGACCATCCTGGGGTGTCGAAGAGAGGCATATCGGGTTCAGTATGAGGAAAAGTACGTGATCGAGTTGTGACAAGAAAAACATCTCGACAGTTTATAAGTGGAGAAGGATGATATGCAGGGCAAACCCTGGGGAAACAGAAGCGCTTATGACGATCGTGAGGAAACCTCTTCAAATTACCATCCTCACACAGAGATGCTTTCGACCAGCCTACAATTACGACCTAAGCATCAATTGTTCACTAATGACAGAATCAAACCTTCAACAATTTGATCTGTTCCCTCCGTAATCAACCGTCTCCAAATGCCGCCTGCACGAAATCGCGCTGTACAAGAGGACTCGAAAGCCGAAGGCACGAATACTAAAGAGAGAGGCAATGGAGGTGCCACCGGCAAGGGCAAGAAAGCTGCCACAACAGTACAGGCTGCAAATAACAAAGATGGAAGCAATATTGCGAACAACTCCTCAAGCACATCTCAAAATGCCAACGCATGCGTATGTACTCGCTCATCTTTAAGCGAGATTGACTCTACTAATACCACTTTCTGATAACAGATAGACTGGCCAAATGAAGATACTTCCCTTCTCCTCAAATACCGCTACCAGAACCGCCTCGAAACACCAACCGCATTCCATTCTCAAGAACATGCAGCTGTACTCAGTGTACCTGGTATTGGTCGGTACTCGCCATCAATGGTGCGAAAGCGGACCAAGAAGATTGTACCGAAAGAGCAGCTTGCAGTGGTTGTACGACGACACTTTCATGGGTTGCCAATGAACGAGCAAGAGGTTATTGGAGATTTGATCTATACTGTCAAAAACCAGGACAAAATCTTCAAGATGCGATTCACACCAATTGGACAATAGTATCAGACAATGGTCGATGGCGCTGTCGATTACTAGAATCTGGCGTCATTGGAAGGTTATATTGTTTGGATCTTGAGCATGAAGGAATAAACCTCGGGCTGTAACGAACGAACGGCCGGAGTGGGTAACAACAGATCATATCAGGACAGATATGGAATTCATGAATGCTGATGGTCAGCTCCGCGACGATGTTTAATCAAGCGACTGCAGTTTGGTCATCAGCATGCATTACCCTAACGACAGAACAACTTACATTGACGTAGTTGGCGTTGAAACGAACGTAGGTGCGACTCGAAGTATGATTGTCATTCGACTAGCTACGAAGGATCATCCATACTATAGATAAGACATAAGACATATAATGCCATTTTGCATTCTGAAACACTACAAAAAATGATGAAACAAGTTAAAATAGCATGTGACCGTCGATCCTTTTCTCCGAATTTCTGCAAAATCGAGAAATAACTATTGCCCCAAACTCTCGAACAATTGCGTATACACCTTCTTCCAAACAAGTCAGCGCTTCCTATAATCGCAATGAGTGCGGTCACAATCAGCTTGCCTTCAAGAGCTATCGGCACATTGCGCCTCGCCGCCACTAGTGCATCCCACCCTCAGAAAGATCAGACAAGAAGAACACAAACAAGAACTTTCACTACTGCACCTCCACGACCTCGGAACACAATAAATAAGCAACATAATCGCTCAGCGTGTGCGGTAGCCCAATGGAGGGTATGTTCATAACACGATAAACAGTAGTAACTTAAGCTTACAAAGTACACAGTCTTTCCATGCAAGTACTTCTCGACAAGCACAACCGGATCCATACAAAGTGCTCGGTGTAGACAAGGCTGCCTCATCATCAGATATCAAGAAAGCCTACTATACCCTCGCGAAGAAGTTCCATCCAGATACCAATAAAGAAGCCAATGCCAAAGACAAGTTTGCCGAAGCGCAAACTGCTTATGAGACCTTGAGTGACCCACAGAAGAAGCAGATCTACGATCAGTATGGCGCAGCAGCATTCGACCAAGGTTTTGATCCATCACAAGGTGGAGGTGGAGGACCATTTGGTGGACAAGGTGGATTTGGAGGAGGCGGATTTGGTGGACAAGGAGGTTTTGGCTCGGATTTTGGATTCGAAGATTTTATTAATACTGCATTTGGTGGAGGAGGACGAAGAGGAAGACAACAAAGAGGATCAGCATTTCATGATGAGATCATGGTCGGCGAGAACATCGAAGTACAGGCGAATATATCTTTCATGGATGCTGCGAAAGGTGTGAGCAAGGATATTTTTGTTACACCGCTGGTAACTTGCAAGACGTGTACGGGCAATGGAATGAAAAAAGGCGCCAAGCGAGATACTTGCAAGAAATGCGGAGGTACTGGACAGACTGTACACTTTATGCAACCAGGTTTTCAAATGGCGACGACATGTAGTGCTTGTGGAGGCAACGGTATAACGGTCAACAAGGGCGACGAATGCAAGACATGTACTGGCAATGGTGTGGTAAGAGAGAAGCGAACCGTCAATGTCGACATCCCGGGAGGTGTCGAGGATGGCATGCGCCTAAGAGTGAAGAATGAAGGAGATGCACCTCCAACAGGACTATCGTCCAATCCAGACGGCAGATCAACACGAGGAGATCTTTACGTCTTTATTCGAGTGGCTACAGACCCAAAGTTCAGCCGAGCAGGTTCCGACGTGCTATATACAGCATCGATACCTTTCACAACAGCTATTCTTGGAGGTGAAATCAGAGTGCCAACTTTAGATGGAGATGTCAAGATCAAAGTGGCTACTGGCACTGGCAGCGGCGATAAGGTCACACTAGGCGGTATGGGAATGAAGAAGATTGGCGGACGATCACGCGGCAATGGTGATATGAGAGTGGAGTTCAAGGTCACGATGCCAAAGTACCTCACCACAAACCAAAGAGCGATCATGGAGATGATGGCAAATGAGATGAATGATAACTCGGCGAAGAGAGTGATGGATTTCACGAAACCTCCAGCAGACAGCAAGAAAGCAGGAGAAGCGAAAGATGACCATGCTAACGAGCCTTTTTGGAAAAAGGCATGGCATGAGATGACTGGACAGCACGACCATATAAAGAAGGAGGAGTCAGGAAAGCCGCTAGAAAAGGATGAGAAGGATGAGCCGAAGAAGGCCTCTGGTTCTGGTTGATGATATGAGCATTTGATCTGCATGGCGAAGGTGTTCTGGATTCTGCTGCAAACCCCTATCTCAGCTCCTGATTTGTATAGTGTGTTAGATGCATCTCAATGTATAACTAGTCGAAGGAGGGAGCAATGTATAATATTTACCATTATACATTTAAATCTTTTGTTCCACCATGGACTGTGGCTTTGGCAATGAAGAGAGAGCGAAACAGTCCACGACGAGAAAAATACGTCGTTGTCGGGAATTCGTCGTGGGACCGCTGTGTAGGGTACTCTGACTCTCCTTAGGTCACTTGTCTTATGCCTTTCTCTAGTATCTTAGGCTCTTCCTCGATTGATATCTGCATTTTGATACCCTACGTAGGACATCAGTTTGATTAGAAAGAGTCATGGGCACTTTCCCATGAGTAGATTGACCCTAACCCGTACAATCCGAGCGCGGAAAAGTTCCTCCATTACACCTGCATACTAATTTGTGACGGCTACGCCTCTTCTATTTGGACCATCTTCACGACTTCACGACACCGTCAAGATGCAAATTTTCGTCAAGACCCTGACGGGCAAGACCATCACCCTTGAGGTCGAGTCCAGCGACACCATCGACAATGTCAAGAGCAAGATCCAGGACAAGGAAGGAATTCCCCCAGACCAGCAGCGTTTGATCTTTGCCGGAAAGCAACTTGAGGACGGTCGCACTCTTTCGGACTACAACATTCAGAAGGTATGGCTTGCAAGATTGTGATGGAGAAAGGGCAGGAATGAAAAGGCATAAAGAGCTGAAAGGGAGTGTATTGAGCGAAAAGATTTTGGGAGAAACAGGGAGACAGTCTGCAGGTCAACAGATGAAGAAGAGCAGGACAGACAAGAACTTAAAGACAGACATCACCTGGATTTGCACAAGAGAAGACATCGGCTGACCAGATACCTCCAATTTCATAGGAGTCCACCCTCCACCTCGTCCTCCGTCTCCGTGGTGGTATCATCGAGCCATCTCTCAAGGCCCTCGCCTCAAAGTACAACTGTGACAAGACCATCTGCCGCAAGTGCTACGCGTACGTCAACCAAGTTGGAACCGCCAGAAAACAGCCATTAACACCATTACAGGAGACTACCACCTCGTGCCACCAACTGCCGCAAGAAGAAGTGTGGTCACTCCAACCAGCTCCGCCCCAAGAAGAAGCTCAAGTAGAAGACAAGCGCTTATGCTGCGGGTGCAGGATGGAAGTGGATGCTGTGGTTGAGGATGCTGTTACACGGGATTCTGGTACATGGAAATGCGAGTTTCTTTTGAGGTTTCACATGATGACTAGGAAGAAGCTATCATGTGCTCGAGCTATAGACCGGGAACGAACTTCTCCTCATGATCAAGATCTCGGCTTTGTAGTGATGTGCAGTGTTTGTCAAGATGAATTTGTGGTGTGTATGCATGCTGGGCGTCTATGAGAAATGGCTTTTCGTGACCATAATGATGCCGACTTTCGATAACTGCATTTACATAGACAAAGGCTTCGACAATTAGCCACGCCTCTGCTACCTCTTCCTCAGCCTATCAACACCACTCACGTTCATCCAAGGTGGTCCGCCCAATTTCGAACGAGGCACCGCACCATCCTCACCAGCCCGCTCACACATCTTCTCCTTCGCCTGGACCCTTTCAGATGATCATCTAACGTAATATCATATAGGGTGTCTTCTAGGTCTTTCAATACGTACATCGATGTAGCACTTCCGTCGCAGGCTGTGTTTGAGATTTTCTGCCAAAATATCCACGACACATATCAGTGCTGACACTCATTCCTCATTGCATTTCCTCATTGCTATGGGAGTTTCAACCAAGATACTGTATTTACGCTGACGTGAATCAGAAGAATCCTGCTGCATAGTGGTCGAATACCCCCTAAGCTTCGGTGTTAGCTCGTCACAAGTTCTCACAGTGTCTCAACTCACTATTACCTGAACTACAAACAGTCGTCCTCCAAGAATATTGTTTGCTTTCTTAAGCTCCATGTTGTGTAACATCTTAGTAACTTTGGCATAGTAGCTGCTGACAAGAGTAGGATGTTTTTTTTCACGGTTTCCTGGGTGTATTATATTGATCAATATAGGACGAATGGCTTTCTGTGTGTATACAAGATCGACCACACTGATATATAGCATGCACCAGGAGATGCAAATCTGTCCGGACAATATCTGCAGGCCATCATTACTGCAATCGGCTCTTCATGCATTCATTAATCATCAAGTCGTTCCCAAATTCCTCCCACCACTAACCGCACACTACCAGTCCGACCTCCCAATATGTAAACACACTCCCACCACACATCCTCAAGCAGGCAACCCCTCATACTCCCACTCCATTCCCCCTTCCCTCGTCCCCGTCCTCCTCGAATTCCTCCTATTCGCACCACACTTGACCACAACCATCAACGCCGCCAACACCAAAATAATCACTCCAGACACCGCCGGCACCGTCACCGTCTGAGTCGTGCTCACGTTGCCCTGATACGGACACGTCGTCCCCACGCCCACAACCCAGCATGCGTCCACCTCAATACTGTTGAAATTAAGCCAGATTGCTGTTTCGCTGGCGAAGGAGCTCGTGCGGAGCGCATTCAGGAGATAGGCGTTTTCGAGTGCGGTGCGAGGGGTGGCGAAGGTGGTGCCAGCGGGACAGGTGGCATTGACGTAGCGGTAGTGGCCTGGGAGGGTGGTGATGCGCCAGTGGTAAGGGGCGTGTATGGTGCGGCAGGCGCCGTGGTAGGTGAGGTCGCAGTTTGCGACGCGCCAGTGGCCGGAGGTGGTGTCAAGGAGAGCGCAGCGCATATCTTCGTCGTCGGAGTCGTCGTCTTCGGAGGCTGAGTCGGGTTGGCCGTTTGCCCATGACCAGATCGAGGAATGGACGAAGGCTACGTATGGGCCGGGGTCGATGTCGGCGGTGGTGTTTGAGAGAGTCTGGTTCAGTAGTGGGGATATGCCGCAGGCTGTTATATTTGCGATGGCGGGGATGGTGATGTTGTTTATGGTCGTGGAAGTGGAATCCAGAGCGAGCTCCGGCGGATCGATGGTGGTGGCCCATGAGGTGTTTTGAGCTTGAATGGAAGCTGTGCTGGGGTCGAAGAGACAGCCGGATGTGACGCGATCGTTTGTGCCTAGTATGACGGAGCGGCTGTTCTCGAAGGCGTTATTTCGCCATATTATTCCACTATCACCTGAAATGTTGTAATTTTGCATGTTGTCGTCGATACTGCCTAGGCTGACGAGTAGTCGTCTCTGCTTGTCGATTTCTAGGAAGCTTTGACTTGGCCAGCCGTCTGGTGTAGAGAAGTCGTTGTTGGTATAAGGTATGGGATCCAAGGTGAAGTATGATGTTGCTGGTTGTTGGCTCTCCGTTATTCCGAGCCATGATGTATTAAGATTCTGTCGTTGTTGTACTAATAACATTGGTGTATACAAATACAAAGAGAACTCGGAGCTAAATATGCTAGATAGGAGTCCCGAAGGATTAGGCAATTGATCAATATTTGCTACATTAGGTATGGTTGTAGGATCTTGGTAGGATGCTGCTAGATGAAGGTTGAAGGTAAAGTAGTAGAGATAGGCTTCCAGTGTATTGTCGGTTGTGTCGAGGAAGTTTGCGAGAATGCTGATCAAAGTAGAGAGACCTAGATTTCTTGAACATGTATAAGGACCAACTTGGTATAGAGGTTCTCCGACGCCGGGCTGCGGCGTTGGTAGAACAATATATGATGAGTTTGCGCTCGTGGAAGTGAAAGCCGTGAGTGTAGACGTTATGTTTGGTGTTGTCGTCGATGAGGTGGAGGAAGTGGTGGCTCGTGGTTCTACAGCTTTATCTTTACGTTGTTGCAAAGTCGTACGGGGTCCTGATGTCGTACTTGTTGGTAGTTCTCCTGCTCGTAGAGACGTTGTCTGATTTACATTTGAGCTAGTAGCACTTGTTGTCGTTGGAGTGACTGGATAGACGCCAGCGGCCGGTATCTCGACAGGACAGAACGTCCATCCCCTGCTATTTCTGTCCCAATACAAATCTATATCCCATCGTCCGAAACCAGCAGCCAACAGATTGCTAACACACTTTGCCGTAGCGTTGACTTCATACCGATTGTGCGCAAAGCAGGCCGCAGTAAGTGAGACACCAGGGCGAGTGACGAAGTTTATGGGGATGTTGGAGGTTACGTCGCGCTGTGACTACGACGTGTTAGCTCTGTCGTGATTCAAAGAAGTCAGTGTCCTACCAAATACGTCACATTCCAGGGCAGCCCTGGGACGGCAGCTGCATCAGGCTGAAAGGAGAATGTGGTCATATGTCCGACATGGATCAGTCTCTAGTGCTCAGCACCTAAACAGGTTAGTTGAAATTCAACGACTGAAATGTAACAGCTCGGCTATGGAGGTGATAGACGTGGAACATAGAGATGAGGCTCAAATTAAGGTTGTCTTGGCGATCTGGGGGATTTGCATGTTTATTTCAGCATTATCCGAAATAATTGGATTGATAAATGCTGGCTACACTAAGGTAGTGATGGATATACAGTAATGCGTATTTGTGCTTTCAGGTGCTGTATATATGGGTTCCATCATTCATTAATCATCAGAATCATCAGAACCCGTCTCACCCTCTTCGTCAGCTGGATCAGCGGCCAAGTAAGCTATGTGAGCTGGTCTAGTCTCCCAAGGCTGATGCCTATTCCAGGGATAGCGGACATTGCTTCCTCCTCCGCCACCGTCTTCTGTAATTTCAGCTCCCTCGACCTCACTTTCGTACTCGTCATCATCGCTCGCCTCACCTCGTCGTGTTTGATACCTCTCATATGCACCATATCCTCTTTCATCGTCGCTAGCCACCTCGTCCTCCGGGTAGTCTGCAGCATAATAGTTCTCGGCATTCTCGTCGTCTTGTTCGCTATCCCAGTCGCCTTCGTCGTCAGATGTTGCATCCTCTCCATAGATCTCAAGGAACAGCTCTTCTTGTTCTTCGGGAATCACGAGGATACCATAAGATTGTATACCATTTCCAGGTGCATGTGGGTTCGTGTCCATCATCGTTGAAGCCTTGCTAGAGCTGCCATTTGTTGGATATCCCTCAAATACCTCATGTCGCTCATAAGTGTCATAAATGTATTCGGAGTCATCATTATCGTCATTGTCTTTCATGGTGACGTCCGTGTCTTCCTGCACTCGCGAGACCACCTTCTGTCCGTATGTTATGCCGAATTCTTCCATCGCATATTGCTGTAGCGCATATTGCATTTGTGGATTCGTGTCGCTCACATCTTTCTTGCGTGGTGTCCCAGATGTTGGCGTGGCAGCTGTCGCTCCTGGCCTTTTTCGCGCTTGCGTTGTGGGTGTTGATATTCCGGATGTGTCCTGTCTCTTCTGTGGTCGTCCCTCTTGAGCTGTTCTTTCATGGCCCGCAGTCTCTGTTACTGTTTCCGAAACAAACACGGCCACTTCTCTCTTTCGCTTGCCACCTTGTGGGACGAGTGCGGCTGTACTGATTTTCGACAAGTGAAATCGTTTCGGAGGTTGATTGGCGAGGATAGGAACGTTTGTTGTCTGTTTCGATGCCGTGGGATTCTCTCGATCAGGGCCAACGCTCCTGTCCGCCTGCTTAGGTTGTCTACGTTTCGCGATGAAATCGTTTTCTTCGCCAGGTCGAGTCGCAATCAGCTGAGGAATACCGCTGAAGTGGTGGTTGTGCTCTTCTGGACGTGTCTGTTGATGTCTTGGTATGCGAGCAGTATTCCTGCGTGGTGATATAACTCTCTTGAAGACAAAATCTTGTTCTGGTGTGAAGTTGTTGGTCGTCACTCTTCTCTTGTGAAGATCTTGCGGCGATTAGTTGTGGTGCAGACGAAATTCAGCGCGACTTGACATACAAAGTGCCTCGACTGGGTCTTCATCTGCCTTGCGCTTGATACGCAGAGTCTGTGGCGGTAGCGACATACTGACTGTCCTTATGCTGGTGGACTGGTTGTTTCTTGAGGCTCGGTTCGACTCGTCGAAAAACAGGGCTTCTCCGCAGGGTAGCCAGTTCTCTCCAGGTTGACTTCAGAACCCAGCCCTGGAGGGCACCTCAGCTTTGCTTGAACAGTCCAAACTGGACCATAGCGATTCAGTAGTCGTCATCGTCACCCATCTCTGTTATTTCCTGTCCCTCCCGTTTCTCTCCATGGTCCTTCGCTTCCTCGTCTCCTTCCTCGTTCTCTTCATCCTCAATTGTGGGTTGCGCCGCAAGCTCAGCCTCTGTCCAGACCGTTCCTCCATTGTTCGTGCACAATTTGAATTGACTCGAGGCTTTCTTCAGCTCGGTATCAATCTCTGCCTTGGGTTTTGATATAGCTCTCAATAGATCGACAATCCACAGCGATATCATACCTTGCAATTTGTGGTGCTGAGGATCCTTGTCAAATGGTGGGTTCAATGTTACGTGCTCAATGTGATTTTGTATAGCCCGTGCCTGTTCCAGTTCGGACTCCTTAACAAGCTGATACACATCGGGCGCCGTCAAGTCGTCGTCCTCTGATGAGCTAGTCCCAAGAATTGTAAGAATGTCGTCCGTACTAGATCCATTCTCAAGAGCATACAATAGAGATCGACTGCGATCCTGGATTTGGAATATCCAGACACCAAACATCGCAACATTGAAATGTATCGAGCTCACGAGATGTGGATGAGTCTTGCGATGTGGGTATTGCAGAATCAGCCGATCGTAGTAAGCTCGAGCAGCACGGAATCCTTCTTGAGAGAACCAGGTAGATTTGGTCGTAACATCCTCAATGATGGTGGTCTCTCGTCGAAGGAGAATTTCTGCACCGACGCCCCATAGCCCATCTTTGCGAACATCGATCTTTAAACCTCCCATCTCGAGCCTGAGCAACATACTAAAAGCACGGCCAGCACGTATATAGTCACCGTCGAGCATACACTTGTGCAACATGGTAGTCAGTACAGCAGTATGACGTCTCCTCACAGTCTTAGCATTGCGTTTATGCGAAGCAGATTTTGTTTCTCCAGTCTTGAGAGGCGCATGAGGAAAGTCTGCGGGCTTCTCGTCAGGCGCTTCTTCAGCGTTACCCTTGTCTGGTGGCTGATCCTGTTTCTGTTGGCGGGGATCACCAGACGATTCATCATCATCTTCTTCATTATCGTCATAGTCACGGGCGCGTTTCAGCACTCTCTCTGCAAACGGGGGTCGAAAGTAGTGCACGTCTGCCATACCTTAAGAAAATGTGATCATATCACGATGCTAAATCGGAAACAGTTTGAAACTTAGGTCGAAAGTCAAAAATCGGAGCACGATTCATGGGGCTTGAAACGGCTGGATCTCGTGCATTCAGGTTGCCATCATCTATATCTCTCCACATATGAGTCGCCTGTCCGCATTCATCTCATCTCATCATCTTTAGCTCACACTCCCTCGCGCTAATCCACAAGACATTCATTTCAGCCGACCTGCCCTGCTTCTTGAATTCAGTGCATCCCATAGATTGAAATACTAATAGTAGTTGAACAGGCCGCATTTCGATGGCGCAATCGTAGGTAGCCACTCTCATCTGACATCTTCTGCTTGTCATTCAAACAAAAAGAAGACGAGGTTGGCGCTGGCCGTCGACTGGATTTATCATGGGTCAGGGTGCATCAAGAACCGCAGGCGAGCATCAGCAACCTTCTGAGCGTCCGGCTGAGCGACAAGATGCTCCTTCCCGCCCTTCTTCAGCCTTCTTCGGACAACGTCAAACCCATGACACTCCTTCACGAACACGGCGCTACAGTGGTCTTGTCAACACGTTTTTACAGCGTTCCAGCTCTGAGACATCAGTGACCAGTTCCACCGCTTCGCCGCCGACTTCAGTGAGAAGAAGAACTATGTTCAGAAGAGCCACGTCTTCACTAAATAATGTCACGTCGATGCTCAATCCTAGTAATAACAATCTCACGAACCAGCCGACACCGATGACAATGCCAGTCCAAGAAACAAACATCGAGAGAACGACAGCTGCGAACAGCGAAGATGCTGTCTCGGAAGCACCGCAGCTGCGATTGCCAGAGCATATCGGTCATGATCTTAACCTTCTTCATCCTCTATCACCCCAAGCGTCCACTCCCATCAATCCATCTCGGCCTACCCCAAGTCGACCTCAAAGTTTCGCAGATCGGATATCTTCATTGACACCATCAAGAGATTTTCGGAACTTCACAGGATCTTTGAGAAGACGCCGATCACCAGCGCCAACACCAGAACTTGACTCTAGTGCAGCGCTTAGCAGACTGCTCTCTGTAGCAGCTGCAGCTACCGCTGCTACACTCATGGGAGGAAATGTAGACCATGCTATCAGCGACCTACGTGCTGCCTCCGGCGAGGTGGAGGGCGAGGACGGAACTTTCAGCTCGTTCTTGCAGACTTTGAGATCAGGGCGTTTGACAGGACTCACACAAGGCAACAGAAATGGTACAAATGGCATGAACACATTTCGATTGTTCAGGTTTGGGTCTGCACCAGGTACGTTGGCAAGCAGTCAAAGTGCAACCGACCAGTCCGCACAGCAAGACACACAAGGTCAGCATGCCGAGCAGAGAATGATACCAGTCCTCATCGTTGGTATAAGAGCTTTCAATGGTGACGCTGAGGCCACGCAAGGACCAGGAGAATCTGTACCTTCATTCTTCGATGCGTTGGGTGGCCTACCAACAAACATGGATGTGGATAGTACCAACAGCACCCAAGGTGGTCCACCCGGCCGACGTAGAAGGGTATCTATGGGCGGCTCGACTTTCTCGCCAACGACACGAGACACTTTTAGACGCTTGCGCCCGACTCTCAACGCTCGACCGCGCTCATTTGCTGCAATATCCGAGCTACCAGAAAGATCTGTTGGCACCCAGACAGAAGAGACACCGATTGACATTCCGGCTCTGCAGACGACCCCTACTCTATCCCCTGTTTCGAACAACTCTCTCGTACCAGGACAGTCGCGTCGCAGAGATTTCGAAACCGCGCTAGACTCTCCTGTAGCAGACGAAGCGTCATCACCTCCGCCCAGGCCTGCACGAAGAAGAAGATTGAGTGACTCGGATACTCCTCGTTACGGCGCTGGATCACCCCGAAGAAATGGAGTACTGGTTGAGCCTTCTGATGCTCCACCAGCAGAAGGACAACATCGAAGTTGGATCATCTACATCCTTGGTGGTAGTTATCCCGCGGATCACCCCATTCTGACAACACCGAGTCTATTTACGGACTCACCTACTTATGAAGACATGATCAGACTCTCGGCACTACTGGGACCCGCAAAACCTCCTGTTGCAAACGCTGAAGATGTCGCTGCTGCACCTGGAGTACTGAAGATCAGGATTATTGATGGTGTCGTGCATGCCACTGGAGATGGTGATGATTTGTTGGTGGTAGTCAATGGTGAACGATGTCTTGTATGCCTTTGTGACTACGAAGACGACGAAGACGTCCGACAACTGGTGAAATGCTCTCATTTCTTCCACAGGGAGTGTATCGATCAGGTGTGTACCCGAATACCCTCAACGATACTATTCTGTGCTGACATGATTGCAGTGGTTGACTACTGGAAGGAACTCTTGTCCTTTGTGTCGCACACAAGGGGTGGAGGAGAAAGAGAGGACGAACCAACCAAACATTGAGGCAGAACCTGCGATCCCAGCTGAGGAGTAGCCTAGGATATGGAATGATTACGTGTTTGGAAAAGACTGATGAGCTATCGAAGTACTTCACACGCTTGCATGCTCTGAATGTGAAGACGAGCATGTTACGAACACTGGCGCAAAGGAACAGGGAGCCTCGTAATCTGACGACCATTATGCTGCATGGGACTGGTGTTGAGCATGGGATACGGCATAGAAGAGGATCATTATGGTGCATGGTTGCATAGGTGCATACATGGGACAATACAGAGCGTACTAGATGCATGACGACTGCCCAGTAGATCTCACAGAGGGTGATAGTCTGGGCCAACAACAATTGAGAATTACCCTCATCCCTGTTTCACTGACTTCACCTCACCTTGTTGACCTACACCGATCGATTGCTCATCCACTGCAGCAGCGAGACAGAGACGTCATGCATCAACGGCAATACCTAACGTGCTCAAGCCACAGTTTCAGATTCCGCCGTACAAGGCAGGTATGGTGTGACAGATGCTGAGCATGACTATTTTGCCTAAAGTAATCAGATGCCCGGGTAATAGTGTGCTACAAGACGTAAGACTCTTCGAGAAGGAGGGATGTGCGGCGGGAGGATCATCTCGAGTTCAAGTCACTATGTACTTAAGTCCCACATCCTTTCCAGCCCAGTGTTTCAGCTTCGTAGCATGCATCATAGGGCAACCTGGAAGCTCGAGAACGTCACCCGCGCTTAGCAGCAAGGACCTGAAAGCTTGTCAAGTAAAACCCGCAAGATAACAGGATTTGCCCTCATGTGGCAGCGGGGTGTTGCTGTCCAACACTTGCCATCCATATTGCTTAGCCTCGGTCTGACCCGCCATTTGACGTTTCTCGGCGCTCTGATACGAACATGTCGATCAGCAAAGCGTTACACAATCACTCAACCTTTTGTAAATACACTTGTCCAACACCTAGACCTGTGTGCCAAAGGTGGTTATTTATGGTGTTGGTGCGACGTCCGATGACTGACTCTTTATTTCGGAGACTATCTATAACTATCAGCTTGGACCTCCTTCTCCGAGTGTACTCACCTGCTTGAATGTCGGCGGTTGTATAATTTCGTCGAACGGCTAAGAAGGAGCGCTCTGGTTATCTACTAAAACTACTGGGCTGGCACTCGCACACATTTACTCATACAAGAAATCACCGACCGACCTTCCTCTTCCAGGATCTCTTGCCCACCTCACACAATCCGTCACCCTATTGCTCCGCGCCGAATTGACCCCACAACATCCCGTCAGTCACAACTTGGTACACTTTAATCGCTCCAATCTGGAATAGGAAAGCAGCTCAACTCGATAATACTGATTTTTACCTGACCTGTTGGCCTTCTCAAGCAACTTCACTAGCGCGATTCAGGTCATGACTGCCTGAATGAGAGCGCTTACAATACTACGCTTCCGATATACCTACACTTACAGCACAGAGAAGCTGATCAGTAGCGCGCCGTGTTATGAATGTTTTAGAGTGTATGTCCAACTCCGCATCTCGTCCCCGTGCTGAGTGGAATTTGGCGAGCGAGTGTGATTGAGTTTCAAACATTGAACAAGTACCCAGCAAAAGGACATCTTCCAATACCTCCATCACATACTGCTCCGCGCTATTTCGTCTGCGCATTGTTCCTATGCTTGTGCAAACTTCCACCTCATGCAGCACACATTCTCATTCAATTCTCTTCCAGCAGTTGGTGGTGAAGATGGCATGCCTGGTCAAAGTGACGCTGCCAAGCATCGACGCTCTCGGAATGGGTGTTTCACCTGCAGGACACGAAGAATAAAGGTACTTATATCCCTTGCACCACTCCAGATGTACATTCGTACTCAAACAAAAAGAAACGTCGGCTGACTGTGGTTTGATGGTTACTAGTGCGACGAGGCTAGACCAAAATGCAAGAGTGAGTAATTGAACCAATCACCATATAGCTTCATACACAGCAGCTTTCTGATTAACAAAATCTTTGTGTGCAGGATGTGCCACGGGGAAACGGGAGTGCCTGTATCCTGCAGAAACACCTGGCCACCAACCACGACCAGCTAGAGCATCGCCTGCACAAAAATCACCCAACGATCAGGTTCTCGCAACGACCGAGGCGCAATCGTCACCAGAAATGCACAACCAGATGTCACCCCCTCACTCATTCCAGTCTGGCGAAAAAGCCATGCATAACCACTCCTCAGAAATCGTCGTCGCGTCTGTGCAGGAGACTAACCATTATCATACAGGGCGACTCATGCCAGGCAGCCGTGAAAGCAGCTCTTTAAGCAGCTCTGTGACACCATCTGAGGTTGAACCACTTCCGCGGCCAATTCGTAGTACAGGGATACAAGCAGTGAAAACCCGCAGACATAAATCAGATCTTTCTGCATCAGAACGCTTCTATCTGGATTACCAGAAGAAGAATATGTCAAATTACCATTATGGGCTAAATACAGATTCGCGAGGGTTTATTCACAAATTCTTGATCGATTCTGCCCTGAATAGCGATGCCTTATTACAAGCGGTTGTTGCCTTTGCTGCGTATCATTACGCAATACGTCACAATGGCAACCTACAGGACTTTCTTAAGCCTTATAGTGATGCGCTAAGCCTCCTAAGAAAATCACTTGGCAGTGGCAAGCCACCGGATGTAACTGATTTACTGACCATGCTACAGCTATCAGCTCTAGAAGTAAGTGGTCAATGGCAATTACGAGCAGAGGTATGGCTAATAGGTTCTGGTTAGGAAGCACTAGGCGATTGGGTCAACTTACAATCACACCAAAAAGCAGCTTATGCAATATTAACTAGTCTCTATGATGCCAATACGTTGACACAAAACGACACAGGAAACAGATTGCTGGAGTGGTTCATACGCTTCGATCTTATTACCGCCTTCATCTCAGGCAGTCCCTCCAATCTTTCTCGAGATTGGCACGAAGCCACTCATCGTTATTTCCTTCAACAATCCAAAGAATTCCCTCATGATCTCGCTCACAAGTACGACGAACGAGGCGCAGCACAACGTGTCCTTGCTCAGGACGTCGCTAGTCTCTTTCAGAAAGCTGGTAAAGTTCCTCCAACGGAGTTTCGACGTGACGCAATGCTTGTCAGTCGTGGCATCGCGACCTGGTATCGTGACCTACCACCCGCCGTACTCGACCCGTATAAAGTGTTAACCGACTATCCACATGACCTGTCGCCATGTTTGCGGACTAATGATGGTGCCGAGTCTATCGTTGTGTATGGCGAAGATCTGTGGCCGACGAACCACATGATGGTGCATTTCTGGAGCTTAGAGCTCATGTTTAATCACCATTTGGCAATGATACAAGGAGAACCAACACCACCAGATGTCACCAACATCGCGCTCAAGATATGTCAGATGTTTGAGGCAATACAGCAACGAGATCCGACCCCTGGAGCACTGCTAGGAGTGCAAGCCGCAAGCGGTATGTCAGTGCCCTTTCTGAAGAAGGATCCAGAAATGATCATGTGGGGGCGAAGCAAACAGGCTTTAATTGAGCGGTCAGGGTAAGGATTCTATACCCTATCACAATGATGATCTTCACGCATGTGCTAACAAGACGTAAAGCTATGTCTATCCAGCAGCCTATCGGACGAAGATGTCTGAAGCCTGGGGAGTTGACGTTATGCACTGGTGGCTTCCTAACGACGAAGGCTTCCTCCCAATCTTGCAACAGATTCGTTCTTTCATTGAATATAGGACGACACCGACTAAAGATCGAAGTAGTGAGCGTTTAAGGGAGATGGCGGGTATATTTGAGGCACTGGGTCTGGGCGACTTGGAGTCCGCGGGTACACCAAAAATGGGCACGCCTACATCTGGAATTGGGTGCTGAAAAACAAGTATCAGTCGGTAACAATGAAGCGAGAATGTCCACCAGGTGGTCCCCAAAACGAAGGATGAGGCGCGCTTGGTCACGTCGAATATGCACCATGAGATAAAAGCTCGTAGGAAGAAATTGCACTCACGTGTAAGGGCAATGAAGAGCATCGAGAAACACAAACGAGCAGCCGAGGGTCCAAAAGATTCTCTATGAGGTTTTCAGTCGACATACTATAGCCGTCTTCATGTCAAATTGCTGTATCAGGACATTATTTGAGTCCTGCATGGTCAGATGGAGAATTGCGAATCGGTCGATGTCCTGGCTCAAGCTTGATCAGGCTTCAGGCTGGATATGAAGTTGAACTCTGTCCTCATTTCACAGTTGTAGAACATAAGCGAAGGATGCGGAGAGGCTAGTATTGCATGAGAAGCATAATTTCCAGCTCCAATTCATGAATGTTGTCGCTGAATACCTGATAGTAGGGTAACATCCGCGTGATTATTAATCCACTCAATGACGTGCCGGAATCATTCAAATCGTGACCACCAGCATTCAGATATAGACCTGGTACTTCAATTTTTGGGACTGAATACTCTATCTCTATCTTCACTCAGTCACACTAGGAGAAATGCAATCCGCAATCAACTGGCCAAAAACCTTTCTGCCCGGCACAACCGACAACTTCGTTACCAACGAGGTCATCGTAAAAGACATTACCGCATCCCAAATCTGGCCACTTCTCTCAGACATCAGCGAATGGTCGAGCTACTATGACAACGTCAGTCAAATCACACCGCCCTCATCCGGCTCCTCACTCCACAAAGGCGACATATTCCACTTCAGCACATTTGGCTTCCCAGTGCTCGAGAGCAAGGTAGAGGAAAGTGACGCGCCTTCTACCGGCAAGCCGGGACGACTGGCATGGTCGGCGAAACTAGAGGGTGATGCGGACCATCATGTTGAGGTGTATCATGCGTGGCTTGTGGAGGATTTGGAAGGGCCTCCAAGAGTTCGTATCTTGACGCAGGAGAGCCAGAAGGGGAAGCCGGTGGTTGAGATGGCGGAGGCGAAGCCGAACAGGATGTTGCTTGGACATCAGGACTGGTGTGAGGGGTTGATTAGGGCGGCGAGTGGGAAGGAGGGAAAGGCGGACAAAACGAATTTGGGTAGTGTCTGAAGGTTCGGACGTAGTTTCTTCGGTTAGAAGTCGCTTGGTGATCCGAATTACTGCGCGTCTTCTATAACTCATTTCCATCTTTTCACCTTCTCCAATTTTCTTCTGCCGCTCAAAATGATCAGATTGATTGAGATTTACATGGCCTGCCCGAGAACCTTATGGTCGAATCGTTAGCCCACACACGAGCACAGAAAACCCCCAGCACTCTCCACAACGTCTTCTCTTTGAGCTACGATTTTCACTTTTCGAAAGATCAGATGCCAAGCTTTTGGGATGAAATCGTCCTAGTGAAACATATGAAAAACTCCATCTCGTTCTACTCTTTGCTTCGTTCCCTTCTGATCACTTTAGATACGAAGATACTTGCGCCGAACAATACTGCTTGGGACGTGTTCGTGAATGCTCGCTAATGGGGGAAAGATTGTAAAGATAAATATACATGACAAACTACGCGCTTTTCTTGTGGTGTCGAAAAGAGAAGCAGTTATATCAGAGGGAACGATATACTCTTTCATTGGAGTCAGTAAGCTTAAAGTTATATTTCGACCCAAGATTGGCTAATTCAGGATTACTTCAGCTTCGATGGTCTAGCGGTATGACGTTTCGCTCACATCAGGTCCGAAAAGGTCTCGGGTTCGATCCCCGGTCGAAGTATTCTGTTTTACACTTTTTTTTGGTGGTTATCGTTGCATATACAGAAACCAAACCTCGATGACCTGAGATGAGACGAGACGAGGTTGTTTCCATCGTTCTTTTTGGCTCCTTATTCTCTTATCTTCTGCTATGCGAGGTTACGTCGATCCCCCACTTCGTATTGCCTTATCAGTTGTTTCACCTTCCGTTTCAGCTTGCAGCCTTGCGTGATGGTATCTAGGTATCTTTGTACTTCCGTGCTTTTGTATCTCATCATGAGACGTCGTGTTGTAGATTTGTGACTGCTTAGAGTGCTGAAATCGCGTTGAAAGAGGAAGAAGTAGCCGCCTCTTCATCAGGACCTTATCTTTCCTTGTGCTGTATCAACGTGGTTCTCGCTTTGTGACTTCAGGTGGTAGCCCAGAGAAGCTATCATGGCATTGCAGAGACAGCTTTGGGTTACTTTATCAACAACTTGGCGCGCCGTGTACTCGCGACCACGCCAGATAGCGTCTATTTCACAAGTTAGGTTACTGACGACAACACGCTTCGAGCAAAGACATGCACTCACACCCCATCGAGGTGCTGGGTACCTAGTCAACAGGTTTCCTACACCACACGGTCCCAGCATCAGCGACTCCACTCCTCTCAGACGCGTATCGTCAACAAGCCGAACAGCCAAACCTCTCTCAACCACCATCTCCTCTCCACCAACCCTCCCGCAAGACAACACACCACTATCTCAATCTCCATCCACAAACACCAATGACCACCCCCTATCCACCCTCCCTCTCTCCTCCCTCGTCCGCACCTACCTCATAACCACCCTCTCCTCCCGGCCCCTCCTCCTCACCACAACAATCACCCTCCTCCAATCCATGCTGCTCTCCCGCAACCCCCTCTTCTCCGTCACCCACAACCCCATCCTCCACTGGCTGCTCAAACGCACCTTTTACGCACAATTCTGCGCCGGCGAAGACAGCGCCGAGGTCAGTTGTTTCGTGCACAGGATGGGGAAAGTCGGATATTCTGGCGTAGCGCTGGAGTATGCGAGTGAAGTACTCGAAGATGGTGGTGTGAGGAGCGCTGTGGAGGAAGAAAAGGGGATTGAGCGGTGGGAGAGAGGCATACTGGATAGTATTGAGATGTCGAGGGAGGGGAGTTTTGTGGCGTTCAAGTATGTATGCTGTGTGATGTGTGCCATGAGATTATCATTTCCCATTCTTGTTGGTTCCGATCCAATGAACAGACTGCTGGCTGACAGAACTAGATACTCAGGCATGGGCTCATCCACCCTCATCCGCCTCAAAGGCAACCTCCCACCCACCCCACGCGAATCCGCCGCCCTTCGCAAAATCTGCGACGCTGCCGCCGCCAAATGCATCCGTGTCTCACCAGCAGCAGAGCCACAAAACGCACACAAAGCCGTCAATGACTGGACGTTAGATCTCGCACGTATCTACAACCGACGAACCACTTCCACCACCACGTCCTCAAGTAAAGTAGAAGCACCCCCAGCACTAATCTACAACACCTACCAATGCTACCTGATCTCAACTCCAACCACGCTCTTGCACGACATCGCACTAGCTAAGCAAGAAGGCTTCACGCTTGGTGTCAAGTTGGTGCGTGGTGCGTATCTGGCTACCGAGCGCCGTGAACTCATATATGGCACGAAGGCGGAGACGGATGCTGCGTATGATGGGATAGCTGAGGCGCTTTTGAAAGGGAGATTCGAAGGAACCCTTTCAGCTAAGGGTAGGAATGATGACGGGGTGATGAAAAGGGTGGATGTGCTACTAGCGACGCACAACTCCGAGACAGTCGAGATGGCGCTGCGGGTGCGCGCAGAGAGGCTTTCATCATCACAACCACAAGCACCACTCTCCGACCTCTCCTTCGCTCAACTCCAAGGAATGGCAGACGAAGTATCCTGCGCCCTTCTAGCCGCACAACGTCAAAACACGAGTTCCACCAGTCTCCCTTCCACAAACCCTACTTCTCCTTCTCCTTCTCCAACTCACGAAACCTTCTGTAAAGGCCCCTCACCACACGTCTACAAATACTGCAATTGGGGCACTCTAAGCGAATGCCTTGCATATCTGACACGACGCGCAGCAGAGAATAGAGATGCGGCGGGGAGAACCAGGAGTACTGCGTTGGCTATGAGAGGGGAGATTGTGAGGAGGTTGGGGAGGAGTGTTGGGTTGTAGTAAGAGGTTTTGTTTCATGTGCTTCTTTGGCTGCGATCACGTCGTCGTCAGAATTCGTGGACTGGGACCACTGTGAAGGGTACCCCTAAATTTCTTCGAGCGACTTACCTTATACCTTTCTCTATATCCTAGGCTCTTACTCGACTGATATATGTCATTTAATACATTCGGTGGATCTAGAAGGTCTATGGGCACTCTTTACAGCCTCCCAGGCTACTTCTAACCTTTGGCTTCCCACGAAGTCTGACAACGACGTGCGATTGTATCAGGAGAGCAACGAAATAACGCAACTTGATGATAGTTCGTGGAATAAAATCATCCAGAGTGCTTTCCCGCCAGTGATCTGAATTATGAATGAAATTGATCGGAAGAGGGAGGAGAACTTAGGTTCTCAGGTTCCTAGGATACAGCTACCACAAATTCACTCTCCAAACATCTGAAAACCGACCTCAGAGATCCTCAAGCCTTTCGACGCTCTCGACCACAGGCGCCAAATCGAAGCTTTCCACGCTCCCGACTACAGGGGCCAGGTTGAATCCTTCCAACATATGTAATATGAACACGCCGACCAGAACACCGGTGATGGCTCCACCAAGGAGAAGGAATCCTACAGACACCCATTTTCCAAGTTGCTGCTTACGGGAGTGATGATGATGGTGATGCTTCCTGACAGGTTCTGGCGTCTGGATAGCGTTCATCACATCCTCCCCGTTTTCTGGTTCCTCATCAATGATACCGAGTTCCATAACTACTTCGGCGGGTTCACGGTCAAAATCAATGGTCTGATCCTTCATCCCATCTGCTGTGGGCTTTTCTTCCAGATGTGTACCGACTATGTCAATCTTTTTGGTTGTGTCATCCTGCTTCACTCTCTCTGCAGACGCAACAGGTGTGGTCACTGGCGCTTCAGGTAGCTTTGGTGTGTCCAGAGATGTTGGTGGGCCTTCAAGGTCTGCGATTGGCAATGCAGAACTAGGGTTGGCAACGTCTTCTTTCTTGATCTCGGAAGAAGCACTATTGGCAGTGGACGTTGACGTAGGCAGCACAGGTGTGCTTGTAGGCGCAGTAGAGGCGTTAAGATCGAGGATCGGAGTTCCAGCACTAGCATTGACAGGTTCTGTCGCAGCCGCCGATGGACCAGCGTGCAAAATTGCCGTTTCGATCGCGTCTCCCAGTATACCCTGTGCGTGCAACGTTTCATTTGCAGGTGGTGAGACAGCAAGCTCGGAAAATTGTGCTGGATCAGAATGTGGAGGTGGTAAGTCGTCTGCTTTCATATGAAGCGCATCAGTCGCAGCAGCTGTCAATTGTTCTTTCTGTTGCTCGGGCGTTACGTCGGCTTTGGTGGCGATAATTTGCTGTCCATCGACTTTGACGAGTAACGGAGGTTGGTCAGATGTTATAGTGCTGGCAAGGAGCATGCTGCTGGTGCCGAGAGGTACCTGTACACTGTCTGGTTTGTTTTCGACCCGGATGATGTTGTGCTGTGTGCCTTGGCTGTCCTTGCCTGTGCCCTCAGTCAGCCAGATTCCATGCAAGAGAGAGTTTACCAATTTCATACCAACTTCACAATCATCATCGACCATCCAGGTCTTTCGTCCGACTCTGAAGCGATACATGTGTTGTCCAGGCTGTGCATCGAAAAAGTCCTTGTAGAAAACAACCTGCTCCTTTCCTGAAGTACGACTCACAGAATACGCCATCTCGTGCAAGCTCCAGTCACTCATGGAGCTAGTGACATAGAGTGGTGGAAGGACGCCAGGCTTGCTGTATGTGATGGTCACCACAGTTCCTTTAGATGTCGTTGGCTCCTGAGTATCAGGTTGGGCATCATAATAAACTGTTTCCGCAGCCCGAAGAGGTGTTTTCTGTTTGGAAACGTAGCCGGTTCGTGGAGGCGGTGTTGGTGGTTTGATAGTCTCGCCTGAGGATGATTTTCTGGACGGGGTTTGAGGTCGTGCTTGATTGTTTGTAGATTTGGGGGCGCTGGCACGAGCGGCGGCGATTGCGATAGGATTGATATGAAAGAATGACATGCTCGGCCAGAAGAATGTTAATGAGGGAGGGAAGACTGTTTGCGAATAGAAGTATTCGTCCAGAATGATGATGGTCGTAGAAGGTTAAGAAGAAGTAGACATATCGTAAGGAGAACATCGACAAAGGTCAGAGCTGCTTGATGACACATCCGAAAGGATCCGGCGGAAGGTGCGAAGGTGAATGTTTTGTTAAGGGCAGGCACACCAACGAGGACCTAATTAGACATAATATATGCAGAATTATTAGGTCGTTAATGCGTACAGCCTTGTATCTAGTATAGGTTCTCTACAAGCTTCTTCACAGCATCGTAGACTGTGCCTTCTTTCTGCTTTGTTGCTCTTTCCGTGATAATATCGACCTGGTCCTTGCCAATCTTCCTGTCTGATAACGTCTCCGTAAAGCCCAACTCTTTTACGAGATCCAGCACTTTGTCACCAACGAGAGTAGCATCCTTCTGAGAATCACCACTTGCTTGCAGGCCAAGAAGAGGTATCAGACGTGCAATTTGCACAGCTGCGTCTTTATCTGTTTGTGCTTTGAGCTTGACGACGTGACCAAGAGTAAGAGCGCTTGTTTCGCCGTGTGGGCTGAATAGCAGAAGTGTCAGCAGAGAATACAAGATGAACGACAGATTACGAAACTTACATTCCGTAAGGCGAGCCTAAAGCGTATCCGAGTGCGTGAGAGAGACCTAAGCCTCCTTTAAGGTTGAGACCAATGAAGCCCAAACTACCATATGCAGCTAGAAACAGTTTCGTGGTCAGGTCGTCGTCCTTTCCGTGAGATTGTTTTGCTTGTGGTAGTAGCTCGAACAATGTCTTTGCAGCCTGTAAAGTGGCTGCCTTTGTGATCTCGGTTGCCGTAGGGTTGTACAACGTCTCAATCGCATGGTCCAATGCTCGACAGCCAGTACCGAGCCAGAGTTTCGAAGGAGTCTGAGCTCCAAAGTGGGGATCGTAGAAGATGACGTTCACAGCAATCTCGGGTGCAGCAATGCCTGTCTTGACACCGTCCTCAGTCGTGTATCCTGCTAACTGTGTGCCTGGGACCATATCAGCCGGTGCTCGTAATCATTCAATGCCAGGAGCCTTACATTCAGCAACAGATAGAGTTGTAGGAATGCTGATGTGATGTAGCCACCTCCCGTTCTTTTCATGCAATCGGTACGAGATCGCTTTTGCAGAGTCAATAGGTGAGCCACCACCAACTGATATGATTGTGTCAATCTTGTCATCTTTTAAAACGAGCTCTGTAGCTTTGTCGAGTTCTGCAACCGGAGCATGTTGCTTGATGTCGGAGAACGTGGACGCGTGTCTGTCGCCAAGAAGAGACTCTACCTCTTTAATGAGAGGAGTCTTGTTTGCAAGAGAAGATCCGGTCAGAATGAAAGCCTTGGATTGCTCTGACGGTAGACAGGAAAGAAGGTGTTTCTTGACGCATTCAGTTCCATAATAGAGAGCTTGCAAGGGCCTTGGCTGATATAGGCCGAAAAGAGGTTGGTTGGTGGATTCAGTCATGGTTCTTGAAAAGTTATGAGTGCAGAGGAAGTATTGGTTCGAATGATTAGACGATGGATGTGGTTTTCCAGAGAAGAATCCCAATGCAGAGGCGACGGACGTCATGGCACCTCGGCCGGGGTGAAGCTCCGGTCGGTAGATGGCAGCCGCCAAGAACTGTAGGTTTCTATATGGCTGCTGCACTATACCTAGGTCTATCTAGTCTTCTTGATCTTGTCTTCGGGAGCAGTCTCTGTTCCTACCAGGACGAAATATCCTTGATAAAGGATCCAGAAAGGAATCCATACCCTAAAAAGTGGTTATTTAGACAGTACGGCCACATTGAGTCTGAGCCACGTACCATATCGTGTTGAAGAAGAAGAGATAGATCCAGAGATGGAACCATTCGCCGCTGAGATTAGGCGAGCCTGATAGCCATTCTGGACAGAAAGTCATCCAGCCTGTGTGTAATAATCAATACACAATCTCAGGTGTTATGTAGACGCAGAGACATACCTCCATAGATTTCTCCGGTTGCAATCACACAGGCCCAAAACCATGCCTGTCTGTACTTCGCCCTCGCCAACAAGGTAAAGACATAGAGTGCAAGCGGACCCATGACGCCTACCGTAAGAAGTTCGAGCGAAATTACAGTCAAATCAGAACCACCCCAGCGCTTGTCGGCTGCCGCATACTCCTGCCATAGTTTAGACATGATTGTCGTACCGTAGAAGGCTCCATAGAGTCGGTCCTTCTGGCCCATGAAATAGACTCCTGGAGCAGTCATTGCGTCGCGTTGGTGAGCAGGGAAGGACGAGATTGATGCAAGTGGGGAGTACGCGAAGAAACAGCTGTAGAGGTAGGAACCCTCGAGGAAGGTATGAATCAAGACCTTGACATATAGTCAGCAGTTGAGTCGATAGTGCGCTGAGCAACGATATTACATCAAACAGGTGCCAGACAGCTAGGACACGAATCTTCCCAGACGCATTTCGTGGCAGGTAGAGTGTCGAAACCCAGTACGCTGCACCTAGCAAAACGAGCGTCGCTAAAAGTGAGAGAGCACTTGTCAAGGTGAAAATTGCAGGCGCTTCTGGGGAGGATGTCTTTTCCATTTTGCGACGTCAAACGTAAGATGCGATGAAGCCCACAAATACCAAGTTGTAACGAAGGGAAAGCAGAACGTCGACCTGAGCAACGATATCTGTTTTCAATTCAGGGGTAAAGCCAATGGAGAAAATAAAAAGTGGTTAGTCTGATGTGCACGAGGTCACACGATCAAGCTCGCACATCACTCGGCTTTTAGCCTGATACGTCAAGCACTGGCGTGCGATCCGCGTCCAGCGAATACGAACTACAATGGTTTTGAAGGCCTTGCGTCGTGACCAGGGCTCTACAATTGGGACTGGCAGTGGACGAGGATTGTATGTCATCGCCTTCGTCTCTGTGTGTTGAGCTTCTTGCGATTTACTCCACGATCTGGTGGCAAATAAAGACAGACCTTCTGGAAGCGGGGAGGGCCCGATCCGCATTGACACAAGAACAATGGCCCGTTCTTCCCCCCCCCCACGCAGGTACAAAATATCAGGTAGACTCGAGCGTCATAAGTAGACGATCATGCTTGCTTGCACGATCATGTCATTGGCGAGGAGTTATGGCGCGTCTTTTCATGAGGAGGCAGGTAGTTGCACTCGGACAAAAGAGACGGTGGCCACAACCACAACCAGCGAGACCACGCTAGCAATTGGGCTTCAATAGACGTGTTTTAGTATTTTACGTCCGTAGTAGGCAGTTTTAAGCAGGCGTTGGGCTCGTCGATGGTGGAAGAAGCTGGACCAGAAGGCATTGGCTAATCAGCGTCTGGCTCCAAGCCAAGGCAAGCTCCTAGATTCGCCGCTCATCCAGGGTCCAGCGAAACCTGTCCCCAACGACACTTTGAGCCTCTGTCCTGCTTTATATTTCTCTTGCCGTCCTCACTCCTCTACACTTTCTTTTCTACAACACACTCACCTTCCTCACCCTCCGCTTTCCAACTTCAGACACTCTTTGTCATACCAGCCTTTGTGCTGCTGCTTGCAGGCAAAGCGTCTTAGGTCCAGCTTTTTTACCCATCGTCATTCTCTATTCGCGACCTATTTCACACACACACACACACACCACGACCATGCCTTCTCACCAGCCCTCCGCCGGCATGGAGGCAGTCAAGCCGGAATTCCTCTCTTCCCAGCCTTCTCCTATGGCCAGCAAGGATGAGCCCAACAGAAATGCAAAGTACGACCCAAAGAAGCCACACATCACCGATTCACCCATCACACGGTCGAACTGGTACCAGCACGTCAACTGGCTCAATGTCTTCTTCATTCTCGGTATCCCAGCTCTTGGCTGTGTTCAGGCCTACTTCACTCCCCTCAAGTGGCAGACTGCAGTTTGGGCTGTCATCTACTACTTCAACACTGGCCTTGGTATCACCGCTGGTTACCACCGACTTTGGGCACACACATCATATTCCGCCACTCTTCCACTACGAATCTACCTTGCCGCTGTTGGTGGGGGTGCCGTCGAAGGCTCCATCCGATGGTGGTCTCGCGATCACCGTGCCCACCACCGCTACACTGACACTGACAAGGATCCCTACTCCGTTCGCAAGGGTCTCCTCTACTCTCACCTCGGCTGGATGGTCATGAAGCAAAACCCCAAGCGTATTGGCCGCACCGACATCTCCGACCTCAACGAAGATCCTGTTGTCAGATGGCAACACAAGAACTACCTCCTCGTTGTCGCTGTTATGGGTCTGATCTTCCCTTGTGTCGTAGCTGGTCTCGGCTGGGGTGACTGGAAGGGTGGATTTATCTACGCTGGTATTCTCCGTATCTTCTTCGTCCAGCAAGCCACCTTCTGCGTCAACTCGCTCGCTCACTGGCTCGGTGACCAACCTTTCGACGATCGTAACTCTCCTCGCGATCACGTCATCACTGCTCTTGTCACTCTCGGCGAGGGTTATCACAACTTTCACCACGAGTTTCCTTCCGACTACCGCAACGCCATCGAATGGCACCAGTACGACCCCACCAAGTGGCACATCTGGACCTGGAAGACTCTCGGCCTCGCCTACGATCTCAAGCAGTTCCGCTCCAACGAGATCGAGAAGGGCCGTGTTCAGCAGCTCCAGAAGAAGCTCGACCAGAAGCGTGCCACTCTCGACTGGGGTGCTCTTCTCGACAACCTCCCCGTCATGGAGTGGGACGACTACGTTGACCAGTGCAAGAATGGCCGTGCTCTCATCTGCGTGGCTGGTGTCGTTCACGATGTCTCCAAATTCATGTCCGAGCACCCTGGTGGTCGTGCCATGATCAACTCTGGTATTGGCAAGGACGCTACAGCCATGTTCAACGGAGCCGTATATCGTCACAGGTTAGTTTTATTTCATGTCGCACTGAAACTATCAAGACACTAACATATCTTCTAGCAACGCCGCACACAACCTTCTCTCCACAATGCGTGTTGGTGTCGTCCGTGGTGGTATGGAAGTTGAGATCTGGAAGCGTGCTCAAAGCGAGAAGAAGGACCAGACCATCATCACCGATGGTAACGGCGCTCGCATCATGCGTGCTGGTCAACAGATCACCCGCATGGATGAGCCTGTCGCCGCTGCCAACGCTGCTTAAGCGCATGGCATTTTGATGAGTTACGAAAAATGAGTTTGTGGTATTTCCCATCTGAGGAGTATCTTTGTACATTACAACAGGACGCAGCCGCGTCCGGGGAGGTTCGAGAGGTCAGAAGCAAGAAGAAAGATTTGGGGAAGCATGAAGAAGAGGTTACAGCTTAAGGCCTGTACCTAACAACAGTTGCATACACATCTGGCAACAAGCGTTCGTTTGCGTATTAGAGCAAGGAGTCTTCCTGGGGCAAATGGGTGTTTACTCTCCATAGATTTTGTGTTCTTTTCTCACACGGCCGTCGACAGTCACAATCATGAATCGAATACAGCAAGGCTCGTTTGAGTTGGAGCTCTTGACAATGCAAATAATAATATCGTCCCAACACCTCTCATCCTTGCGCTGAATCTCGTTAATGCTCTTTTGCCTTCTTGTAGCCCTTCTCCAGCTCTTCTCTTATCGTCATCAACTGCCCTTCCCATGAGGGGCTATTGGAGCCTACTGCTACGCAGCGGCTACTTCTAGTCATACTCTTGCACTGCTGGACTACATGTGTATAAGCCGATATTGACGACAGTATTGGAGTAGATGCCCTCTTATTTGTGTCTGCTCTGCCTCTTCTTCTTCTCTTATCTTCTTATTCTCCTCTTCCTCTCCCCTTCGTCTCCTCTCCTCCCCATGCTCTCCAATCCATAGACCCATCTACAACCTCCACAATCGAATCAGATGAGCACAACCCTCAAAACATCCTCGCCATTAGGCCAACACCGTGCGAAGCGCGAAACCAGCACAGGTCAGGTCAGGCAGGCCCACCTAAGTAGCTGACGATAAACTCCAAACGAGCAAGACGTGTTAGGAGAAGTTGGTAGCTGGCGACAACGACGACGAGGATGGACGATGAGACATGGCAAGAGGTGAGGTAATAGGGCGTAATAGACAAGTTATGAACAAGGGTGATCATCACAATAACAACATACATCAACATAACTCTGTACCAGAAGCAGAAGAAGGAAAGAGAGCATGAAGAGTAGAGCCAGCATCACAAGAAGCACAAAGAGTAGATAAAAGACAATGCAATGTATGATAGATATACTAAGAACAACTATATATGCTTCCAACCAGACAGACAGCGCTACTCCCACCGACAAAAACCACCAGAAACCGAAAACTCCTTGCAGCGAATATATGCAAAAAGGCCGTAATAGTGTATGAGCAAGAAAAGCATTAGCTTCGAGCCCAGATATGGGTGCATCTGCGTGACACAAAAACTGTCATTCCGCGCACTCTTCGAATATTAATAATGTTCATCCCTTGAACCTTTGTCCTCCCATACAAATCCGAAAGTCTTCTCCATATAATGGCTGCAGTAGCTTGGTGGCTTCATGCAGCAAACCTTTACCTGAAGGATGAATAATAGGTCGTATTTGGTAAAATAATCGCGCCATGCTGAAGTTGCCGAGGTTGTCTTGCTACCAGACGTGAGCGGTGAGTTAGAGTGTAAAAGGCCAGCAGCCAGCGATGAGAGCATGGCTAGCACCTTGGAAGGATGGCCAGATGGATAGTTTGGACGTGGTGGCCCGCCTTTGTAAATGCTGCTTAGATTTGATGTAGAGAGACGACAACGTGAGCGACTCCTTGATCGAAATCAAGTTACTGTGACTGGGAGTGATTGTAAGCATGGTTCTTCTTGTTTACAAGTTCATCAGACAGTCTTGAGCATACCTGACAGACCGATGAGGAGAGGTCACTAACCTGTACCCAACGACGAACGTCTAGCGTCTCTCGATGACTGAGTCAACCGCTCAAAGTGTGACGAAGTCGCAATCGAGCCTCTCCGTGGCGACGGCGTTCTCTTCGAAAATGTGTAACTCGACTGGCGCGATCCTCTTCTTTCGTTATTGGCTAGGACCCCGGACTGCACAGAAGACCGTCGACTGTTAGCATTCGGGTCAACCGGCATAGCTGGTCGAACGACTTGCGGTTCACCCATCCGTGGTTCCTCAGGGCTTGCCTCTGGTGGAATATCGATTTCTTCATCATCATCCAACATTGCTGCTGCATGAATGGATGACTTGCGTCGGTTGTGAGGATTGTCCACAAGTGTGCGACAACTTTCCTCCTCAAGGACATCTTTCCATATGTTCTTGTTCTTGTTGACGTTTGTAACAGTAAACGACATTTCTGGCAATATCTCTGTCATGCGCTCGAAAAGGGCTCCAGCAAAGATATTCATGAAACCGAGTTGCCGTTCAGCCATGTCCTTGATATCTCCTCGGGGTGGTGGACCACCAAATAGACATGTCGGTATATTTGCGTCGACCTCCATCTTTCCCTGGTTTGCAAACTCGTCGGTGACTAAGCTAGCCCAGTCCTTTGCAATGTCAAACTCTCGTGCCTTGGGACATGGTCAGTGACTGTTATGAACTCTTCCCGAAGCAACAACTGCACTTACCACATTGCATATGTCGCCACACTTGATAATGAGGCATGCGAGGAGCTCCCGATGCTGGTCCATTGTCGTCTCGTCCCAACCTTGTACCGACTTACCGTTCCGCTCCCAGGTATCGCGGAAGAGCTCAAGCTGTTTCATATATTGTCCATGTAACGTCATGTCCGTCGCCAATATTGTGCTGATCATTAGTTTCCTGATGGAGATGTCGTTACCAACTGAGGGCCAGAAGCGACGAAGTAGCTGAGAGTATAAAGCGCAATGGAAGGACTCCAGCACAGAGTGATCGTTGTAAAGCTGTGCTACCGTAGCCTTGACTCTAACGAGGAACATATTGTTCACACCAGGGTGTCCAACATCATGACCCAGGGCGCTGACGAGCAGGACCAGAGCGTGGAAAGGCTCCATGATGGATCCAAGTTTCGAATCGTCTTTCGTTGGTGCTGACTGCTTGTCATATGGTGGGATTGCGCCAATCGAGATGAGGAAATAAAAACAGGCTTGTAGAACATCGCAGGCGTGGCGGAAGTTATGATAGATGACCGAGGTGTTGTAAGCTTCGCGTACAACGAGCAAGAACTTGATAAAGTCGGCTGGAAAACTGATTAGAATGCTACAGAGCCAATCGTTGCGTGGATCAGAACAAACCATCTTGCATGCGCCATTGAGCTAGACTATTGTCCTTGAGTATGTGCTGAAACATCAGCAAGGCACCGTACAGCAACTCATCGTCAGTGAAGGCATGAGCAGAAAAAGACCATGATCCGACAGCTGCTTCGATTGCCTTACGATGGCTGTCTGTGATGGGCAGCTCACTGTAGATGATATGTTAGGCTTGTTCCAATACTCCCAAACTATGCTAACTCACGGTCGTTGATTGAATTCGCCGACAATGTCTGGGTCGCAGATGTCCATCATCAATCTTGAAACAGGTCCTTGCATCAAGGTTGCAAATCGTTTTGCGCCAGCTTCAGCCATTGCATTTAGCGCCTCCTGGGGAAGCCCTGCAACCCTCGCTGGCATGCCGTCAGCATTGAGAGGGCTTATGAGGACATCTGCAGCGCCCGGGAAACGATCCTTCCCAATTACGAGACTTTCTGTTGGTAGCGATGGAGGCTTGCTGAGAAGAGGGACCGGCACTACAAGACCACCTAATCTATGCGCACGAATGCTGTAGACGAGATGTGTAAAGTACTGCATGCCGTAGAGGTTCTCGGCGACTGCTTGTGCTTCTCCAGCTCCAGGCGGTGTGTAGTAGTAGTAGCCTTCACTGTAAGGGATGTCCAGCACTATTATCCATCTATGTCCGTTCTTCACGATTTCAGGGTTGACGTCGTTCATGCGAACGTAACAGGCTAGACTCGACTTCACGACGGAGACTACACAAGTATAGAGGTCAGCTGAAGAGCTCATACGATCATCGTCTTGCATTGGGAGTTCGTCTCACCTTGCTCAAATGTCTCCAGTAACTGGTTGATGTTGTCATTAACCTCGTCTGCGGATCCCATAATGTTGTACAAGGATGCGCTCAATGATCTAGTTGAGCCTGCGGTCTTCTTAGGCCGCTTCTGCCTCGTATATACTTCCTCCTCCTTTGCTCTTCTGTCCAAGTAGATGACGCTCCATGAATTCTCGGGCGCCATGGCGATAGTGTCTTGTTTTGCTCCAATTGATACCAGGTGGCGCGGTGTCGACTCTGGCGATTCGCGTGCTGATGCCAGTGTTTCTTCGTTTGCTCTGAGTAATCTGCGCAAGATATGAATTCAGGACGACCAGATGAACCTCGACGTCGAGTCTGCGATGGCGGAAATGGTCGAATCAGAGACGCAAGACGTAAGCTATTGCGGACTTCGCGAAGGTGTACGCTCCGCTATGCAATCTGTGTTGATATGTCAGGTCTTGTCGCATGAGTGGTGTGTCGGAGCTGAGACGTCTGAGGTTGTTTTTGGACTCCTACTTGTCGGTTCTTGCCAGGCAAGCGTTGCTGTCGCACCTGCTTCTCTAAGATGGAGATGTGCTCTTACCAAGAGAATGTGTATGCTTAAGGAAAGTGCGATTGGGAGTGATCTTGTGACCCGAAAGGTACATGCAGTAGAGAACGACAGGGACCAGACGAGAGTGATAGAAGCGGCTGTGAGTGGAAGGTTGAAGCTGGCGAGATGGACAGAGTTCAGGAGAAGGAGGAAGTCACAGACTGGAGGTCGTGCAGTGCGAAGTGGTCGTATAGGAGGCTGACAGACAGCAGCAGTATATCGCCGTACGAGAAGAAGCAGAAGCAGAAGAGAAGCAGCGCAGGAAAGGGCTCTGCAGTCACAAAGTAGCGAATGGGACAAGGAGAGAGAGTGGGTCCACGATTCACCTGCCCGCCCACCCGCCTTCGAGAAGACGCTGATTATCCCCTAGAAGGACTTGGCATTCGGCTGAAACATTCCACCTCAATCTCCCAACCTCTCTCGTCTTTCGTCTGATGCACAGAAAGCACAGGACGCCTTTTCTATTCCGCTCACCCTCAAGCTGATCAAGACCGTGTCGCGTTGCGATGCTAATAAGCTACCTGGTATCCTTGCTTCTGTACATTTCCAAGCGGCCACGTGCCTCCTCCAATGGCTCAAATATGAATTCCATCTCTCCCCAACCGTCCCAACTGCTGTGAACACGTTTTGTAAAGGCCATGGCTCAAAACAATAGCACGCCTACTTTGCGGAAAACCCGGGGGGTCGTTCTTGTCGTACCTGAAACGTGTAAAATATCGTTAAATACCTTAGCTATATCTGTCGCGGTTTCGAGCGCAGTGACATATCATGCCTTCGTTTAGCACAGCGCGCTTCTGGCTTCGTCCACACGAGCTCCGTAGGACCTTGACTCTCTTCCAATCACAGCCACATGTCTCTTGATCTGACCGTCGACATACTGACTCGCCCTGTTTCGTAAATTGCTGTCACTGCAATAGCGACACAGGAGAGGCTACGTCAATCCCGCCGAATACGTGGAGGAGCACCTCCAAAAACTTCCAGCCCCTTTCGATTCAAACGCAAATACGAGATGAAACAGAGAGGCAGGATAGATCATTGCTCTACATCTTCATACCCGGCAGACCGCCCATGCTTCGTCGATCATTATTCTTTTCCACAAATTGATCGACGTGATCGACGTGATCGTCGTGACAGACGTGTTTCAGATATGGCATCTGCTGAGGTCTTGTTTCACTGTCTATCGAAAGCTTAAGCTTATATGTTTGTATGTTGGAGGTAAGCAACTTGGACGATGGCGTGATCTTACGCTTTTGTCCCTTGACTCTTTCCACTGCTGAAGACGGATGCCTATCTGCTGCAAGATCTTGTGACCTTGCTATTGTGTCATTGCAATTTGTATAGTGGAGGTAGCGGATTTAATGGCGACAAGTTCCATGTGTTTTGTCCTCAACTCGTTATCAAATCAATGACCATAATCACAATCCAGCACGTACGGCCACTCAAAAAGGCTTGCTACTGACTGAGCCTCTTCTCAAGCTTGTTTCAATTCCGGGGATTTACCAAACGTGCCATTGCTCATCCTCGCAAGTAAGACGCGAACATACATGGCTGTGCGGGTGCCGCCCGGGCTCATCACCACTACTCTGTGTATGAACTCTTGGGTAATATCAAAAGGCTTGGCACCGAAGTGATCGACACTGCCTCGTCTCAGCTTTGTTTCTTTAGGGTACTTATTATATCAAAACACACTTTCAAGCACATACGGCCATAGACTGTGGAGAACAAGGCATCCCGTTCGCTCTGCCCTATTTAAGCCACAGATCGACTGCGTAGTAGTATGGTGGGTGACCACATGCGAATTTCAGTTGCTGTA
>Ga0160428_1000609_pt1 | contig 36872 bp, 36 predicted proteins | sample SolpanmetagenomM_FD_108198 | JGI IMG/M metagenome (GOLD analysis project Ga0160428, IMG submission 108198) | Solar panel surface microbial communities from Lawrence Berkeley National Laboratory, California, USA - M | ecosystem: Engineered > Built environment > Solar panel > Unclassified ... | reverse complement strand
GGTCGCGCAGGACGTAGCCACGGTCGAGGATATCCGCATAGGAGCCGTCGGCGCGCAGGAACCGGTACTCGTCCCGCCAGTGCTCCGCCCCGCCGTCGATCACGGCATGGATGCCGCTCCGGACGCGGTCGCGGTCCTCCGGGTGGATGCGCGACTTCCACCATGCGCCGCTCGGGCCGACCCTGTCCGGGGCATAGCCGAAAAGGGTCTGCACGGCCTCGTTCCAGCGGATGTGGTCGCTCGCGAGATCCCAGTCCCATATGGCATCGTTGGTGGCACGCGAGGCCAGGCGGTAGCGCTCCTCCGTCTCGCGCAGCTCCTGCTCCGCGCGTCGGCTCTCCGTGATGTCGCGCACCGTGCCGACGAAACGCATCGCACGTCCCTGCGCGAACAACACCTGGCCCTTGGCCGCCACCCAGCGCTCGATGCCATCCCGCAAACCGACGGTGCGGTAGGCGATATCGCATGCGCCTCGGCCGGCCGGGTCGAGAACGGTCTTCACCGCCTCGTCCACCCAGGCCCGGTCGTCCGGATGCAGGCCGGCCAGGAACGTGTCGTAGGTCACCGGCTCATCCGGGGCCACGCCGAAAAGGGCGCGCACACGCGTGTCCCAGTCCAGCTTGCCGCCGACAAGGTCGTAGTCGAAGATGCCGATGTCGGCGGCCTCGACGGCCAGGCGCAGCCGGTCCCTGACGTCGCGGAGATCCGCGTCGGCCTGCCGGCGGTCGTGGATGTCGAGGGCGATGCCGATCCAGCTTTCCACGGAACCGGACGCATCGCGGACCGGCTTGCCGCGGGCGAGGAACCAGCGATACCCACCGTCGCTTGCCCGGCGGAACGGGATCTCGATCTCGTAGGTCCTCTCGGCGGCGATGGCGTCCGCCCAGACGCCCAGCACGCGCTCGCGATGGTCGGGATGGATCGCGTCGATCCAGCCGTCCCCGCCGGCATCGCCTGGCGTCAGGCCGGTGAACTCGTACCAATGGGCGTTGCAGTAGGTGATGTTGCCCGCCGCGTCACCGAACCAGACCACCTGGGGGCTGACCTCGACCAGCGAGCGGAAGCGCAGCTCGGTGGCATTCCGTTCGGCCTCGTCCGCGCGTTGGCGGGTTCGGTCGCGCAGGATCTTCAGGAATCCCCGGATCTCGCCGTTCGCGGTCCTCAGGGGCATCATCTCGCCGCTAGCCCAGAACCGCTCGCCCCCGTTTCGAACGTGCCAGCGCTCGTCCGGTGCGGAGCCGCGCTCCAACGCGAGACCCATCTCGATCTCGGGCCGCCTTGCTGCACGGTCCTCCGGCGTGAAGAACCGGTGGGTCGACTCGCCCAGCATCTCCTCCTCGCGCCAGCCGAGGATCCCCTCGGCGCCGACGTTCCAGCGGGTCACCCGGCCGCTAAGGTCCGTCACGATGATCGCGTAGTCCGTCGCGCTCTCCAGGATGCGGTCCTGAAGCTCCCTGTCGGCCTGCCGGATCCGGGCGGAGCGGCGGAGCTCCAGTTGCGCCATGGCTTGGCGCGCCAGGCGACGAAGGCTCGCCCGCTGCGTCTCGGTCAGATCGCGCGGCCGGGTATCGAGGACGCAGACCGTGCCGATGGGTTGGTCTCCGTCGCCTCTGAGAAGGACCCCGGCATAGAAGCGCAGAGCCGGCTCTCCCGTCACGAGCGGATCGCCCGCAAGACGCCCGTCCTTCGTCGCGTCCGGCACGTGCAGGAAATCATCCTGCAAGACGGCCCGACGCCAGCACGAGGTGTCGAACGGCGCCCCCAGTCCGCCGAGCCCGACCTCCGCCTTGAGGAACTGGCGTCCCTCGCCGACGAACGCCACGGCCGCCATCGGCGTGCCGCAGATCTCGGCCGCCAGCGCGGCAACATCGTCGAAGCCCTGCTCGCGCGGCGTATCGAGGATGCCGTAAGCATCGAGGGTGGCCAGCCGCTTGCACTCTGTCCATGGCGGTCGGGACTGCCCAGGCAGCGCGTTCGGTTCCGTCACGGCGACGCCACCCTCAGACGGCCTGGCACGCAGGGCTGTCCTCGACCGAACGGGGACGCAGGGACATCAGCGTTCCGGAAGCGTTGTAGACGGCGCCGAGCACGCTCTCGAAATGGCGCTTGACCGCGCCATGGCACTCGCAGGAGGCATCCTCCATGGCTGGACGGCTCGCGATGACGATGCGTCCCCGTCGGAGCTGGATCAGGCCCTGCGCCTGCAGGGTCCGGAGCGTGCGCATCAGATAGGAGCGCTGCACGCCGAGGAGTTCGGCCAGGACCTCGTGCGTGACGGGCAGGACGTCGCCGCCTATCCGATCCTGAAGGCTCAGCAGCCAGCGGGCGCAGCGCGCCTCGATGGTGTGGCTGGCGTTGCACGCCACCGACTGCAAGACCTGCGCAAGCAGGCAGTCGGAATAGCGGGTGATCAGGTTGCGCAGGCCCGGCGAAGCCTGCTTGATCCGCTGCAGCACCGTGGCCTCGATACGGAGCACCGAGCCAGGGACCTGCACCACCGCGCGGCTGAAAGCCGGCAGCGAGCCCTGGCTGACCACGCCTCCAATCGCTCCCTCGTGCCCGACCGTCGCGGTCTCCACGGTACGCCCGTCCCGCAGCGCGATGACGAGGGCCGCCACGCATTCGCCGAGGGGAAAGGAAATGAAGGTCACATCCTCCCCGGCGTCGAAAAGGATGTCGCCGCGACGGTATTCGGTGACCTCCAGATGGGGCTTGAGCAGGGCTTGGTCAGGCAAGCGCAAGGCGCTGAGGAGCAGGTTGCCGCTGATCAGGGTGTCGATGTCGGGAAGCATGGACCGGCGGCGTGTTTCTGACTGTATCGGGCGCGAGGCTTAACGCAACGCTTGGCGCCATGTCTGTCTATTAGTGCACACAACCGGGCGGCCGCGTCGTTTTTCCCAGTAGCGAGGCCAGCCTTCGGCTTAACGTATGCAACCTTCCGCGCCGAGGTGATTTCTAGGTACGTAAAGGTTCGCCTTCCCCAGAACGCGCTTTGTGATGCCTCGTTATTTCATCGATTTCCAGGACGGCACGCTTTGGCTGAAGGACGAGGAGGGCCAGGAATACGAGAACCTGCAGGCCGCCCGTGATGCCGCCATCGGAGCGCTTCCCGACATCGGTCGGGAGGCCCCGCCGCGTGACGGCAGGCGCGATTTCGTGGCGTTCGTCCGTGACGCACAGGGGGCGGAGCTCTGCACGGTCCGGCTGAACCTGGCCGCCGACTGCCATCCGGAACGCACGGGCTCCGAATCCTAGGAAGGAAGGACGGGCGCCACGACCGGGTCCCGAGCGATGGCCGACGCTCCGGGCTCGCCTATTCGCAACAGGCGTTCGCCGAGGCCATCACACGCTCGACCGACCCGATGAGCCTGGCAACGGCTCGCTGCGCTTCGTCGGTGTCGGCATCGCCAACCGCGAGCTCCGCCGTGAGGCTCTCGACCATCACGGACAGCATCCGGATTTGGTCTCTCAATGACCGCACCAGCGCATCGATCTGTGCCGTGCGTGGCCCGGGGCAGGCTCCGCTCGCGTGAAGGTGGGCGAGGTCGGCAAGCAGGCGCCGTGCCCCCTCAGGGCCGAGGACGACCGGAAGTGCATGGATGTTGGCCATTCTCGCCTCACGCCGCCCTTACGGTCGCGAGGAAGCGCGCGACCTCGCTATCCAGTTGCCCGGACCGTTGGGAGAGTTCGGCGGCCGAGGCGAGCATCTGGCTTGCAGCCGCGCGGGTCTCGCCGGCGGCACCCGCAACCCCGGCTATGTTCTCGGTGACCTCGCTCGTCCCGGTCGCAGCCTGACCGACGTTGCGCACGATCTCCTGGGTAGCCGCGCCCTGCTCCTCGACGGCTGCCGCAATCGTCGTCGCCACCTGGCTGATCTCGCGGATGCGCACGGTGATGGCAGAGATGGCCGACACGGCCTGGCTCGTCGAACCCTGGATACGGGCGATATGCCCTCCGATCTCGTCGGTGGCGCGCGCGGTCTGGTTCGCGAGCTCCTTGACCTCCGAGGCGACCACGGCGAAGCCACGGCCGGCCTCGCCGGCGCGGGCCGCCTCGATGGTGGCGTTCAGCGCCAGCAGGTTGGTCTGGCCGGCGATGCTCGTGATCAGGGTCACCACGTCGCCGACCTTTGCCACCGCGGCGCTCAGGTCCTGCACGAGGTCGGCCGTATGTGCGGCCTCGCGGACCGCGGCCTGCGCGAGCGCGGCGGAGCCCGACACCTGCCGGCTGATCTCCTGTACGGAGGCGCCGAGCTCCTCCGCCGCGGCTGCCACGGTCCCCACGTTCGAGGCGGCCTCCTCCGCCGCGGCCGCCACGGCACCCGACCGGTCGGCCGTGGCCCTGGCGGTGCCTGCCATGCCCTGGGCGGTGGATTGCAATTGCGAGGCGGCGGCGGTCACGCCGCCGACGATCCCGCCGACCGCCGACTCGAACCGGTCTGCCACGTCGCGCATGGCTTGCCTGCGCTGGACCTCCGCACCGGATCTCGCAAGGGCCGTCTCCGCCTCCATCTGCCGGGCGTGGACCAGGTTGTTCTTGAAGACCTGCACGGCCGCTGCCATCGCGCCGATCTCGTCGCCCCGGCCAACGCTCGGGACCCGCACGCCGGCGTCCCCTTCGGCGAGCGTACGCATGGCCACCGTCATGTCCGCGATGGGACGCGAGATGCCCACCAGGCTGAACAGCGCGGCTCCCATCGAGGCCGCGACGGCGATGCCCATCGCGACGTATGCATTCCGTACGGCGGCGCCCTCGCTGTCGAGTCCGGCGCGCGCGCTCGCCTCGGCGGCCTGCTTGTTCAGGTCGATCCCGTCTTCGAGGGACTTTGCCATGTCCTTCGCGATCTGGCCCATGCTTGGCCGTACGAGATGCGCAAGCGCTTCGCTCACCCGTCCGGCGTCGACCGACGCCATGACGGCCTCCTGCTCGCTCGTGTACCGGCCCGAGAGGACCGAATAGCGCTCGTATGCGGCAGCCTCCTCGGGCGAGCTGATCAGGGCTCGATACACCGTCCCGAGCCGGGCCAAGGACTCCCTTGCCTGGGCTACGGCCTTCCTGTTCTCGGCGAGGGCCTCCGGCGTGCCGGATGCCACGACAAGGCGGTAGAGCTTGACGCGGTTGTCCCGGGTGGCCGTGTTGATCCGGTTGATCGCATCCACGGAGGGCAGCCGGTTGCGCGCCAGGTCGTCGATGTTGCCTCGGATCGCACCGAAGTCGTGGATGCTGAGAAAGGCCTGGCCCACCGAGACAAGTGCGATGAGTGCGAAGAGCGAGGCAAGGGTGGCTTTGAGCGAGAGGCGCATGGCGAATCCGTGACTATCGACGCCCGGGCGGCTTCGCGTCGGAGGCCGTTCGAACTGCATGGTTCATAGCCCGGAAACCTTAATCCTCTCGAAAACGTGAGGCGGAAAGGAGATCGGGGACATCCCGATCCGCGATCCGACCATGTCCGCGACATGCGGACGTGCATTTGGCGGCCGCGCACCGCTCCACTCGGACGGTGGTGCGAGAACTCTTCCGTCTGGGTGCAGTCGGCGCATGACTGACCTTCGCTCGACAATGCCCTCCCCTGAACCGGCTCGGCTATTGTGGCCATCGTCCTTCTTAGCCATCGGGTGCCGGTATGGCGCCTTACCGGCGCCGGCAACGAGACCGGGGTTGCCGAGCCCAGTCCCGAATCCGAGGCGGTCGGCTTCCTCGCTCTGGCGCGCATCTCGCAGAGGCTCTCGCTGCCGAGAAGGACCCGGATGTTCGATGTGCGGGCATACCATCTTAGTCGAGGTGCGGATGAACCAAGGTCCCATGGCGACGAACGAGGCCCTTCGCCTGACCGCGCTGCACCGGCTCCAGATCCTGGACACGCCGCCCGAGCCGGCCTTCGACCGCATCGCGGGCATCGCGCAGGAGGTGTTCCGGGTTCCGGTCGCGCTCGTATCGCTGATCGACGAGAGTAGGCAGTGGTTCAAGGCGAAGTGCGGCCTCGATGTCCCGGGCACGCCTCGGGACCAGGCGTTCTGCACCCATACCATCCTGCACGACACGGTGTTCGTCGTCGAGGACGCTCGTGCGAACCCGACGTTCGCCGGCAATCCCCTCGTGGTCGGTCCTCCCTTCATCCGTTTCTACGCGGGCGCCCCGCTCACGGTCGCCCCAGGGATCCGGCTCGGCTCCCTGTGCATCATCGACAGCGAGCCGCGCACCTTCGATCCCGACGACGTGCGGCGCCTGGCAGGCTTGGCGCAGATCGTTGTCGGCGAGCTCTGGCTGCGCGAGTTGGGGCAGGGCCGCGCGGACAAGAACGGCATGTCCTCGCCGGTGCCCTACGACCTGCCCGGTGCGCACTTCCTCGGTGGGGCGCAGATCCGCGCCGCCCGGGGCCTGCTCGACTGGTCCATCAATCGGCTTGCAGAACTTTCGGGCGTATCGGCGAACACCATCAAGCGGTTCGAAGCAAGTACCGCCAACCTGAAAGCGAGTACGCCGACGGTACGGGCCGTACGCCTGACGCTCGAAGACCGCGGGATCGTCTTCCTCGGACAAGATGTCGCGACCGCAGGCGTGCGCAGAACTCGTATTAATCCAAGTTAAGACTGCGAGAGTAGACCGATTAGGAAAATCTTAGGGGTTTTTGGCACATTCTGTCCCACGACCGCGGCAGCGACGACGGACTGATGCCCTCGTTCGCCCGACAGGTTCCAATAACCGTCTACGGGGATGATCCATGCCGTTCGGCCATGCTTCCGACGCCAAGTTCGCCGCCCTCGCGCGCATCCAGGCCGTCGCCGAGTTCACCCCGGACGGGACCCTCCTCGACGCGAACGCGTCCTTCCTGCGCATCCTGGGACGCTCCCTCGACGATGTACGGGGCCGGCGGCATGAGATCCTCGTCGAGTCCACGGACGCGCGGGATCGCACGGAAACGGAGTTCTGGTCGGCGCTGGCGCGGGGCGAGGCGCAGCAGGGCGTTTTCCCCCGTGTCGGGAAGAATGGGGAGGAGGTCTGGCTACAGGCCACCTACGCGCCCGTCGTTGACCGTAGGGGACGCGTCGCGAGGATCGTCCTGGCCGCGGTCGACGTGACCGAGCAGTGTCGCCTGAACGCGGACAACCAAGCCCAGATCGCGGCGATCAGCCGGTCGCGCGCATCCATCGAATTCACGCCCGACGGCACCATCCTGACCGCCAACGCGAATTTCCTCGATACCGTCGGCTACACGTTGGAGGAGGTGAGGGGACGGCACCACGGCATGTTCGTCGCTGCGCCCGAACGGGAAAGCCCAGCATACCGCGCGTTCTGGGAGGCACTCGGCGGCGGCGAGTTCCAGCGGGCGGAGTACCGGCGGCTCGCCAAGGGCGGACGGGAGATCTGGCTGCAATCCATCTACAATCCCATTCGCGACGCCCGTGGCAAGCCGTACAAGGTGGTGGGTTTCGCGACCGACGTGACCGCCGAGAAGCTCCGGACGGCCGACATGATGGGCCAGGTCTCGGCCATCAACCGCTCGCAGGGCGTCATCCACTTCGGCATGGACGGCACGATCCTGGATGCCAACGAGAACTTCCTCCGCGTCATCGGCTACCGCATGGAGGAGATCCGCGGCCGGCATCACAGCATCCTCTGCGACGCCGCCTACGCCAAGACTGACGACTACCGTCGGCTCTGGGACGACCTGCGATCCGGCAAGTTCCAGGCCGGCATGTTCCGTCGGATCGGCAAGGGCGCCGGGGAAGTCTGGATCCAGGCCGCCTACAACCCGATCCTCGACATGAACGGACGGCCGTTCAAGATCGTGAAGTACGCGACCGACGTCTCCGACAGGATGGCGGCGCAACTCCGGGTCGCAAGCGCATCCGAAAGGACGTTGGAGAACGTCCAGACCGTTGCGTCCTCCGCGGAGGAACTGAGCACATCGATCCGCGAGATCGCGCAGAGCCTCTCCCGCTCGCGCGCCGACGTCGACGCGATCCATGACCGGGCGCAGGCGGCCGACCGTTCCACCGCCCGGCTCGATTGCGCCGCGACCTCGATGAACGGGGTCGTCAAGCTGATCCGCGGCGTAGGCGAGCAGATCAACCTGCTGGCGCTGAACGCCACCATCGAGGCGGCGCGCGCCGGCGAGGCGGGCCGCGGCTTCGCGGTCGTCGCCGGCGAGGTGAAGCTCCTGTCCCAGCAGGTGACGAACGCGACCGGGCGGATCGCGGAGGACATCCAGACCATGCAGGAGATCTCGGGCGACGTCGTCGGATCCCTCACTGCGATGACGCGGTCGATCACCTCGGTCCGCGACCTCGTCACGGGCGTGGCCTCGGCCGTTGAGGAGCAAAGCGCCGTCACGCAGGACATCTCGACCAACATGCAGACCGCGGCGCTCGGCGTGTCCGAGATCAACCACAGCCTCAAGTCGCTTTCGGCCTAACACGCGCGTTGGCCGCCCATAGGGCGAAGTCACCTGCATCACGGCCACGGCGGGGTAAGGCGGCGTTCGCCTTCCGGTCCATGCGCTTCCATCGCACCACCCGTGTGCCCCCCAGGGGCTCGCCCATGCATGTGCGCGCGCCGAAAGGCCGATGCATCGTGATCGTCGAGGACGCGCATCGACTCGCGAGAGGGTTGGACGGCATGGCGTGAGGAGCGCAGGCCGCGATGCCACCTAGTCCACGGTAACCTTCCACGCTGCAACTGTCGCAACGGTTTCTTCCCACGAGGCGTTCACTGTGCCCTTCCCGGCGCCACGCGCTTGGCGTTCCGAGTAGGCGTCCCGTTGGCGAGCGAAATCCCCGTGATGAAGGCGAACGACCCAGAGCCTCCTGCTGGTAGGCGTTCGTGGCGCATCATGCTCATCGCCGCGGACCGTTTCGTTCGGCGTCTTCCGATCCCGCTCTTCCTAGCGCTTAGTTTCGGAGCGACACTCGCGTGGATAGCCTTCCTTGCGTGGGCGGCATTCAGCTTACTGCTGCTGCTTATTGGCTAGTTGTTGCAGTGCATCTGGAATACCGCAGAGCACAAAGCTGCCTATAATTGGAACTTGTAACATTTGAGTACGTAGGTAGTCTGACCGGCCATCACGCTGGTGTTACAATGCTTCTCACGTGTTTTGTCCTGATCGGAGCCGCCGCGAGCCGAGCCGTTAGGTTACCCGCCCTGCTCCTCATCGTCTCGGTTTTGGCAGTCGCCATTGGGGTGGAAGGCGCCTTGAGCCACCGGGCACTGACATCCGTGCTGCTGAACGCCCTGCTGATGCTGGCGGCTGTCGAGTTCTCATACCTCGCCGCGACTCTGCTCGGAGACAGGAAGTCTCGGACGCTTGCCTACTGGAAGGTTTGAGGCTGGACGATCCGGCCCGATCATTCCTCCCTCCCTTGACCGCGTTAGGGACCAACTTGCGGCCGTTCATTCGCAGGCTTGATCGAGCGTAACCCAAGGCGAGAGGACGACCGGGAGGAACGCATAAGGCTTTCCCTCCGGGTTGCGCATCCACACCCATTGAACCGCTTCAGCGCGTCAGGCCTTCGGTAGCTGCAGCGAGCCGGATGCGCGGGGTGCTCACGGCGAACTTCGCGGTGCCCGTGCCGGAGTGCGACAGGAGCTTGAGGCTCGCTCCGTGGCCCGTCAGGTCCGGCATGCTCCGGTAGTTGTCGTGCTCGCCTGATGCTGGCGTGTTGAACAGGCCGCTAAGCATGCCCGGGCGAGCGAAGCCATCCTTCGTCATTACTTGCCACTTCACGGTCTGCGCCTTGGGTTCGGCCTGGGGCCGATCCATCCGCGAGAACAGCGCGAGGTAGGTCTGCTTGAAGCTACCGCGATCCGCCACGAAGGTGCATTCCGCGACGGGCGTATTGCCGAACACGAGGCTGGCTTCCGGCTTGGTGGTGCACGTCAGGATACCGGCGGTCTGTTGTGTCGGAAGTGCCGAACGGCTGCCCTGCGCGTAGGTTGCTCCAGCAGCGAGGATGGCGGCGGAGAAGGCGATGGTGAGCACGTGCATGGCAAGCCCCTTGTGTCGTCTGTACATGGTGTGGCCGCCTCTCTCCGAAGCGTTGCGTTAACCATGAGGGGCGAGAGTTGCAGATGAATTCCTCGGAATGTTGCTTGAGGCTTCGCTGGCCGTGAGTTGCACGAAACATTGCGGAGGCTGCGAGCGGCCGATGCGTAGGGGGCAAAGCGAGGGGCGGAGGGCAAGCAGAAGCGTCCGCTCTTGACTCTCCCTTTCCGACTTCCCAGCCCTATGACCAGAAAAACGCGCTGAGTGGGATGAGACACTCCAGCACCATGACCGTGACTATCAGATAAACCATGTCGTTCTGGCGCCCAGCGGGTAGTTCAGTCACCTCGCTGGGATCGGTCATGACGAACTTTCGCTTATGTTGTGCCGCTGCGGCTGCCCCGGAATACCTTCAGATTACGAATCCAGACTCCATCGCGGCCGCATACAGCCAGCTGTATGCAGGAGCATTCGCCTGAGAGTTGGCTCCAGAAGAGACGCCTGTTTTCGCGGATGCTGCTGCGAATTGCTACATAAAGAAGTCGTGGGTATCCTGCGCAACCACAATAACGCAGATTAAAACCAGCGCCCGCGGCGGCTACCTGTATGGTTGCCGACAGTTATCGGCTACTTCAATCGCGAGCGGAGGCGCGGAGCGGCTCGCAAGCGCGAGCACCGTCACTGACCGCGCATCCGGTGCATGGGAAGGTGTCTCCAAGCGCGGTGCCGACTACGACCGGCAAGGAAGCCGCGCCGTGAGCAACGCTGACAGCGCCACGGCGTCCAGCCTGCTCATCGCCGGCGCCATCGGGTTCGGCATCGGATGGTTGGTGTTTGGGCAGAAGTCCTACTCAAGTGACTACGTCGCGCGGCGCATGAGCGACAGCAGCAACCGCAGGTACGAGCTGGACGGCTGCACGAGAGGCGGCGGTTCGTTTTGGCCTACATCGTTCGGACCCGGCGGCGGACCTCCGGGCGCTCAGGAACATTTCCCTGAAAAGGCGGTTCGCGCAGTATCGCCCTGAGCTGAGCCTTAGCAGCGCGGGCACCTCTTCTTCCTTGGAGTTCCCCGATGCACCGCCGCCAATTCGTCCTCGGTATGCTCACGGCCACCGCGGCCCTTGCCGTCACGCGCACTGCCGTTGCGCAGCCCACACCTGCGGGCGCTATGCCCACCTCGGTCTACCTCAACATGGCGACCAAGGGTGGTTTGTTCCTGGAGAACACGGCGCGTGATGCTAACGAGAAGACCAGCAATCCGCGCGTGAAGAAGTTCTCCCGGGCGGAGGTAGTCGAGCAGGTGAGCCTTTCGAATAAGCTGGGCCCGTACTCCGAAGGCCTTGCAGCGGCGGCAGCCGGCGGTCCCCCCGGACCTGGTGGGTTGATCGGTGGGCTTGTCGCTGCTCCCCTGGCCGTGGCGGGTGGCGTGGCCGGCGCAGCCGTCGGTGTCGCCGGTGGCGTGCTCGGTGCTCCCCCGCCCGGCGGCATGACCTCGGATGAGCAGAAGGCGCAGCTCCTCTCCCAGCTTGCCAGCATGCAGCCAGGGCCGGAGTACGACGCCGCCTTCGTGAGCGCTTCGCTCCAGGGTCACCAGGAGGCCTATGCCATCCACGGCTCCTACGCCGAGAACGGTGAGGACCCGCAGCTCCGCCGCATCGCTCGTGGCGCCATCCCGCTCATCCAGCTTCACATTTCCCAGCTCACCAAGATGCAGGGTATGATGGGTGGCCAGCGCGGCTAAGGCGCGAAGCGTATGAGGTAGCGACGGGCTCGGCAGACACCTGCCGGGCCTGCTTCGTTTGGAGGCTGTCGAAAGTCGGTCGAGCTGTTCCTCGATGACCCGCACCGATCCGGCGGTGCGCGCGGAGATGCGGCCCAAAACCGCGAACGGTCGCCTCGAACGGGTCGGCCTGTCCTACGCAGGACCTGAGGGTTGTCGGCGGATCTTCGGCTCCCCGACAGGCAAGAGGCGGATCGCGTCAGCCTCGCCGGACTTGTCACCCAAGCTTGACGATACGACGTGGATGGACCGTCGTACGGGGAGAAAGGCATTCCTACGGATCGGCGGAATAGGAGGTTTTCGCTCACGGGCTTCCGCCGGGGCGCAAACGGGCCGCCCGCAAAGGCCATCTTTGGTTCATTCGACGCAGCGCATCCGGCAACCGCATCCCATTGCTCAGCAGGAAGGATCAATACGTCACGGATACGATGCGGATAGGCGAACACCTGTATCCGTCGCCGACATCCCGGATCGACCATGCGTGGAACCTTCACCATCCGCCGCAAGCTCGTTGCGACGGTCAGCCTATTCCTGATTCCGATTGGGATGCTCGCGGGGCTCTACCTTGCGCAAGCCCGCAAGGACATCCGCTTCGCCGAGCTTGAGCGAGACGGCGTCACCTATCTCAGGTCCGTGTGGCCGATCCTGCACGCGACGGCGCTGGGCGTACCGGCGGAGCCAGGCTCCTGGGCCTCGTTCGAGAGCCGGAGCACCTTGCTGGACACGGCCCTGGGGGCAGGGGAGGCGTCGGGGGCACTCGCCCGGTTCCGGGACGCAGGAAGCCCCGCCGACGCGGCGGCGGCCGCGCGCGCTCTGGTGACGAGGATCGCAGACGGTTCCAACCTGACCCTCGATCCCGATCTCGACTCCTTCTATGTGATGGATGCGGTGACGGTGAAGCTGCCGGACCTGGCGGAGCAGGCCGGGCGCCTCGTGCGGCTCGGCATCGCGAACGCGGACAAGCAAGGAACGACCGGCGCCGATGCCGTCGAGTTCCTGGTCGAGCAGGGCAAGCTGCGCGCCACCGCCGAAGGCCTAGCGGCCTCGCTCGCCTCGGCCTTCAACGCCAATGCCGGAGGCACCACACGCCGGAACCTGTCGGGCGGTGCCGAGGCGCTGGCCAGGTCGACCGACCTCTTCCTGAAGGGAACGGCCTCGATGGCCCAGACGTATGCCGCCGGCCGTCGCGGTACGGCGGAACTGGCCGCGTTCGTCGCGGCCGGGAAGGCGATGCTGACGGACGCGGACAGCCTGTGGCAAGCCGGCGGGACCGAGCTCGACGGCCTGCTCGAAAGCCGGATCTCGGGCTTTACCGGCAGCCTCGTGCTTGCGCTCGGCCTCGCCTCGCTCGTGACCGCGACGGCGTTCCTGCTCGCGTGGCTCCTCAGCCGTTCCATCGTGCGCGCCCTCGCAGCCCTCGACCAGCGGATCCGGATGCTGGCGGACCTGGGACTGGACGCCTCCGTACCGGAGGCGCAGGGCCGCGACGAGATCGGGGAACTAGCCCGTGCCGTGGTGTACTTCCGCGACAGGACGGTCGAGAAGATCGCGGACGCATCGAGCGACGACCGCAGGCGGGAGCTCGTCATGCGGGAACGCAGGTTCATGGGCGAGGTCGCGGAGCGCATCCGCCTTTCCGTCGGCGGCGGCGTCTCGCACTTCCAGGAGGTCAGCGCGTCCATGCGCGGTTCGACGGCCAGCGTGCGGGAGCATGCGACCGGCACGCGCGAGCGCCTGGTCGGGTCCGTCGCGGAACTGCGCGGCTCCTCGCAGGACATGGCGACGGCGGCCAGCGCCGTGACGGAGCTGTCGAGCTCGATTGCCGAGATCGCGAGCCAGACGGCCCAGTCCATCGCCGTCACCCATGCGGCGCAGGAACAGGTCGGGCGGGCGACCCAACTGGCGGCTCAGCTCGCCGCCGCCAGCGACCGGATCGGAAGCGTGACGGCCTTGATCGGGGACATCGCCTCGCAGACGAACCTCCTGGCCCTGAATGCCACCATCGAGGCGGCGCGGGCGGGAGGGGCAGGCAGAGGCTTCGCGGTCGTGGCCGCCGAGGTCAAGCAACTCGCCGGGCAGACGACGCGGGCGACCGGGGAGATCGCCCAGCAGGTCGCGGCCCTGAAGGCCGTATCCGCGGACGTCTTCGGCGCCATCGACCGCATCAGCGAGACGGTGGAGACGGTCAACGGCGTCTCCGCCTCGGTGGCGAGCGCGGTCGAGGAGCAGAACGCCGCGACGGCCGAGCTGAACCTGACGGTGCAGACGGTGGTCGACAGGACCCGCGCCGTCATCGAGGACCTGGACGCCCTTCCGCCGGCTGCCACCGAGACGGACCGACTGGCGACGCTGTTGGCGGAATCGGCGGACGGGCTTGCCCGGGAAGCCGACCGCCTCGATGGCGAGGTGAACCGCCTCGTGCGCGAGATCGCGGACCGCCGCGCCGAGGCGCGGCGTCCCGCCTCGGGCGTGGCTTTGCTGGAGGTTGACGGCCGGCGGTACGAGACGCGGCTGCACGACGTCAGCACCGGGGGCGCCCGGATCCAGGCCACGGGCGTCCCCCTCAGCCCGGGGGCGACCGTCACGCTCGACGTGGGCGACGGGGCGAGTTTGCCAGGACAGGTGGTCTGGGTGGGTGCGGGCGAGGCCGGCATCGCCCTCGCGCGGGCGATAGGCACGGAAGCCCTGGCCGACGGACGGGGGCCGCTGCGTGGCACCATGGGATGAGTGGCGGGACGGTGCGGGCTGATCCGTACGTCCGCCGGCGCAGACGCCCTTGCGTCATGCGGAACCAGGCAAGCGGCACCTCGGTGCCAGGAAAGGACAAGCATCCATGAAGGCGCTCATCTCGGTCGTCGCCGACCTCGAAGGGGCGATCTCCGGCGGGGACCACGCCAAGCGCGTGAGCATGCTGCGACAGGTGACCGGCCTGTTCGTCCAGCAGGCGCCGCGCCTCAGCGAAGAGCAGATCGACGCGTTCGACACGGTGATCGTCCGGCTTTCACGCGACATCGAGACGGCGGCGCGCATGGAACTGTCCGCGTCGCTGGCCGACGTCGCGAACGCGCCGTACCGGGCCGTAAGGGACCTCGCCTTCGATCCGTCCGCGGAAGTGGCGGGCCCGGTGCTGGAACGCTCGGAACGGTTGGATGACGACGACTTGGTGCAAGTGGCCAGCCGCGGCGGGCAGACACACCTGCGGGCCATCGCCCGGCGACGCGTCCTGGCCGAGGCCGTCACCGACGTCATCGTCTCGCGCGGCGACGACGAGGTCGTGCGGGATGTCGCAGGCAACCGCGGAGCCCGCTTCTCCCACGGCGGGTTCGCCGCGCTGACCACCCGTGCCCGGGACGACGCCGCGCTCAACCGTGCGCTGACTGAACGCACCGACGTGCCCGAGGCATGCATGGCGCAACTCGTCGCCATCGCCCGCGAGCGGGCACGGGGGACGCTCGCAACCGAGTTCGGCGATGGCGCCGCCGCGGCTGCCACGCTGGCCGCGACCGCGGGCATGACCAAGCCGCCGGCCGACCTGACCCCGGCCGAGCTCATCGTCGCACGGCGCGCAGCCAAGGGCCTCGAAGAGACGGACGTTCAGGCTTGGCTGGGGTCCGGCGAGGTCACGTGCGCGTTGGTTGCGCCGGCGCGGATGGCCGGCGTGCCGCCGGCGGTGGCGGTGAACGCCTTCGAGGCCCCCACGGCCGATCCGCTCCTGTTCCTGGTTCGCTCCGTTCGCTTCGGGTGGAAGACCCTGAAGCTCCTCCTGGCAAGCCGCTCCGGGCAGCCGCCGACGACCGAGGAGCTCCAGAGCGCCTTCCAGGCCTTCCAGGATCTCTCCGTCGAGACAGCCCGACGCGTGGTTCGCTTCACCGCGGCCCGGGACCGGCTCGACCAGGCGGCCATGCCTTGACCACCCCTACCGCGCATCGCGCCGATGGCCGTGCAGCGGCCATCGGCGCGGCGAGCGAGGCCACCGACCGCGTCGCGAGCCTTGGACGGCCGTCACGAGCGACCGCACCCGCGTTAACGTCACTTCCACCTCGGAAGCGTAAGGTCCGGGTCAACCGACCGGACAACGACCGGCGGCTCCGGACCGAGGCGACGATCCGGATCCTCGTGGGGCCGCCTTGCGCACGTTCCTCCTGCTGACAGACACACCGTCGCGCGGCGAGCGCCTCGCGCGCAGCCTGGCTTCCCTGGGACCAAGCGTGGTCGTCGACCTGCTCGATCCCGTCGAGTCGAGCACGCGGCCCGATCCGCGCACGGTCCGCGCTGTCGTCAGCGACGTCGCTTTCACCTCGTCGGCACCCCTCGCGGGGCTGAAGCGGCATCTGGATCGTCTCGGCCCGAAACGTCCGCCGTACCTCTGCATCCTGCACGGGGATTCCCCCCGGGCACGGGTGCAGGCGCAGGCGCTCGGCGCGGACGGCATCCTCGACATGGACCAATCTGTCCGGTTGCTCACGGCAGCCCTTTCCCCCCTCCTTACCGCCGATGCCGGGCCCCCCCGCGTCCCTCGTCGAGGACGTCGCGGGAGCGGACGCGGCGCTCACCCGCATCTTCGACCTTGGTCGGGGCGGTGGCGTAGTGGCGCCCGAGTTGGTGGCGGTCGGGGCGGGATTGATCCGGGATGCCTTGCGCCGGTCCGACGTCCGGGCATGGCTCGACGTGGTCTGGCGCTTCGACGACGCCACGCACCAGCACTGCCTGCTCGTGGCCGGGCTCGCGGCGGGCTTCGCGCAGCATCTCGGCCTACGTCAGGCGGATTCCGAGCAGCTGACGCAGGCGGCCCTCCTGCACGACATCGGCAAGTCCCGCATCCCGCTCGCCATCCTCAACAAGCCCGGGCCCCTCTCCGACACAGAGATGGCGGTGATGCGCACCCATGCCGCCTTGGGCGACGAGATGCTCCGGGATCAAGGCTACGGGCCGACGATGCACGCCGTGGTGCGCTCCCATCACGAATGCCTCGACGGGTCAGGTTACCCGGACGCCCTCACGGGCGGCGCGATCCCCGACCTGGTCCGCCTCGTGACGATCTGCGACACCTTCGCCGCCCTCATCGAGCGTCGTCCGTACAAGCGGTCGATGGAGGGCGGCGCGGCCTACGCGATCCTCACCGACATGGGCGGGAAGCTGGACCAGGACCTCGTCCGCGCGTTCCTCCCGCTTGCGGAAGCCGCCGGGCCTACCCCGCGGATCCGGTTGGGCTGAGCCGTACCCGTGGAAGATCGAGCCAGGCGAGGACGCGCGCCTCCGGACCCGTGCCAGGTTGCGGTGCGTTCACCCGCCGGAATGCCGCCACCAACCTCAGAGGCCGATACGAGCCGGGCTTCGAGCGCCTGCTTGCGACCCCTGCCAACCTTCGGACGCTGCGCTTCCAGTCAACTTGGTGGACGGGGAGCGATGACCGCAACGGATGGATCGCGAAGCGCCGCCTTCCAATCGGAACGCAGCGGAGCAAGCGTCACCCATGGTCCTCATGAGGCAGCCATCATCCGGATTGCGAGCCCTCATTCGAGTATGGAGGCGACCCTCGCGACGTGAGCAGGGCCCGCAGCACGCAGTATCAGCGCCGATACTTCCTGTCCCAGCAGATCATAGCCACGGTCGGCCATGTGCAGACCATCGGCGGCGAAGAGCTCCTCATGGGTCACCTCTCCCCGCGCGATCCAGTCCCGCATCATATCCGAACGCCGAATGACCGGCACGCCAAGCTCGGCGCCGATCTCCCGGACCGCATCGCGGAACCGATACGCGCCCGGCGTCGCGTCGAGCTTCGGGCACCACTGCGGCTCCATCAGCACCACGTCGATACCGGCCTCCTGGATGCGGCGCACCGCACCGGCGGTTGCTGCACGGAAGTGATCGAGGGACACCCCACGCAGGGGGTCGTTGCTGCCCGTCTGCCAAATCACGAGGTCAGGTCTCGGCGCGACGACATCTCGGTCGATTCGAACGAGCATGTCATCGACGGCTTCACCACCAACGCCGCGGTTGGAAACCGTGATACGGTCCGCGCTTCGCGGCTGCGCCTGCTTGAGCGCGACGGAGAGCCGAGCCGGGTAGGCGGCCGAAGCGCTGCTGGCGCCAATACCCTCCGTCGAGGAGGAACCGAAGGCCACTATCCGTATGGGGCCACCCGTGGCGAGGCTGTGCGCGACATGAGGCAGTTGCGCTGTCTCGGCGGATATGCCGTCGACCGCACGCCGCACGCTCACGGGCAGCAAATCGTTGTAGGCCAGCACTGCCGTTGATGACAGGCTCAGGGCGAGGAGCAACGCGATGCTCCCCGCAATGCGGCGCCAGCTACCGGTCGAGGTGGATGGAACCCCAGGCCGATCATCGCTGCGGCGGCGCGTCATCATCATGGCTCTCCGAAGGCGTGCCGACATGCCAAGGCTCGGTCGCGTGGCGTCGGCTGCGCACGCGTCGAGGTCTAGGCCCGCAATCGCAAGGGGACGTCCTGGACGCCCGGCCTGAGCTACTACGGTGCCACTTCGGATAAGGCAGACTTCCGCACAGGAGACCTGCTCGGTCCCATCCGCCGAGGCGGACGCTTTCGACGACGCTGTCGAATCACTGCGTGGATGGGATTTTGAATACAGAAATCCCTGTCGCAATGCAACGGGAACTTCGTCGACATGCATCAACTCGGCGGTGTCGTCGAGTTACTTGCGCGACCACGATGGAAGCTTTGCCTTGCCTACTGCTGAAGCGTGGTTGGCGCTGCGCCGGCGAAACCGCTGGACCGAGGATGTCAGTACTGGACGGTGGCGCGCGCGCCGAACACGGCAGCGTTCTTCACGCGATGTCCGTTAGCGTCACGTGGATTGGCAATGCCTGCGCCCGGGCGGACGACGTACTGAACGTCCGGCTGCACCGTGAACCCAGGCACCACCAGCGCCTGGTAGGTCGCTTCATAAACCGTCTCGAACTTCCGTACGGGCATCGGCAGGCCGGAGTAGATGTTAGCGTCCCGATCGGCGCGGCGCGCATCGGCGCTGATATGCGCATAGGCCACGCTGAGCCCCACCGTGTCGCTGTCCCGCCCTTCGAACAATCCACGGTAAGCGAGTCCGGCATCCACGTAGTAGTCAATCAGGCTGCTCCGGGTCGGCGAGAAGGAAGCCCGGATGAAGGCACTCACACCCTCATCCTCCTTCCCCGCCTCCCGGTAGAGGGTCTGGTCGAGAATGGCGTAGATGCCTGCGTTCCCGCGTAGACGACGAGCGATGCCGTTGGAGGCTGGATCCGCAAGGGACCGGCCCATCGTGTCGACGCGCAGATCCTCGAAGCGTCCGTAGTCCTGCCACCCGCCTAGGGTCACCGTGCCCGGCAGCGTCTTGGGATCGTTGTCGGTGTTGTAGGCGTAGGCCGCCTCCGCGATGACGAAGGCCGGGTCGTGGATCCGGAAGTTCGTACCGGTGCGGTTCAGGCGCTGCGGTTCGGGGTCTGGACCGGGTCGGTTTGCTCCAGCCGGATCACCGTCGAACAGACCGACCTGCAGGGAGAACTTGTCGTCCGGCGAGTACTTCGCGCGGATCGCAGGCGTCGCAATCGGGTAGGCCGGGCCACCACTGGGCAGGTCGGAGCCCGTGATGGCCGGCCAGCCGAAGGTCGAGTTCATGAACAGCGTCGCGGTCTGGCTGACGATGAATTCCGTGTCAGCCGCCAGTTGTCCGCCTCGGATGGCAAGCTTGCCATCCATAAGCTTCTGGTCGAGCCAGAGCACATAGAGGCGGGTCGAGGGCAGTGCCTCGATGGCGCTGGTGGTGAGCAGGTTGCCGACATAGTACCGGGAAAACCCGGTTCCATGAATGAAGTAGGCGTTGGCGTGAGCTGTTGCGCCCTCCCAGCCGATAAGCTTCTGCAGGTCGAGGTTGAGGCGCAGGTTCAGCCGGTCCTCGACAGCCGCGCCCTGTCGAATGCCGCCGAAGGGATCGCCCCGTACATCAGCGATGTAGGTGAGGCTGTACTCGATGCCCTGTTCCTTCAAGACAGGTCGGATACCAAGCGGGTCACCGAAGGGACCAAGGTAAGGCTCGACGGAGCTGACGTAGCCCCCTGAGGCTTGGCTCGTTGTCTCAGGCTGAGCGATGGACGTACGTGGATCCCCACCAGCCCCGCGAAAGCGCGGGAGTGCGAGCTGCTGGGCCTGGGCTGAGCTGTCGAGGAGCCACAACATCAGGCCAAAGGCCAAGCTATGGGCCACATGAGGCTTACCGGAAGGCATCTGGCTTGGCTCTGAGTCAACCTGAGTCACGGCCGCCAAAGGTTCGCTTCATCCCTTTGGTCCGCCATATGTCGGCAGCACCGTGACCATCGCCGACCTCATGGCAATCGGCAATCCCAGATTCAGCACGGTCACGCTCTGAGCTGGGTGGCCCCTCCAACGGCTCTCTCGGCCAGGTCCGTAACGCTCAAACAGCGAACTTCCGCTTTCGATTACCGTGCGGACTAAATAGTACGGCTAGGTGCGGTCGTGAGCCGAATGCCTCCTCCGGCGCAGATACAAGCTGGGCTACATCCAACAAGAAGGTGGAACAAGAGGACGTTGACGGATGGAAGCCGCCCGGCTTGTTTCGGGCAAGCGGCATCGCAGATGCAACCAAGCTTCGAGGATGCCGCTTTGCGGTGCTTTCTTACCAATGGCCTTCCGCTTGGCGTTGACGAAGCGCGAGCTCGTCCTCGCTCGGAGGCTTGGTGGCGAAAGTGCCGGTCCGAACGGCTCCGTCCCGTGCGAACGACGCAAAGTAGACGCCCTTCGGCGAGTGGGCCTGCTCGATCAGCGTCCACGCACCGGCTGTCGTCGGATGGTCCGCGTACCAGCGCTTGCCGCGACCGAGCATGACCGGGAAGGTGATCAGCACGAGTTGGTCGATGAGACCCGCCGGGAGCAACGCTTGATAGAGCACGCTGCTCCCCTGGATAAGGAGATCGGGTCCAGCGCTGTCCTTAAGGCGTGTGACCGCCGCAACGGGATCGCCGACGAGACGCCGGCTGTTGTTCCAACCAAGCGCCCTGTCAGATGAGGTCACGACATGTTTGCGCACGGCATTGAAGGTCGCACCAATCGGCAGGTCGCCGTTGTGCGGCCAGTAGGCGGCGAAGATCTCGTAGGTCCGACGTCCGAGCAGCAACTCGTAGTCTCCCCCGAGCAGCCGTTCCATCGGCCCATCGAGCGCGTCGTCGAAGTATGGGAATGTCCAGCCGCCATGGCGGAACCCGGTCTGGTCCTCCTCCGGTCCACCCGGGGCCTGGATCACGCCGTCGAGCGATTGGAAGAGGGAGCCGGTGATCTTACGCATCGGCGGGGTCTCCTCGGACGGCGGCCTCGATCCGGGCGATGTCGATCCTGCGCATGGTCATCATCGCCTCGAACGCGCGGCGGGCCGCGGCTCTGTCGGGATTGCTGTTGGCACGCAGGAGCGCGCGCGGCGTGATCTGCCAGGAGAAGCCCCAGCGATCCGTGCACCAGCCGCACTGGCTCTCCGCCCCACCGTTGCCGACGATGGCATCCCAGTAGCGGTCGGTCTCCGCCTGATCGTCGGTCAGCACCATGAAGCTGACCGCCTGATTGGCCTTGAAGTTGGGGCCGCCATTCAAGCCGACGAACGGACGACCGAGCACGGTGAACGTAACGGTGAGTTCCGTGCCCTGAACGCCGCCCGGGAAATCCGACGGAGCGTGCATGGGGGAACCGACATGGCTGTCGGGGAAGGTGTCGGCATAGAACTCCGCGGCCTTGCGGGCTTGGCCGTGGTCGAACCACAGGCAGGTCGTCAGCTTCTCGCTCGTCATCACCGGTCTCTCCTCACGATGTCCGACGCTGGCCGGCAAGGCCGAGCGCGTTGCCCAAAGGGTCGGCGATCTTGGCCGAGTAGCTGCCGCCTGGGATCGGATCGGGCCCCTGGAGTACGGTGCCACCCCTCTCCCGAACCATCGCAAGGGCACAATCGATATCGGCCACGTGGACGTACCAGCTCCACCGAGGCGGTGCACCGGTGGCGGCGCTCGACATCATCGCGCCCGGACGCAGGTCGCCCCGGCCGATGAAGGCGTACTCGCCCATCCCGCCCATCGGCATGGCCCCGAGCTTCTCCCAGCCGAACAGCGTCCCGTAGAACGCAAGGGCAGCCTCGGGATCAGGGGTCGCGAGTTCGATCCACACACCGTGGCCGAGGGTGTGCTCCGTCCCGAGCGGCACCGGTCCGAAGGCTCGGCTCTCGCCGGGGCTTGCCGTCGTCATGAGGGCGAAGACCACGTCCTGCGGGTCGCTGACCATGGCGAAGCGGCCGACATGGGGGATGTCGACGGGCCCGAACCGGACCTTGCCGCCGAGGTCCACCACCTGGGCCGCAGTGGCGTCGACGTCCCGTGTCGCGAGATAGACGGCCCAGCCGGGCAAGCCTGGCGCTTCCGGCATCGTCTGCCGGATCCCGGCCACGGGCCTGCCGTCGGCCTCTGCGATCCGGTAGCCGCCATGCTCAGGCATGGAAGACGGCGCGACACGCCAATCGGCTACCCCCTCATAGAAGGCCTGGGCCGCAGCAGGGTCTGTCGCGTTCAGTTCGAACCATATCGGTGTACCATCGACAATTGCCATTGGGCGCATTCCTCCAGGACCCAGGCGCGTCGGCCGCGCAACGGCGCCACTTACGGCTCCGCTTTGCCCAGGCTGGCATTCTCTGTTACGCAAGACAACTATGAAGTTAGAAAAAATAACCGCTGAGGTTTCGGCGCCGCGGGAGCGTCGTTATGACGACGCTTGCGGCACTGCGCTCGCCCTGGAGTTCATCGGGGAGCGCTGGTCGCTGCTGATCATGCGCGAACTGGTCTTCGGCGCACGCCGCTTCGGTGAGATCCGGGCGAACCTTCCGGGCATCAGCGCGAATGTGCTGACCCAGCGCCTGGAGAGCCTGGAAGAGGTGGGCATCCTGCTGCGCTACCGATTGCCATCACCGGCCAACGTGCAGGTCTACGACCTGACGGATTGGGGCCGCGAGGCCGCACCGCTGATGCGCGACCTCGGTCGCTGGGCGGCTCGCTCTCCGCGGCATGATCGAAGCCTGTTCATGTCGGCGGCCTCAGCCATGATGTCGCTCCAGGCCCTCATCGATCCAAAGCGCGCTGCAGAACTACCGGTGTCGGTCGCCTTCCACTTCCCCGGCGAGGACTTTGGCGCGACGGTGACCGGCGGCGGGATCCTGGTGAGACGTGGTGCCATGGAGGCATCCGACCTCGCGTTCACCGGAGATACGATGGCGATGCGCCGCACGATCTATGGCAAGGCGCCCCTGGCCAGGGACGGTGCAGGGGGCACGCTCGCTTTCGCTGGGGAGGCCGCTCTCGCACAGTCCTTCGTCGATCTCTTCGCCCTGCCGGCCAGAGACGCCTGAAGAGCAACTTCGCGCCGTTATTCAGTCTTCGGCGCCATGCCGGATGACGGCACAGGCTGCTCGATGATGGAAGCGAACGCGCCTTCCGCGGGGGGCGTTCTGCTTTCGGTCACGCGGCCGAAGCCTGGCGATTCTCCCATGGGGTCAGGAGCCGCCGGTGCGTTCCACGATTGAGTTCGGGCCTATCGGTTCGGTCCACGAGCGGGTCCGGCGGGTTTCCGCGCGTCCGCGATCCACATCATCATCGATGAAGCTGACCGTGCAGGTCAGCCGCCTCAGTCCCCGTAGTCCACCTCCGGAACGGTTTCGCTGAACCGCACCGTGAGCAGAAGCTGGGCGTCCTCGTCCTCGATCTCGAAGGAGCAGACGAACCAGTCGCGGACGATGTCCGTCCGTGTGCGAGCGATATGATCGCGCGCCGCATCCAGGGCGCGCTTGCGCGCGGCATCCAGATCCGGGAACTCCTCGCCTTCCGGGTCCACGGCTAGGCCGGCGGGTCCCGGGCGATGCCGCAGGTTGAAGTAGTAGCGCGGCATCTCACATGCCCTCGATCAAGCGGGCGTACTCGGCTTCGGACCCCCCGTAACTCCCGTTGACAAGCTCGACCATGGCCTCCCGGTTCACCACCGTGATGCATCCGCGCCGCGCCTTGATGAGACGGCTACCCTCCAGCGACTGCACCGCCAGCGTCGCCCCGGAGCGCTGGACACCGAGCATGACCGCAAGGAAGTCGTGGGTGACCGGGATGTCGTCGCCGTCCAGGCGGTCCTGGCAGATCAGGAGCCAGCGGGCGAGACGCACGTCCATGGTGTAGGCGGCGTTCGCGTAGGCCGTCTGCCGAGCTTGGATCAGCACGGTTTGAAGGTAGCGAAGCATCAGCGTGCGAAAGGTCGGGCCCTGGTCGAGGGTCGCACGGAAGGCGGCCGTGCCGATGGCGAGCATCTCACCGGGACTCTGCACGAACTCGTGGTAGGGCGTGGTCCCGCCTTCGGGCAGCACGGGGGAGGCACCAACCAGCCCTTCGCGTCCGATCAATCCGACCTCGATGCGGTTGCCTGCGACATCCGCTACGACCGAGGCGTAGCCCACCTCGGGGAACAGCAGATGGGTGATCGGCTCTTTGGGGTGGATCAGCGTCTGACGAAGCTCGGTCCGTAGCGGCTGCAGGTGTGGCTGGAGCAGCGCAAAGTCGTCTGCGGAAAGAGCCTTCAGCAGGCGATTGCGGACGGCGGAATGTTGAGGCTGCGCCATCGTTCTCTCCCCTCACGGGCAAGAGCACGCGCTGTCTCCCAAGCGCCAGCGCTCAGAAAAGGGTCCACCGATACCCTTGGTATCCGCAATTCCACGTGTATTTGCAAATGAAATTGTTCACTGCGCCGTGGCCAACTAGCCAACCGTCTTTTAACACACAGAGCTTATGAGCGCTGACATCAGTATGATTTGAAGGAAGGCTTTCGCACCACATAGGCTTAGCGTTGATCTCGGCGTCAGCGTTTTCGATACGGGGGCTGGCGGCTGGAAGAGTCGCGCGCTTCCGCCTGCGATGCGAGGCGAAGCAGCGATGCCTTCGACGTCCGGCACCAACGTCCTGAACGTGCTCATCGGTAAGCTGGAGAGCATCGCACCCTCTCACCCGAGGAGCGGCAGGCCATCCGGAGCCTACCGGAGAAGACCCGCACGCTTGGACCTACATCCTACGCGACGGTGACAAGCCCTCGCAGTGCGGCCTCCTGCTAGCGGTCCGGCTTGTCGCTTTAAGCTGATACGGGGGGGGTGGGGGCGGCGGCAGATCTTCTCCTTCCACATCGCAGGTGACATCCCGGAGCTGCAAAGCCTGCACATCCAAATGATGGATCACAGCCTCTGCACGCTGATCGAGGCTGACGTCGCCGTCATCCCGCACGAGAGCATGCGGGACCCCACGGCTCGCTGTCCAGGCATCGCCGCGACCCTCTGGCGGGACACGCTGATCGACAGCGCCACCTTCCGCGAGTGGATGGTCGGCATGGGTCGGCGCTCAGCCTTTCAGCGGGTCGCGTACCTCTTCTGCGAAGCGCACCTCAAGCTGCAAGGGGTTGGCTTGGCCGGAAGCTTCCGCTGCCCGTTGCAGGTCACCCAGGTCGACCTCAGCGACGCGCTGGGTCTCTCGAACGTGCACGTCAATCGCGTGCTGCAGAGTTGCGTGGCAAGAGCTTGATCACACAGTGATCTTCGAGCCAACCTCCGATACGCTGGTCATCGACAGGCGCACGTGCGTCGAGCTCTCGGCAGCCGCGTACCCCGCCTTCGACATCGCGGCCTCGGCCATCTCCGTTCGCTTCCAATACTCGGATGACGGGTGGACGGACCTAGGCGCTCTGACGATCCTGCGATGCCCTGAAGGACACGGTGTGAGAGCCTGAAGGCCGCAGCCTCGGCCAAACGCCCCCTCGTCGCGTTACTTCAGGAGGCCGCTATCCGCGGCCATGTTCGTCGATGGAGAAGACAGCATGAGGAAGATCGCAGCATTCGCCGTGGGAGCCGCCGCACTCGGAAGCGCAGGGCTGCTGGGCACCACCCCCGCCGGGGCGACGGGGTACGGTTATGACGGGTACGACGCACCCGAGACAGTGGTGACCCGCCGCACCGTGGTGGAGCGCCGCGTAGTCTTCCCGCCGCGCGAGGTCGTGCGCGAGGTCGTCGTCGAGCGTCCGGTGGTTCGCCCGCGCCGCATCATGCGTGAGATCGTCGAGGAGCGGCCCGTCGCGTACCGGTCGCGTCCCGTCGTACGGGAGGTTATCGTCGAGCGCGACGGCTTCCACGGTCCGCGTCGTTTCGGACCCCGTCCGGTCGGCTACGGCTACGGCCTGGCCTACGACCCCTACGACTAGGATGGGGCGGGTCGGCCTCCGTCGTTGGCCGACCCCTCAGCCGACCGGCGGTCGAGCCCCGCTGCTGTCGGCCTGCGTGTCCTTGCGGTCCTGGTCTCGCACCAGCCAGTGCACGGCTCCCAAGGCGAGGACCGCAGCCGCCAGGCCGATGATGGTCAGCGGCTCGGTCTTGCTGGCATCCAGGATGATGAACTTGCGGGCGAGCGCTAGCAGCGCGATCAGGATGACCGTGCGCAGCTGGATGATGCTCTCCTGCCGGTGCAGCACGCTCAGGATCGAGTGGTTGAACTCCAGGGCGATGAGCACCGTGAAGATCATGCCGAACACGGCTTGGAACACGCTGTGTTCCGCCGGATCGAGCAAGCCGAAGACGACCAGCAGCACCACGCGGAAGCAGAGGTTGATCACGGCCGCTACGATGACCAACCCGATGAGGCCGGTCAGGATCACCACGACCCCCTCCTCGAAGCGCTCGTAGACGCTGAGGCCCGGCCATGCCTTGCGCGTCTCCCGCAGCGTGTCGGCCGCGGCCGAGACGTGTCGCCTGAAGGGAAAGCGTCCTTGGGCTTGGTCCAGATTGCCCGTGTCCTCAGTCGTACGTTGAACCACCTTCCAAGCTCCCCCGTGCCTTCCGTGCCCTGAATCGGTCCTGTCTTCTGGACTTTGAACTTCGAACAGGGGTTTCCGGCTCCCTGCTGAAGCCCCTTACGAATAACCGAGGTGGCCTGGGCCTCTTGGCATTGACGGGCCGGGCCAGGAGCAAGGTCCTCGTCCTACTTCCCATTGGGAATACGTCAGCACCTCGCGCGGATGTCGGAAGACGTCGCCCGGTGCAACGAAGGCTTCGAAGGGATCGACCGCCGATGACCTCAGGGCGGCGGAAGCCACCGGGCCAAGGCGTTCGATGGTCGTTTCCAGCTGCTGCATGGAACCCTCCTCGCTTGAGCAAAGGCTAGGCAACCGGCGCGACCCTCTGAGCCGCGCCGGCCGCCATGTCATGCGTTCAGTCGTTCAGTTCGGGCGCGCTCTGGTGCACGCCGCCCGTCAGTGCGCCGTCTCCCCTGGCTTGGCGCCGTTGATCGCGATGCGCCGCGCCTGCTCAGGCGCCTGGGCTGCACGCGGCAGCGTAACGCTGAGCACACCGTTCTTGAAGGTGGCATCCGCCTTGTCCTCCTCGACGGCGAACGGCAGGGCGATCACCCGCTCGAAGCGGCCGTAGGAACGCTCGGTATAGCCGCGCTCCTTGTCCGTCACCTCCGCGCGCTTCTCGCCGCGTAGCGTCAGCACGCCGTCGTCGATCAGAAGCTCGACATCCTTCTCGTCCAACCCCGGCAGCTCAGCCGAGACACGCAAGCCCTGGTCTGTCTCGACCAGCTCGACGCTCGGCCAGCCAAGACCGCGGCCGGTAAGCATCGGAACACCGCCACCAACACCGCTGAACACGTCATCGAACAGGCGGTTCATCTCGCGGTGCAGCGTCAGGAAGGGGTTCTGGGGCTCGGCGCGCATCGTGCCGGGCACGGGCGCGTTCGTGTTGCGGCCCCACGGAAGCAGATCTCTCACACTCATGGTTCATCTCCACCAGCATGGTTGACGTCGTGCGACCTCCCTCGCGGGCTAAGAGGCCCGCGAGAGACAGAGCTGTCCAAATCCTACTTCGCCTCAGGCGGCGTTGGCCTGTCCCTCGATCTGAGTGGGCCCGTTGTCCTGGCCAACGGCAGCCTGCGAACCACCGATGGGGATGCGGCGCGGCTTGAGGGCCTCGGGCACCTCACGCTGGAGCTCAACGGTGAGCAACCCATTCTCCATCGTGGCGCCTGCGACCTTCACGTGCTCAGCCAGGTTGAAGGTCTGACGGAAGCCACGACCCGCGATGCCACGGTGCAGGTACTGGTGCTCACCCTCCTGAGCCTTCTTCTGGCCGGACACCAGAAGGGTGGTGTCATGCTGGGTGAGTTCGATCTCATCCTGTGTGAAGCCAGCCAGCGCCATGGTGATGCGGTACTGGTCGTCGGCCACCTTCTCAATGTTGTAAGGGGGCCAGGCAGTGGATGCCTCAGCTCGCTCAGCCTGCGTGAGCAGGTCGAACAGCCGATCAAAGCCGACGGAAGAACGGAATAGGGGGGAAACGTCGTAGGTCCTCATGACCACATTCTCCACTGAGCAACGTGATGACGAGGGACGCTGGACACCTGCCAGCGCCCTGATCGCGAGCTCCTATCGAGCCTCGCACGCGCGTAACGTTCCTCGGAGTGCGCGGTTCCTGCTGCTTCAGGAATTATTTTGAGGGTGGTTGGAAGCTACCGGCTACTCGGATGCGAAGGGTGTCTTGACGCGCCCGAAGTCGAGCCGGTCGCCAAGCACGCGCCGCGCGGACATGATCTTCTGCAGCGTCTGCCGGCCGGCTCCTTCAAGCCGCGCTTCCTCTTCCAGCCGTCGCAACCGTTCCACCATCAGTCCCACTGCGGCGCCGGACGTATCGGCATTGTCGACCAGGGTTTGCACCTGGAATGTCGTCTCTTCGTTGAGGTTCGTGCGCATCCGTCCTGCCAATCCGGAGGTCTCCGCTTGTCCATGGGACGTAGGCTTTAGAGCGGTCCGTCACCGTAACCTGTGATGGCCGGCGGTTGCGGCTAGATGCCTGCAGTCGAGGCGGGAACCGGACCAGAGTCGCTGGACCTTGCCTGACCAGTGCCTGGGACAACGCCGCAGAGTCCAACCAAACTGGGAAACCAGTCACATTGGCGCGGACATGAACTGACAACCCGCATGATGCATCCGTGGCCTGCCGGTCACCAGGCACCGACTGGACGCTTGCGGTTATTGGAAGCGGAGGGCGGCCTCACGACGGCGTCGGCCCAGGTGTTGCTCCACTTGCTCGAACAGGCCACCCCTGCTCAGCGACTGACGGCCCCTGCGGCCGTCGGACCACGCCTTTGTCTATGCCAAGCGAACGTTGGAGCCGGTGAGGCAGCAATTTGGCCTTCCGGTCATGCGAATGCCTAAGCCGAGCAGCCTTGATGCTCTAAGCAGAGTGCAATTCTGCACTTGTCGCCACAACTGTCACGCGGCTTCCACTTATCGGGTCCATAATAATCATGGAAGCGACCTTAAATGCCTTACCTTTGTGCAGGGCGTGCATGCCCGGGCTTAATCTTTCGCCGGTGTTTTTGTTGCTTGAGTATTTCTGGTCCATTTGCAATAGCTCATGGAGTGGCTGGGTGGTAATAATTTATGGCATTAAATCATTGTGCTTTGGGTCATATGCTCTATGTTGTAATGATCGCTGGTCACTAATTCAGGGCATCAGTGCCTGAGAGTTCGATGTGCTCCCGCCTGTTTCAAGCGAGGAGCCACATGGCACGCTGCTTCTTCGATGTTCATGACGAGCAATTCTTCCTCGATGAGGAAGGCGGCGAGGACAATGGCCTTTGTGCAGCTCGCAAGGAAGCCCGGCGAATTACGCCCTAAATGTCAGGGGACTCTTTTCTGACCAAAAACGCTTGTTAATTAATATTTGATGCGATTGATATTTATGTACCTTGTTTATGACGGCGACGATGCTTGTATTCATAGAAGTTAAACCCTAAAAAAAATCGAAGATCGGCTGCTTGACGATAGCAAACCTTCCTTCGACGAGCGTCCGAATCCGATGGGCCGTCGTGGTCACGCATTGGAGATCACCAAACATGTTCCATCTGCGGACCGCTCGGTCGTAGCACTTCCGTCGGTCAACCAAGGCTCAAAATGAACCCGCCCAAAGGCATGCTTGCCGCTCTTCTCCTGGGCGTACTCGGAGCCAGCCCTGCCGTCGCCGAGTGTCAGATCGCCGACACCAAGCTGGCGGAGGCCATCCTGCAGAAGCCAAGCCTGCGCGGACCTGAGAACCGCCAGACCGTGAAGGATCTTCGCAGCTTGCGCGATGCAGCCTTCACGCTGTGGTCCTACGGGCGACATGACGATTGCGAGCGGCTCATGGCCAACATCCGCGAACTCATCGCAGGGCCGGCCATGAGCAGCCTCGGCGACAACGACGAGGATGCCGCCGAGGAACAGTTGGCCGCGAGAGCCCAAAAGATTCAGCCTGGCGCCCAGAAGGGCCGCCGCGACGAGAAGGAGGCAAAACCACTGGTCGGCGTCGACGAACTCCCACTTGGCTTGCGTGCGGACCAGATCATCGGCGCGGAGGTTCGCAGCTCCGACGACAAGATCGTCGGTGAGGTCAGGAACATCGTCTTTGGAACGAAGGACAGCCGGGACTAGGCCGTCGTGGCCTCGGGCGGCTTCTTCACGCCTGGGAAGGACAGCATCGTGGTTCCCCTGCGGTCCCTGAAGGTGTCGCAGGCGCGCGACAGCTTCTTCCTTCCGCTCGCAAGTGCGGATGTGAAAAGCGTCCCGCTGATGCCGGACCAGGACTACAAGTGGCTCTCGGATGAGGCCTGGAGGAACCGGAACGACGCTCTGTTCGGTCGGCAGTAGCCATGGCGAGGAACGGCAGACCGAGAGGGGATCAGCTTGAGCGACCGTGACGCGTCCATGCCTTGGCACGAGGACCGCGAAGCTGCGCTTGAAGCAGAGAATGCGCGTCTGAGACGGGCCCTTGATCAGGCCGTGCAACGCCTGGCCGAGGGTAATCCCTCGGTCAAGGTCGAGCACGAGCGCGAGATCGCCGAGGGCCGGGCGGCCCTCGCGCTCGAACGGGCGCGTGCCGCGGGGCTGGAGCGAACCCTGGCTGACCTGACGGCGCGCTCCACGCTGCTCGCGGCGAGCGAAGCCCGGTATCGCCTCGCCGTCGAGAGCGCGAAGGATTACGCGATCTTCACCCTCGACCTCGCCGGCAGCATCACCGGCTGGGACACCGGGGCGGAAAACCTGCTCGGATGGGAGGCGGAGGAGGCCATTGGCCGTCCCGTGAACGTCATCTTCACTGCGGATGACAACCGGGAATCCATCGTCGAGGAAGAAATGCGGCTGGCGGTCACCGAAGGCCGAGCCGACGACAACCGCTGGCACCTGCGCAAGGACGGCAAACGGTTCTGGGCCAACGGCCTGATGTTGCCGATGCGTGACGACGCGGGGGGGCTGACGGGCTTCCTCAAGATCCTCAGGGATCTCACCGAGGCTCAGCTCGCCAGCGAGCATCAGCAGCTCCTCGTCCATGAGCTCAACCATCGGGTGAAGAACACCCTGGCCACCGTCCAGGCGTTCGCCACGCAATCGTTGCGGACGGCCACGTCCTTGCACGAGGCTCGGGAAGCCATCACGGCACGCCTCATCGCCCTGGCCAAGGCACATGACGTGCTCACGGCCGAGAAGTGGGCAAGTGCGGACCTCCGCCGGATCGTGGACGATGCCCTCTGCCTCCACAACGCTGACCGACAACGTTGTCGCTGGCAGGGGGATGCCGTGCGGGTGGTGCCTCGCACTGCGCTTGCCCTGTCGATGATGCTGCACGAGCTTGCAACGAACGCGACTAAGTACGGAGCCTTGTCGAACGAGACGGGCGCCGTGACGGTGTCCTGGGCCATGGTCGACACGGCAAGGGTATCCGACGGGGATCGGCCGCGTTTCACCACGCGCTGGCAGGAACGGGACGGCCCTCCCGTGATGCTGCCAATCCGTCGCGGGTTCGGCAGCCGGATGATCGAGCGCGGACTGGCCAACGAACTCGGCGGCGAAGTGCAGGTCCTCTACGAGCGCGCGGGGGTGGTTTGCACCTTGGACATTCCCCTCGAAGCCGCCTAAGCCGCCCGGCTTGCGAGCCGGAGACAACTCATCGCGCACCGAGACATCACACATGAGCTCACCAGCCCCAAACACCGCGGCACAGGCTCGGATGTCTTCCGGCATCGAGGGACTCGACGAGATCCTGGACGGGGGGCTCGACGCCGATCGCGTCTACCTCGTCGAAGGGCAGCCGGGCAGTGGCAAGACCACCCTGGCCCTGCAGTTCCTCCTTGAGGGAGCGCGCCAGGGCGAGAGGACGCTGCATATCTGCCTGTCGGAAAGCGGTCCGGAACTGCAGTTGATCGCCGAACGGCACGGATGGTCGCTAAGTGGCATCGAGTTGTTCGACCTGTCCTCCTCGGAAGCCAGCCTCGACCCGGACGACGAGCTGACGGTGTTCCAGCCCTCAGCGGTCGAACTGAGTGAAACCACGACGGGGATCATCGAGCGGATCAAGGCGATCAAACCGACACGTGTCGTCTTCGACAGCCTGTCCGAGATGCGGATCTTCGCGCAGAGCCCCTTGCGCTACCGCCGTCAGATCATGGCGCTCAAGCACTTCTTCACCACCCAGCGCTGCACCGTGCTGCTCCTGGACGATCTCTCCTCGCAGGGCGGAGACGTTCCCCTGCACAGCCTCGCACACGGGGTCGTGCTGCTGGAGCAGAACCCGGTCGACTTCGGTGCCGAACGCCGCCGCCTACGGGTGATCAAGATGCGCGGCATCCAGTTCAAGGGCGGCTACCACGACTTCACCATCCGGCGGGGCGGGCTTGAGATCTACCCACGCCTGATCGCGGCCGAGCATCACAAGCGCTTCCTCGGCGAGTTCACGCAGAGCGGCAACGGCGAGATGGATGCGCTGCTTGGCGGTGGGCTGGAGCGCGGCACGAATGCACTGTTCATCGGACCTGCCGGCGTTGGTAAGTCGACGCTTGCCCTGACCTTCGCGGTAGCGGCGGCGAACCGCGGCGACCACGCCGTCATCTTCGCCTTCGATGAGGGGCGGGGCACCATTGATGCTCGGGCCAAAGCCATCGGCCTGGATATCGAGCCCCTCGTGGCAGCCGGGACGCTGCGCATCGAGCAGATCGACCCAGCCGAGATGGCGCCCGGCGAGTTCGCCCATCTGGTGCGCTCCAGTGTCGAGCGCGATCAGGCCTGCATCGTCGTGATCGACAGCCTCAACGGCTACCTCAACGCCATGCCGGACGAGCGCTTCCTCATCCTGCAGATGCACGAGCTCCTGAGCTACCTGAGCCAGATGGGCGTGGTTGCGATCCTGCTCCTGGCTCAGCACGGCCTGGTGGGTCCGATGGAGACGCCGGTCGACATCAGCTATCTCAGCGATGCAGTCTTGATGCTGCGCTACTTCGAGGCCGAGGGCCGGGTGCGGCGCGCCTTGTCCGTGCTCAAGAAGCGCAGCGGCGCGCACGAGGACACCATCCGCGAGTACCAGCTGACCTCGGGCGGCATCAGGCTCGGTCCGCCACTCACCGATTTCAGCGGCATCTTCACGGGGTCGCCCACCTACACGGGCACCCAGAAGCCGTTGATGCCGAAACCCAGCCATGACTGAGGCTGATCGGACGGAGGAACGGGTCCTCGTTCTTGCACCAACGGGTCGCGATGGTACGGCCACCGTCGAGCTACTTCGTCGGGCTGGGTACGGAGCGCTCACCTGTGCCGACGTGAACGCCCTTACCTCCGCCCTCGACGAAGACACAGGAACCGTGCTCGTCGCCGAGGAAGGCTTGCTCAGGCAGGACGTCGGGGGGCTGGTGGCCTGGGTCGAGCATCAGCCGCCCTGGTCCGATCTGCCTTTCCTGATGCTGACAAGCGACCGCGAGGCTCCCTCGATCGTCAGGCAGCGGGAGCATCTAATCGGCCAATTGCGCAACGTGGCCCTCATCGAGCGGCCCGTGCAGCCCCTGACCCTGGTGAGCGCGGTACGCTCGGCCCTGCGGGCTCGCCGACGGCAGTACCAGGTGCGAAGCTACATCCTCGAACGGCAGCAGGCGGAGGACGGCCTTGAGCGTCGTGTTGAGGAGCGCACGGCCGAACTGCGGGTCTCGGAAGAGACACTGCGGCAGTCCCAGAAGATGGAGGCGGTCGGGCAGCTGACGGGGGGCATCGCGCACGACTTCAATAACCTTCTCGCCGGCATCTCCGGCAGCCTGGAGCTGCTGCAGACCCGAATGGCCCAGGGCCGCCTGACGGATCTCGACCGTTACATCAACACGGCCCAGGGTTGCTCAAGGCGCGCCGCGGCCCTGACGCATCGCCTGCTGGCCTTCTCACGTCGTCAGACGCTCGATCCCAAGCCCACAAACGTGAACGGCCTCATTAGCGGTATGGAAGAGCTGATCCGGCGCACGGTGGGCCCCGAGATCACGGTTGAAGTCGTGGGTGCTGCGGGATTGTGGGCAGTCCTCGTCGACCCGCACCAGTTGGAGAACGCGCTTCTGAACCTGTGCATCAACGCTCGCGACGCGATGCCGGGCGGCGGGCGCATCACCATCGAGACCGGCAACCGATGGTTGGATGAGCGCATCGCGCGCGAGCGCGACACGACGCCCGGACAGTACATCTCCCTCAGCGTCACCGACACGGGCAGCGGCATGTCGCCCGAGGTGGTCGCGCGGGCCTTCGACCCGTTCTTCACGACGAAGCCCGTTGGCGAAGGTACGGGGCTCGGCCTGTCGATGATCTACGGCTTTGTCCGGCAGTCGGCAGGGCAGGTCCGGATCTACTCCGAGATCGGTCAAGGCACGACGCTGTGCCTGTACCTGCCGCGCCACTATGGCGAGGCAGAGGAGGCCGATATCCTCGCCGACTTGAGCAAGGCGCCCCGTGCCGAGCAGGGGCAGACGGTCCTCGTGGTGGACGATGAGCCCAGCGTGCGCATGTTGGTGACGGAAGTGCTGGAGGACCTCGGCTACCTGGCCATTGAGGCAGCGGATGGCCCTTCCGCCGTAAGGGTGCTGCAGTCGGATGTGCGTCTCGACCTGCTCGTCACCGACGTTGGGCTTCCCGGAGGCATGAACGGCCGCCAGGTCGCGGAGGCAGGCCGGAGCGCGCGGCCTACCCTGAAGGTCCTGTTCATCACCGGCTATGCCGAGAATGCGGTGCTCGGCAACGGTTATCTCGATCCCGGAACGCAGGTCATGACCAAGCCGTTCGCGATGGACGCGCTTGCCCACCGCATAAAGGAACTCATCGTGGCATTGTAGAGCCCAATGGTGGCGCGAGGCGACTTCAGGTCCGGGCCGGCTCGCGACCTAGACCGGGCCGTCCGATCCACTTCCGCTCCTCGCAGCAGGAGCGTTCGCGCTGTCAACGCTGTTCTTCTCGTCACCCTTCAGTTCACGCTCTGCTTGCAGCCAAAATTCAGCCTCGTAGCCCTCGGGATTGCCGCGCTGCTCCCAAAGCTCGAAGGCGCGCTGCCTGACATGGTGTTCCGGCACGGAAGCGGTCGTATTCATCGTATGATCCTCATGTATTGTCGAAATCCAGAGTACGATCCTAATCAGGTCTTTTTTAGGAAGGCCAGGGAGGTCTTTTTTGAGGAAGGCATAAAGCGCGGCACGACATTTTTCCGCATCACGGAGCAACATGCCGGCGGACTGGCACGATGTGGAAAAGACGTAGCCCTGCAACATTGGAGGCGGACACCGCCCTATGCTCCCACTCCGGTCCCATCTTGAGCGGCAAGGTAATCGAGCTCACTCGGTCGACCAGAGGCCGCGTCCGTCCATGGGCCTCCTCCTTCCCTGGTTGCGGCGAGGCGGAGGCGTCGATGCGGACCGATCAGCGGCTCCCAGCCGAGGCGAAGGAGGTCCTTGCGCGGATCTGAAAGGCCCGTTTCACGCGCCCAGAGTCACAACGGATTTCCACCGAGGTCTCGTGGAAACGCAGCGGCACGGGAGGGCCTTCTCGCAAGCCACTTGGGCAGCATCGAAAATGAGGCTTGTGACAGCAGCAGAATGGCATTCCGGCAAGCGGGCATGCGAGCCGCTTAGAGAATGTTCTACATCTACAATTTCGAAGCGCGCCTACGCCTTCATGCAAAGTGCATCCCAAGCGGCGCGTCTAACGGTCATGCCGGGCGAGTTCAGACCCGAAGGCATTCCTCTTCGTCCTCCAAGAGCGAGTGTCGATGCGGCGGCACAGGGATGGCTCGTCCGGTCACGCCATCGGTCACCCGCTTGTCATCGCGCCCCTGCCGTTCACGAGAGCGTGGGCAAGGGCGTATCCCTCGTACCAGAAGCGGGCTTCAATCGAACCGTGAGGATACGGACAATCCTCCGCGCTTGCCCCTTCATTGAAGTCGTACAAGCCTCGCCAAAAAGGATTGGTGGACTCTCGCATGGTCACCTACCAGGTTATGCTCGGGATGACGCAATCCCCGTGCCTCGCAGGTCCCTCACGCCGGCCATCTGCTCGACGCACGAACTCCGGAGATAAGGGACGTGGCGACACGTCCACCGGCTCCTCGAAGGTCGGCTATCCTCTCGGCCTATTCATCTGAAATTTGTACGGTCCGTACCTCAGCAATTCGGCCTCTGGGGCCAGCGGATTGGACAGGTCCGGCCACGCGGGCGCAGCGGCGTCTCCGATGGGGCGCAACAGCGTCCGGCCTTGATCCGAGAGCATGAGCCGGTGAGTTGGCGACGGCGACCGACTTGGTGCGATGACAGGCCGCCACGCCTCTCCCGCGCGGGTGCTTGGCACAAGCGCGGGAGGGCTGACGCGCGCACTTGATAGCTGCGGCATCAGACATGTCGACGGCTTTACACTGGATCGAAGGCAAGGCCGCATTCACCGGCGGAGCCAGATCCCTGCCGGAAAAGCGGTCGGTGATCCGGTGAATTTCAGCGGCCTGGGCTTCCGGGATCTGGGTTACGTCCCGCAAGGTCTCCGGGGAGGTACGCGGACGGGAGGGACGCCTTCGCGGAGGGCGGGACCGCAGCCCTGGCATGCGAGCGACGTCTGCCTTCGACGTGCTTGCCCCTCGCGCAGGGAATGTCCTGGCAGCGAGCGCTTCGCCTGACCTAGGGACCGACGGTGCCGCGTGCCTCCCGAGCGCTTTCACCGAGGTCGCGCAGGTC